>Ga0209259_1000056_pt1 | contig 27085 bp, 23 predicted proteins | sample WorMetGr2BELIZE1_FD_187417 | JGI IMG/M metagenome (GOLD analysis project Ga0209259, IMG submission 187417) | Marine gutless worms symbiont microbial communities from Max Planck institute for Marine Microbiology, Germany - Inanidrilus... ...
CCGTTCAATCCCGCGCATACTGGATCTTTCTTGATAAACGTTTATAATAAGTCCTTTCTTTTCTTCCGTCGCGCGTTCTGTGCGCTCAAGTATTCCATAGGCACCACAGGCTTTACAGTGATATTGCAAGCTACCGGACGCATTTGTGCCATTTTTAACGAGATCTTCGCTCTGACATTTTCGACAGCTGTATACTTTAGTCTCGATGATCATAATTGAAAACTCTTCGGTTCGTTTTATCAATGAACGCAATCGTTCAGACCAAGCGTATTCTTCCGGAAGAGAGGGCTAAAATCTAGAATCAGGTAACGAGAAACACGGTGGCAATCGGAATGATTACCGATAAATCCATCTACCCTATCACTTCAAAAATCACCACTACCGTGGAGGAAACGCAGCTACACAACCCGTACTGTGCGAGCACTTTCTCGCCAGGGTCCTGGCGTACCAGAGCTCGAATTTTTCCAAGGCGTCCGGGTGATAGCCTTGAGGCGCGGTCCGTGGACGGCTGAGCCGATTGACAAAGTGCGGCTCCCGGAATACTTTTAACCGCCAGCGGGGCGTAGCGCAGCCTGGTAGCGCACCTGAATGGGGTTCAGGTGGTCGGAGGTTCAAATCCTCTCGCCCCGACCAGAAAATGTGGTTGAAGATCAAGCCGTTTCGGGTTTTTTCCGGGACGGCTTTTTTGTTACCCGGCGAGGCCTCGGCTCAGACCGACGAGGCATGAATTTTTGTCCGGAAACCGGAAAACCACGAAAGACATGAAAGTATGCAAAATTCACATGAATGAGAGTTCGTGTCCTTTCGTGTTTTTCGTGCCTTTCGTGGACCCTCTTTCCCGCACCCGTAGAACTTAGACGAGGACAGAGGGCGGGTGTTCCTGCCTCCTCGCGCCCGCGGAACTTGGATTCATCATTCCGCATTCATCATTCTCCTGTTCTCCGCGTCCACAGAACTCGACTCATTGAGCCTGGACTCAATCGAACACTCGCCACGCCACTGTTTCACCGGCCCGCAGCGGCACCAGTTGGTCGCGGGCAAATCCGTAGGAGCTTGGGACCCGCCAGGCTTCCCGGACCAGCCGGATATGTTCCCGGTTGTACGGCAGGCGGTAGAAATCGGCGCCGAACCGGCTCGCGAACCCTTCCAATCGGTCGAGTGCCCCCACTTGCTCAAAGGCCTCCGCGTAGAGCTCGAGGGCGGCGTGGGCAGTGAAGATTCCAGCACATCCACAGGATGCCTCCTTACCCGCGCGCGGGTGCGGTGCGCTGTCCGTGCCGAGAAAGAATTTCGGATTTGCGCTGGTTGCGGCCTCGATAAGTACCTGCCGGTGGGTCTCCCGCTTGAGTACCGGTAGACAGTAGAAATGGGGCCGGATTCCACTCGCCAGGATGGCGTTGCGGTTGTACAGGATGTGATGCGCCGTGATGGTGGCCGCCAGCTGCGGCGGTGCCGCGAGGACGAACCGGACCGCATCAGCGGTCGTTATGTGCTCCAGGACGATCCGCAATGCGGGAAAATCCCGGACCAGGGGGCGCAGAACCCGGTCGATGAAGCTCCGTTCACGCTCAAAGATGTCCACCTCCCCGGCGGTTACTTCCCCGTGCACGAGCAGCGGCAGGTCGAGGCGCTGCATCGCCTCCAGTACCGGATAGACGCGCTCGATCCGGGTGACGCCGGCTGCGGAGTTGGTCGTGGCCCCTGCGGGATAGAGCTTCACCGCATGCACAGATCCGGACGCGGCAGCGCGCGCGATCTCCGTGGGCGGCAGCTCGTCGGTGAGATACAGGGTCATCAGTGGCTCGAAGCCGTGCCCCTCCGGCAGGGCGGCGAGGATGCGGTCACGATAGGCGATGGCCTGGGCGGTGTCCGTGACCGGGGAAGTGAGATTCGGCATCACCACGGCGCGGGCGAAACGGCGCGCCGTGTACTGTACGACCGACGCCATTTGCTCCCCGTCCCTCAGGTGAAGATGCCAATCGTCGGGCTTGATGATGGTGAGTTCAGCCGGGTCGTACATGGCCTGCTCCCGGAAGATTCCGCTTGCGGTCCCCGTCGTCGGGGCAAACGCCTATCTCTTTGTCAATCAGCAAGATTAGGCAAATAAGGCATCGAGCGGGATACGAGCCCCGTACCAGGTCTCCAGGGTCTGTCCGAGTCGTCTCGTTTCCAGGTTCCCATAACCGTTTGCCTGGGGCCGGGTATAGATCTCAACGGCTCGCGCATCGGTCAGCACCAGCCAGTGAACGGATACGCCGGCTCCGGCGTAGAGATCCGCCTTTGCCCGATCCACCTCGACGCTGCTCATCGCGATCTCCACGATCAGCTCAGCCGTTGTCGGGTGGCGGTCGCGGTAGGTCTCGCTATCCCCAGGCACGATTGCGAGGTTGGGCTCGGGCTCCGAGGTTGCGAGTGTCAGCGGGTCTTCCTTGCGCAATTGATAGCCCGGCGGCAGAGCTATCGCAAGGCGGTCGAACAGGCGGTGAGCGAGGAGGGTATACAGGGGAGATTTCGTCATCTTTTCAACGATTACCTCGTTCAGGAGTTCGGTCTTGACGGGCACTATCTCCAGGTCCCGCAGCTCGTGATAACGCTCGACCGAAAAGGGCACGACTCGGCACCTTACGGCCGGACGTTCGGGCATTTCGATCATTCGGGGGCAGCGTAGCGATTGTCGGGTAGCCATCACTTTGAGCTTCGCCTCGTTTCACACCGTGCAATCGAACAGGTGAAGGAGCCCGATCAGACGCCGGTCATCGACGATCACCAAGCTAGTGATGCTGCGCTCCGTCATCAGATCGACGGCCTCCTGCAGGCGTGCCTCCCGATCGATACAGACGGGATTCGCTGTCATCATATTGCCGGCCGAGAGCTCCGCAAAATCCCGGCGGTGGCGTTCCATGGCACGACGCAGATCACCGTCGGTGACGATGCCGACCAGCTCCCGCTCCGTGCAGACCACGGCGACGCCCATGCACCCCGCGCTGATGGTCTGGACGACGTGCGCGGCGGGGTCGTCCGGGCGGACAATGGGCAGGTGCTCGGTGTGCATCACGTGACTCACCTGGGTCAGCAGACGCCGTCCCAGGTTGCCGCCGGGATGGAAGCGGGCGAAGTGCTCGGGACGGAAGCCCCGGGCCTCCATCAACACGATGGCGAGGGCATCGCCGAGCGCCAGGGCCGCGGTCGTGGAGGCGGTGGGGGCGAGCTGGAGGGGGCACGCCTCCTTGGGCACGGCGGCGTTCAGGTGAAAATCCGAATGCCGCGCCAGCGTCGAATCCGGCCGGCCCGTGATGGCGATGAGCCGGTTCCCGTTGTCCTGGAGAAAGGGGATCAGCCGGATGACTTCATCCGTCTCCCCGGAGTTCGAGAGCGCCAGGAAGATGTCCTCCGGACGCGCCATGCCTAGGTCGCCGTGCGAGGCCTCTCCCGGATGTACGGAGAATGCAGGCGTGCCCGTGCTTGCCAGGGTCGCTGCGATCTTGTTCCCGATCAGGCCCGACTTGCCCATGCCGCAGACGATCACCCGCCCGCGGCTGGCGAGAATCGCGTCCACAGCGGCGGCCAGATTCGAGTCTACTTGCTCGATCAGGGTGCCGATGGCAGTGGCCTCGATCCGCAGTACCCGCCGCGCCCGCTCGAGATAGGCGTCCTTCGAAATCCCCCGGTTGCGCTTTGCCGCTTGCATGATTTACCTTCTCGCACGCATTACACGACTGCCGATGATACCGCCGGGCCTGCGGCCAAACCACGGTTGGGACCGCGCTTATATTTGCGTCCATTTGCGGATAACTCTTCCGTGGAGATCCTACGCGCTCGATGTTATCGGTAATTGAGAGGATCTGTATTCGTCATATGGTATCAGTACCCACCGAGATCTTCGCCGGTCTGGCCGCTCGCAAGATTGTGGTGGTCGGCGACCTGATGCTGGACCGCTTTTTGTGGGGACAGGTGCGGCGGGTCTCGCCGGAAGCCCCGGTGCCGATCGTCGATCTGGAGCGGGAGACGCGGTCCGCAGGGGGGGCGGCCAACGTGGCGCGGAACCTGTCGGGGCTGGGGTTCCGGGTCGATCTGGTGGGGGTAACGGGCGCGGACACCGGCCGCGACCTGTTGCTCGCAGCTCTGACCGCCACCGACTTGGATAGCGATGGGATCCTGATCGCAGAGGATCGGGGTACGACCGTCAAGACCCGCGTGTTGGGGAATCGCCGACAGCTGCTCCGCATCGACGAGGAGCGAGCCATTCCCCTGTCGGAACGCGACCGGGAGCGCCTGCTCACCGTCGCCACCGCGCGCCTGGCGGGGGCCGATGCCCTGCTTCTTTCCGATTACGCCAAGGGGGTCCTGACCGCGGACTTGTGCCGGGCGCTGATTGCGGCTGCCCGCGACCGCGGCCTGCCGGTGCTGGTCGATCCCAAGGGCAAGGATTTCAGTCGTTATACCGGAGCCACCCTGATTACCCCGAATCGCGACGAGCTAGCCCTCGCCACTGGCGTGTCCGTGCAGGACCTGGACGCCCTGGTGGCGGCCGGCTCCGCGATGCGCGAGGCACTGCATCTTAAATCCCTAGTGCTAACGCTGAGCGAGCAGGGTCTGATGCTCATCGGACCGGACGGCAGCCAACGGCTGCCGTCCGTCGCCCGAGATGTGTATGAGGTCTCCGGCGCCGGAGACACCCTCATCGCCACCTTCGCGGCCGGCCTCGTCACCGGGCTGGGATGGGTCGCTACCGCCCGCCTGGCGAATCTCGCGGCCGGGATCATAGTCGGTAAGGTGGGTACCGCGCCCATCACGGCACGAGAGTTGCTGGCGGCGATCGGTGAGCAGGCCGCCGACGGGCAGGCGGCAAAGATCCGCGACGCCGAGGCGGCCCAGGCCGAGGTCCGCCGCTGGCAGGCCGCCGGCGAGCGGGTGGTCTTCACCAACGGCTGCTTCGACCTGTTGCATGTGGGCCACGTGACTTACCTAGAGCAGGCCAGCCGCCACGGCCAGCGGTTAGTGGTCGGGCTCAACACCGATGCCTCAGTGCGCCGGCTGAAGGGACCCGGGAGACCGCTCAGCGGTCAGGAGGACCGGGCACGCGTCCTGGCGGCCCTGGCCGCGGTCGATACGGTAGTCCTGTTCGACCGGGACACACCCCTGGCACTCATCGAGCAGCTACGCCCCGACGTGCTGGCCAAGGGTGCGGACTACCGGGAAGAAGATGTGGTCGGGGCCAGGGAGGTCAAATCCCGGGGCGGCCGGGTCGTACTAGTGCCACTGGTGGAGGACCGGAGCACAACGAGCGTCATCACGCGGATGAAGGGCAATTGAGTAAGTTGTCTGTGTTCGTGTTCTCTTTATTAATAGGGTCTAGATAACTTTAGAGTGGATTTTCTCGCAGCAGAGTTAGTATTCTATCTAGAGAGATTTTCCTCTCGGTGATGAAATCTAAACTCACATTTCTTGAGGTGTAAATGAAACGTTTGTCGGGGAACACCGTTGAACTTTGCAAGTCTTCGTTTGGCATATGACCAGAATGATTCAATGCCATTGATATGGCAATTACCGCGGGAAAACTCATGCTCACCATGATGCACCCGGAAATGCTTTTTGTACCCCATGTCCACCAGCCCATTGTAGCCTCTCCAGCCGTCCGGGTGGATGATTCTGTCCAGGGCTACCTGGCCCCGGATCGCAGCCTGTCGCTGCTTTTTGAAGGCATCTGGGACGATCTCGGTGTAGACTTTTCCTTGCCGTTCCAGGATCCCGAAGACAATTGTTTTACCGCCTGCTCCACGACCCTTCTTCCCACGGACACGGCGCGCACCAAAACAGGATTCATCGACTTCAACCTCGCCAGAGAAGGGCGATGAAGCGTCCAAACCTGGGCGACTCTAATTCGTAACTTCAAGAGCAGCTTGTTAATCGTAGGGCGGCTTACATCACTCAACTCAGCGATTTTCGAGGCCGGAAAATCAAGCGCAAGAGAGCGTATAATCACTCTGAATTTGGCTTTGGAAAGGCATGAACGCCTAAAATACCTGTTTTTCCCTTGCATAACATAACCTTAGCATAAAGGTGCAGATGCTAAAGTTATCTAGACCCATTAATAATATTTTCGCAGATCAGAGATAGAATGATGCATGAAGGCACGCATCATTCAGGGATAAAAGATGTCGTTTTTCCTATACTCAATTCGGTACAGGGCTTTGGAGGACCTCGAAAATGGCGTGGCATCCATGCCTCGCATGGGCACCCTGAATTTTTCAAAGTGCCCTTTCCCGATAACTCGATTACCTGCTACCCTTGTCTTGAATCCCAGCAGATCACGGATGAAAGACGGACCGGAGCCGATCCATGCGGAGTTCAAGGAAAAACTCAACCTGGTTGCGCAGGCCACCAATTTTTTTAGCTATATTCCATTCCCTGAAGAAGACATGTGTTTCCGGTATGCCAGCCACCATCCCCCAAGCAGGAGCAGGGGAGAGAAGAGGATTTATCCATGACGACAATCGCTCACTTTCGGATACCACTCATTGTCCTGCTCTTCCTGCTGCTCCCGTTTGCCGGCTGCTCCAGCAAGGGTAGGCACAGTTCGGACGACGACGCGCCCTACTCCTTCCGGGGCATCAGCTCCGGAACCTTTCCCGTTCCGTCCGCGATCAGAGACAACGTGATCTTCTGGCGCGACGTCTACGGCAAGTGGGGCCGCGACAAGCTCGCCATCCACGACGACGAGTATATGGGGGTGATCTACGAGGTGGCGAAGCTGCCCGCTTCCGGTCGGGAGCATTTCATGCAGGCACGCAAGGCCCATTACAAACGCCGCCTCGCAGATCTGGAGGCCAAGGTGCGGGTGGGCCTACCCTCAGCCAAGCACGAACGGGCACTGTACAACAAACTGGTGCGAGCTGGCGGCAAGCGTGCTATCTATGGCGCCAGCAACAGGGTACGCACTCAACGCGGCATCCGCGAGAACTTCCGCCACGGGCTGGCGATCAGCGGTCGCTACGACAAAAAGTTCCGTCAAATTTTCCGCTCGCAGGGGTTGCCCGGAGATTTGGCCTATCTGCCCCACGTCGAGTCTTCTTTCCAGGCCCACGCCCGCTCCCTCGTCGGCGCGGCGGGAATGTGGCAGTTTATGCGGGGTACCGGCAAGCTTTACATGACGGTCAACGGTACCATCGATGAGCGCCTGGACCCGGTGACGGCCGCCGAGGGTGCCGCCCGCTATCTGGGTGACTCCTACCGCAAGCTCCGTAGTTGGCCGCTGGCCATAACCTCCTACAACCATGGCCGAGGCGGTATGGAAAGGGCCAAGGCCATCCACGGCAACAACATCGGGACCATCGTCCGGAGGTATAAGGGTCCCCAGTTCAAGTTTTCCTCCCGCAATTTCTATGCCCAGTTCGTTGCGGCGCGAGAGGTTGCGAGTCACCCCAGGCGTTATTTTCCGGAAGGTGTCGACTACCAGCCACCTATGTCCGAAGACCGCTTGGTGCTTCGCCACAGCATGCTCGCGTCATGGGTCGCCCGCCACTACGGCGTGTCGACCTACCGGCTTGCGAGTCTGAACAAACATTGGAAGAAGTCGGCTCGGCAGGGCTGGACCTACCTGCCGCCCGGCACCACCGTGTGGCTTCCAGATGGGGCCCTCAGGCGAGTAACGAGCGTGCCTAAACCCATGCCGGTCATGCTGGCGAAGGTCGAACGCAGGTCCAAGGCTAAGCGGGAATCGGTTGTGATAGCCAAGGCTCAGTCCAGGCGGAAACCAGCCAGAGTAGCCAAGGCCAAGCCGAAGTCGGTCGCGGCCAAAAAAGTTCATGTGGTCAAACCGAACGAGACCCTGTATCGGGTGTCCGTCACTTATCAGGTATCCCTCGACGAGCTGCGGCGCCTCAACAGCATGGGACCGAACGACACCAGCATCCGTCCGGGTCAGCGGCTGCGCGTGAGTGGCTGAAAGACATGGCGCGCCCGAGAGGATTCGAACCTCTGACCTCTGCCTCCGGAGGGCAGCGCTCTATCCAGCTGAGCTACGGGCGCGAAGAAACTAAAGAGATGAGTACCGAACCAGAACTAGGTCGGTGCTCATGATGAGCGGGCAGGTAGGGTAACAGCTCTGGCGGGATTCGTCTACGCCCGCATTGCCGTTCGACCTGTGGGTTGGAATCCGGAGAGATGCGGATGCCCATTTTTCAGCTGCAAATGTTAAATGGCTACAACACCTGGCGAGGCTTTGCCTCAGACCGACGAGTAGATGAAGCACACCAGGGACCTGTCTGCCGACAGGCAGGCGGTGCGCCGTACCCAACAATTCAGGGGGCAGGGGGGCAGTTTTCAGGGGCAGACAACTGATACTACCTGCCCCCTGACAACTGCCCCCTTGGGAGTGCACAAACTCGACTCATTTTTGAAAGATATGGGTCCTTCAAGGAATCCTAGAACCGCAATATTCGCTCTGGTTGGAGTCGCAGTTCTGATCGCGATCATCTATGCCCTGACGACAACCTTTTCCAGGGATGGCGACTTGGGTACACCGGTGCGAAGCGCGACACGAACCGCTCCCGTAGATGCTGTCCCTCCACCGGATGCAGGTCCTGGTAGTGCCGTCTACGACAGGGCCTGCGTCGCCTGCCACGGTACCAGCGCAGCTAATGCCCCCGAATTCGGTGACAAGGCCGCTTGGGAGCCGCGCTTGGTGCAAGGCATCGATCGGCTTCTGCAGACTGTGATCGCCGGCAAGGGAGCCATGCCACCCCGCGGTACCTGCGCGGATTGCTCGGACGACGACCTGCAGGCCGCTATCGAGTATATGCTGGTCCAGGTCGGGTACGAACCGGTCGCCTCCCATCGGAATGATGAATGTGGAATGATGCCGTAGTGCAGGCGTCCCCGCCTGCATCGAAAAATGCAGACGAGATGCCTGCGCTACTTTCATAACCCTAACTCCCGCCAGCGCACCTCGATCCGCTTGACGGAGATGGGATAGGCGGTCCTGATCTGCTGGGCGAAGAGGGAGACCCTGAGTTCCTCCAGCATCCAGCGGATCTCCTCCAGGCGGGCATCGTGCCGTCCGGCCTCGCGTGCGGCGTTCGAGCGTTTCTGCCATTGCTGTTGCAGGGTGGCCATCTCCCAGATGTGCTGCCGGTCCTTGCCGGCGGCGTGTGAGAGCTTCTCGGCACGGGCCTCTAGGGCCTTCAGGTACCGCGGGTAGTCCTTGATGTGTCGATAAGGGACTTGCTGCAGGAAGCCGCGAAAGACCAGCGCATCCAGGTGTCCGTGCATGTCCGTAACCGAGGCCATCCAGTGGGTCTGGGTGATGTCCGCGAGCCGCCCGCGGATGGTCTGGTAGCGGGTGAGTATCTGCCCGATCAGGGCACAGACATCCTGGGTGACGGATCCCAGCCGCGGCCGGTTCTGTTCCAGGCGTGACACGAAGGTCTGTCGGTCTCGAATCGGCGTCCGACCCTCCAGAAAGGTGAGATCCAGGATTAATGCCACCAGCTCGTCGGCCAGATCCGCTGACTTGGATTCGTTCCGCCCCAGCGGTTGCGGTGCCTTGGCATACCGGAGGCGCATACGGTCCAGCTCCGGCAGGCTCCTGCGCAGATGGCGCAGGTCTGATCCCAACTGGAGCATCAGCAGCCGGCGCAGCCCTTCGCGCATGGCTAGTGCGGCGCCCGCCTCCGAGTCCAGCACCCGGATGGCAACGCTGTCGCCCCGGTCGACCAGGGCGGGATAGCCGCGCAGTCGAATGCCGCCGTGGTCCAGATCCAGGCTTTCCGGCAGCATGTCGAAGTCCCAGCGCCTGATCCCCGTCCGTTCCAGCTCGCGGGATGGAATCTCGGCAAAAAAGACCTGCTGCCCCTGCCCGCCGTAGCGGCACTGGATGTGGGAAAAATCCTCCTCCAGGGCGAGCTGATGCCCCTCATTGTCCACCAGACAGAATTTCATCCGCAGGTGTCCGGGTACCGCGGACCCATCCCAGGCGTCTTCGGGAACTGATACCCCGGTTATCTCCTTGAGCGCTTCGGCGACCGCTTGGACCAGGGGCCGCTCCGAGGGTACCAGGCGCTCGGCCAGTCGCCGTGCTGTCTCCTGGATGGGGACCAGGGCCCGGCGCAGCTGCTTTGGCAGGCCCCGCAGCAGGGCGACGAGGAGCTCCTCCAGGAGACCGGGGATCAGCCACTCGCATTGCTGCGGCGAGACCTGATTGACCAGCAGCAAAGGAACGGTCAGGGTCACCCCGTCCGTGTTCGATCCGGGGTCGAACCGATAGGCGAGGGGGAGCCGGGTGGTCCCGACCTGCAGACCGTCGGGAAACGCCTGCTCGGTCACTTCTTCCGCATCCCGCCGCATCACATCGTCCAAGCGCATGTGCAGGAGCTTGGGGTCCTTGCGCGTCGCTGTGCGCAGCCATTGCTCCAGTCGGGGCCTGGAATAGATGCTGCGCGGAATTCGTTGGGTGTAGAAGGCGTAGATAGCCTCCTCGTCCACCAGGATGTCCCGCCGACGGGATTTAGCCTCCAGGTACCGGACGTACTCGATGAGTTCCTGGTTGTGGTGCCAGAAAGGGGCCCGGGTCTCGAAGTCCCCCTCTACCAGGGCGAAGCGCAGGAAGATCTCCCTGGCCTCGTCCGGGTTGATGGGTCCGTAGTTGACCCGCCGCCCAGGGACGATGGTCACTCCGTAGAGGGTAACTTTTTCATAGGCCGCCACCTGACCGCTCCCGGCTCGCCAGTGGGGCTCCGAGTAGCTGCGCTGCACCAGGTGGGCGCCGGCCCGCTCGATCCAGGCCGGCTGAATCCTGGCGACGGTGCGCCCGTACTGACGACTGGTCTCGACCCGCTCGGCCGCTACGATCCACTTGGGTGTCTCCCGGAACAGCCCGGAGCCCGGATGGATGGAGAAGCGGTTGTTACGGGTGCCCTGGTATTCCCGCTGCTCGTCCTTGCAGCCGATGTTGCCCAACAGGCCCGTGAGTAAAGCGCGCTGGATCTCCTCGTAGCTCCCCGCGGTTTGGTTCCCTTTGTAGCCCATCTCGTGCATCGTGAGCGCGAGCTGGGCATGGGTATCGTGCCACTCCTGGACCCGGTTCCAGGACAGGAAATGCCGTTGGCAAAGCTTTCTGAACCGGTTTTTGGACAGGTGGGCGCGTTCCTGTTCCAGAAATCGCCACAGGTTCAGGAAGGTGAGAAAGTCTGAATCCTGGTGTTGGAAGGTGGCGTGGATCTGATCCGCTGCCTGCTGCAGGTCCTGCGGGCGCTCCCGCGGGTCCTGGATACTCAGGGCCGCGGCGATGACCAGCAGCTCGGTCAGGCAGTGGTAGTCTGCGGAAGCCAGCAGCATCCGGCCGATGCGCGGGTCCACGGGCAGGCGGGCGAGTTCTTTACCCAAGGGAGTCAACCAACCCGCAGCGTCTAGGGCCGCCAGCTCCTCCAGGGTGCGGTAGCCGTCGGCGATCAGCCGGGTATCCGGCGCGTCGAGGAAGGGGAATTCCTCGATCGCCCCGAATCCCAGCAGATTCATCCGCAAAATAACCGCGGCCAGATTGGTGCGCAGGATCTCCGGCTCGGTGAAGGGGGCCCGGACCGCGAAGTTCTCCTCCGAATAGAGCCGGATGCACAGACCCGCCGCCACCCGACCGCACCGCCCTTTGCGTTGGTTTGCCGCGGCCTGGGAGATGCGTTCCACCGGCAGGCGTTGGACCTTGCTGCGATGGCTGTAGCGGCTGATACGGGCGAACCCCGGATCGATCACAGCATGGATGCCAGGTACCGTCAGCGAGGTCTCGGCCACATTGGTCGCCAAGATCACACGGCGGGTGCCGTGGGCCTGGAACACGCGCGCCTGCTCCTGGGGACCCTGGCGGGCGTACAGGGGCAGGATCTCGGTGGACGGTGGGTGGTGCTGGCGCAAGGTCTCCGCGGTCTCGCGGATTTCGCGCTCGCCGGAGAGGAACACCAGCACATCGCCCGGACCCGCTCGCGCTAGTTCGTCCAAGGCCTCGGCGATGGCGAGCTGCATGGCATCGTCTCGCTCGCTTACATGTTCATCCCCCAGCGGCCGGTAGCGTACTGCCACCGGATAGGTGCGCCCTGAAATCTCGATGATGGGTACCGGACCCGCGGCGCCCGCGAAATGCTCGGCGAAACGCTGCGGGTCGATGGTGGCCGAGGTGACGATCAGCTTGAGGTCGGGCCGCCGGGGCAGCAGCCCCTTCAGGTAGCCCAGAAGGAAGTCGATGTTGAGGCTGCGCTCGTGGGCCTCGTCGATAATCAGGGTATCGTACTGGTTGAGAAACCGATCCTGCCGGATCTCCGCCAGCAGGATGCCGTCGGTCATCAGCTTGATGGAGGTCTCAGGTCCTATCCGGTCATGGAAGCGCACCTGGTAACCCACCAGCGTTCCGGGCTCGGTCCCGAGCTCCTGGGACAGGCGACTCGTAAGGCTGCGCGCGGCAATCCGCTGGGGCTGGGTATGGCCGATACGCCCGACGATCCCCCGCCCCAGATCGAGGCAGATCTTGGGCAACTGGGTGGACTTGCCGGAGCCGGTCTCGCCGCACAGCACCACCACTTGGTGGTTGCGGATCAGTGTCGCTACCTCATCGCGGCGCTTGCTGACGGGCAGTTCCGGGGGATATTCAATGGTCGGGACCTGGGCCCGGCGCTGCTCGACCAGATTCCGGGATTTCCGAATGACCGCCCGGAGCTCGGCCAACTCCCGGTCGATGGGCTGGCCGCGTAGCGCGCGCCGATTCAGGACCTGCAAACGGCGGCGGAAAGATGGCCGGTCGCCGATGAGGCAGGTAGCTAAGTCCTCCCGCGTCGGAAAGCGGACGGGATACGAGGACTCGGGTAAGCGACTGGATCTATTGTTCATCTGGCCCAGACAGAGGTGCCGGGGAGCACTTGACAAAAATCTCGTTTATAAACGAAATTGCTCTTATGTGGTGGCGATAAAAGTACCCAGGATTCCGACATTGCGAAGGCGTGTGAGTACTGGTGTGATTGGCAGCGTAGGGGCTTGAGCCGGGAGTACGAATGATGAAAGGCAAGGCGTTCGACGATCTAATCGACGCCTGTACGTTCACCGAGTAGATTTGATCGGTGCTCAAAAGGAAGCAACAGCAGCTTGTACGAGACGACTCCCTATTCCCCCTTGGTTATACCCCGCAGCGAGCATCCGATCTCGCGCGCCGACATCAGCGAAAATGCGCTCAAGGTGCTCTATCGCCTGAAGGACGCGGGTTATCAGGCCTATCTGGTCGGGGGTGGGGTACGGGATCTGCTGCTGGGCCGGGAGCCCAAGGATTTCGACGTGGCCACGGATGCTACGCCCGAACAGGTACGTAGGGTGTTCCGCAACTGCCGCCTGATCGGACGGCGATTCAGACTGGCCCATGTGTATTTCGGCCGCGAGATCGTCGAGGTGGCTACCTTCCGCGGTGGTGGATATGATGAGAACACTGCCGGCGAGCGCCATATTCATAAGGGTATGATCGTGCGCGACAACCTCTACGGCACCCGTGAGGAGGATGCGTTGCGCCGGGATTTCAGCGTCAATGGCCTCTACTACAACATCGCGGACTTTTCCGTCATCGATTACGCAGGGGGACTCGATGATCTTCGGGCCGGGTGCCTGCGGCTCATCGGCGACGATCCAGAAAAGCGGTATCGCGAAGACCCGGTGCGCATGCTCCGGGCCATACGTTTTGCCTGCAAGCTCGGTTTCAACATCGATCCGTCCTGTGAGCGGCCCCTGTTCGATCTCGGCCATCTGCTTCGGGACATACCGTCGGCGCGCCTGTTCGAAGAGGTCCTGAAGCTGCTCCAGACTGGCCTGGGCCTGTGTACTTTCGAGAAGCTGCGCCACTACCGACTCTTCGCCCAGCTGTTCCCTGCCACCGACGAGTGGCTCGACCACGAAGATCGCAACTTTCCCATCACTTTCGTCAGTCGGGGCCTGGAGAACACCGACCGCCGTATCCGGGAAGCAAAACCGGTTACCCCCGCCTTTTTGTTTGCGGTGCTGCTGTGGGAGCCGGTGCGTCGGCGCTTTGCTCAATTACTTACCAGGGGTGTGGCAACCAATGAGGCAATGTTATTGGCCTCGGGCGATGCCTGTGTCCGCCAACAACCCTTGGTAGCCATCCCGAAACGCTTTGTTCTGCCCATGCGGGAGATCTGGTCCCTGCAGCCTCGTCTCGAACGGCACGCGGGTAAACGCCCATACCGCATGTTGGTCCATCCCAGGTTTCGTGCGGCCTATGATTTTCTGCTCCTGCGGGCCGAGGTGGGAGAAGTGGACTCGACGCTCGCCGACTGGTGGGCCCGGTTTCAGGCGGCGAATGGCCAGACCCGGGCCGAGATGATCGATGCAACGACCAAGACCCGGCGGCAGCGGCGCCCGGCCGCCGGTAAGAAGACGACAGGTACCTGACCATGGTTATGGTGGTAATCGACAATGTCTCCGAATTGCGCCGGTGCCTGGCCCCGTGGCGGAGCAACCGCCCCATCGCCTTGGTGCCAACGATGGGCAACCTCCATACCGGCCACCTAGCCTTGGTGCGGGAGGCGCGAAGGGTAGCCGGCCGCACCCTAGTCAGCATCTTTGTCAATCCCATGCAGTTCGGTCCCAATGAAGATTTCGGGTCGTACCCCAGAACCTTGGAACGAGACCGCGAGCTGCTGGAGGCCGAGGACGCGGATCTGCTCTTCGCTCCCTCGGTACAGGCCGTTTATCCCTACGGACCCCAAGGGCGGACCCGCGTAGAGGTACCGGGGCTCTCGGACACCCTGTGTGGCGCCAGTCGGCCGGGGCACTTCGCCGGTGTAGCGACGGTGGTATGTAAGCTCTTCAACATGACACAGCCGGATATCGCGGTCTTCGGCGAGAAGGATTTTCAACAGCTGTTGGTTATTCGGCGCATGGTCGAGGACCTGTATCTTCCGGTCGAGATACGGGGGTCGGCTACCATGCGCGAGCCGGACGGTCTGGCGATGAGCTCACGCAACGGCTATTTGTCCCCCCAAGAACGGGTACGGGCGCCGGCGCTCTACAGGGCCCTGTGCCGAGCCGGCGAGCGTCTACGCCAGGGGTTGGCCGCCGACGAGGTGGAACGCATGGGAGCGAAAGACATAGCGGTCGCCGGATTACGGCCGGATTACTTCAGTGTGCGCCGAACGTCGGACCTGCAGCCGGCAATGACCAGCGACCGAGAGCTGGTGGTGCTCACAGCTGCCTACTTGGGCGCAACGCGGCTCATCGACAACCTTCGCGTCTCGTTGATAGACTCGGTGCCCCGCACCGCTGCCGACGCATAAGGATCGAGAGGCACGGAGTGTCATGTCCGTTAGTATCCCCGTTGGCGCTCCCTTGGAAACAAAGTCTACAAAAAGCCAAGGAAGTTACACACGCTTGCCCCAGGAACCGAGTCGTGCTTTATAGTCTTGAAACAGGTCGTCCAGTTGTCGCCATCGGGGACCGGGCACGCCCTCGCCGATCGGCTTGCTGTCGAGCCGGGTGACCGGTTGGACCTCCCGGCTGGAGCTGCAGATCCATAGCTCGTCTGCCGTTTCGAGCTCGTCCCGAGTGATGTGGCGTTCCGCGCAAGGCAGATCGGCACCGCGGGCGAGCTTCAATACCAAGTCCCGGGTGATACCGCGTAGCAAAAGGGTGCTCGCGGGGGGAGTTAAAATCTCCCCCCCCTGCACAACGAAGGGGTTGGTGGAAGAACCCTCCGTCACCAATCCGTCGCGGACTAGAATTGCCTCGGTGGCGGCGGCATCCTGCGCCTCCTGTTGTAACAGGACGTTACCCAGGAGCGCGGTGGCTTTGATATCGCAGCGGTGCCAGCGATTGTCTTCCAGGACGACGGCGGCGACACCGGTGCTGGAGATCTCCGGGTCGCGTGGCCCGAGGGTCCAGGTCATGACGAGTACCGTGGGCTCGATGCCTTGCGGAAACAAGTGGTTGCGCCTCTGGTCCGCGCCCCGGGTTACCTGCAGATAGATCAGCTGGTCGAGGTCCGATGCCGAATCGGTCAAGCGTGCGAAGATCCGTTCCCAGGCGTCCGGCTGCAGTGGGTTCTCCATGCGAACCGACTGCAGGCTGCGGTCGAGTCGCTCCAGATGCTGTGACAATCGAAACGGGTACCCGCCATAGACGGGGATCACCTCATAAACGCCGTCGCCGAACAGGAAGCCACGGTCCATGACCGGAACGCGCGCCTCCGTAAGGGGCATGAACTCACCATTGAGGTAGACTTCGTTCATATCGGATTCTGTTGACATTTGATTCTGTACACTCGGCAAGGCCTCGCCTCAGACTGACGAGGCGTGAATTTTTTGTACGGAAAGCACAAAAGGACACGAACCTTAATTCATGTGAATTTCGTGTCCTTTGTCGGTTTGCATAGGTATGTGGCTTCGTATATTCTGCCCGCCTCGCAATCGCTTTGGAATCGCTGGATTCAGCACGCGGAATCGGCATTACACCGACCCACAAGGTCTGCGATCTCCCGGAGAGGTGTCCGAGTGGCTGAAGGAGCACGCCTGGAAAGTGTGTGTACGTTAATAGCGTACCGAGGGTTCGAATCCCTCCCTCTCCGCCAATTAATCATGTAATTTTTTGATCCAAAAGATATTTTTATCTTTCTTCTTGTTCGACCCCCCAATGAGATCCTCTTTGCAACGGTGGGTGGCGGGTTAGAACGCCACCTTCGGAGATGAATGCGGAATGATGCCGTAGCGCAGGCGTCCCACCTGCAGACGATGAGCAGGCGGGGACGTCGATTCGAGAGCAAACGGGAGATCATCCGGGTGCGGAACCCGGAGATCGGTGCGACCAAGGAGCAGTGGACCAGCGACCATGTGCTCGAGAACGAGTGGCAGAGCTTCCGCACCAGGAAAGACCGCTCTCTGGAGCTGACGAGCGTAGCGCGCGAATGCCCAGCCGGCGCAAGCCCGCGGTCAAGGTGGTGGACATTTTCGGCAACGACACTATGACCATTGTCGAGGTGACGGTGTGAGTGGTCGTTCTTTTGGAGCAAAAAAATGCCGGCATTAGCAGCCGGCGTCGGGCCGAGGCACAAAAACCTCGGTGTGGTTATTGAATAAGTTTGCTTTGCTTCTTACCGAGTAGGACGATAGCAGGTTAAATCATTTTTGGTAATAATATAGGGTCTGGATAACTTTGAGCATCTTGAGAGTATGCCAAGGTTATGTTATGCAAGGAAAAAACAGGTATTTCAGGCGTTCACAGCTTTCGGAAGCTAAATTCAGAGCACTTATACGCTATTTCGCGCACGATTTGCCGGCCTGGAAAATCGCCGAGCTGAGTGGTGTAAGCCGCCCGACGATTAATCAGCTATTCATGAAGTTACGAACCAGAATCGCCCAGCTTTGCAACGCTTCATCCCCTCTATCCGGTGAGGTTGAAGTCGATGAATCTTATTTTGGCGCACGCCGTGTTCGCGGAAAAAAGGGGCGTGGAGCAGGCGGTAAACCGATCGTCTTCGGAATCCTGGAACGCCACGGGAAAGTGTCGGAAATCGTCCCTGACGCTTCCAGGAAGCAGCCACAGAGTGCGATCCGGGGTCAGGCAGCCCTGGAAGCATCATCCACTCGGACGGCCGGAGAGGCTACAATGGGCTGGTGGACATGGGCTACAAAAAGCATTTCCGGGTGCATCATGGTGAGCATGAGTTTGCCCGCAGTAATCGCCATATCAATGGCATTGAGTCATTCTGGTCATATGCCAAACGGAGGCTTGCAAAGTTCAATGCTGTTCCCTGACAAACGTTCCTTTTACACCTCAAGGAATGTGAATTCAGATTTCATCACCGAATCGAACCTAAATTTTTAGTAGACAAAACTAATGACATTCCAATAGCTAATGAGTAACTGCACTCAAAAGCAGCGAGTCATCGTCTACATAGATGGCTACAATCTTTATTATGGACTGCGCACCGCATTTGGTAACCGCTATAAGTGGCTGGATTTGCAGGCACTCTCGGAAAGCTTTCTGAAGCCTGGAGGGGAACTGGTTAAGGTCAAATATTTTACCGCCATCACCAAAAGCACGACCGGCTCCAATCAGCGCCAGGAGATCCATTTGAAGGCGCTGCAAGCCCATTGCAACAAACTGGAAATCCACTATGGCCGGTTTTTACCCAAGACAAAGCGGTGCCGGGCCTGTGGAGCTGAGCATAATATGATCGAGGAGAAAAAGACCGATGTCAACATTGCCTGTCAGATCCTCAACGATACCTACCTGAACTGTTATGACATCTGCTACCTAGTTTCCGGCGACAGCGATCTGACGCCTCCGGTACAGATCGTGAAGGAGAACCACTCCGACAAACGGGCGCTAGTGGCATATCCGCCCCGGCGAAAAAGCGTGGAGTTGTGTGGGATAGCGGATGTCTGGTTTGCAATCAGCGAGCAAAAACTCAAGGCTCTTTATGGATTCCAGACTGATCGAAGGGACGGAGGTCCGTAGCACTCTGACTGATGACAGAACAAGCAGTCTTTTCTCAACAATAACAGCAAGTTATACGATGCCCCTTTGGCTTGCTGAAAAGGCAGATTTGCGCAAAATATCCTACCAGATGGAATCCATAAAGAGCCAAACTCAAACGCAATCAATTGCCGGAAAAAATCGTAACCCTGCATGGCGGCACACTGATTCGTCCGACGGAATGGAAGTAGACACCTTCTCGGACCGCGCCAAACAACGCCGAACAGTTCCAAGACCAGACACAGCTATCGAGGACGATCCCATGACGGAGCTGCAACGGCGTTCGCAACAGGTCCGTGAGGCACTGCAGCAGACGGTGGCAAGGGCCATGGAAACCATGCGGCGTTTGGGTCAATATGCCGTGGTCTTCAAGGATGGAAAGCCGGTTCTGGTGCCGCCAGACAAATTAGGGGGTGTTCTCAATTAAGCCAAATCCACGTAGCGCAGGTGTCCCGCCTACTGGAACGCGGACGTTTCGCCGGCGGGTGCAGGCGAGACGCCTGCGTTACGTTCTTGGTTTTTTCGCTGACCCGACTTCCATTTCATCCGATTTTGCTGGTTGTCATTTCGAGCGTAGCGAGAAATCCTGGGCGCTGAGGATTTTTGCCAAGCCGAAGATCCCTCGCTATGCTCGGGATGACAGGGATGGTTTTAAAACAAATCTTGATGAAACGGGGTACTAGGGTGATGTGAGGCGACAGCTTGAACAGACACATCCACGTCGTCGCCGGAGCCCTGACAGACCCACAGGGGCGGGTCCTGATCGCGAAACGCCCGGAGCGGGTCCATCAGTGTGGGCGGTGGGAATTCCCCGGAGGCAAACTGGAGCCCGGGGAGACTCCGGTAGCGGCCCTGGCTCGCGAGCTGCAGGAGGAGCTCGGGGTCCGGGTCTTGTCGTCCCGCCCTCTGATCCGTATCCACCATGACTACGGCGACCGCCGCATTCTGCTCGACGTCCATCGCGTGAGCGGCTATGCGGGCGACCCCCACGGAAAAGAGGGCCAGCCGATCGCCTGGGTCCATCCCGACGCCATGGACCCCGCGGCGTTTCCGGCGGCGGACAGACCCATTATCTCGGCGTTGCGTCTGCCCGAGCGCTATCTGATTACCGGCGCAGACCCCCACGTTCCCGATCGCTTCCTGGACCGCCTGGACCGCGCGTTGGCGCGGGGCATCCGTCTGGTCCAGCTACGTGCCCATGACTTGAGCGATGACGACTATGCCGTTCTGGCTGCGGGCGCGTTCCAAATCTGTGCACGTCACGGCGACCGTCTGCTGCTCAACCGGGACCCCCACCTGGTCCGTGATCTCCCCTGCCATGGGCTGCACCTGACGGCGCAGCGCCTGACTGCTTTCGCGCGCAGGCCCTGGGACGACCAGCACCTGGTGGGGGCATCCTGCCACAATGCTCAGGAGCTGTCCCGCGCCGCGCGCCTGGGCCTGGACTATGTTTTGCTTTCGCCGGTCCGGGCGACCCGAAGCCACCCGGACGCCTGCCCCCTGGGTTGGGAGCGCTTCGCTACGCTCGTCGAAGACGCCGGGCTACCCGTCTATGCCCTCGGTGGCTTGGGGCCCGACGACCTGGATACGGCCTTCGCCCACGGTGCCCAAGGCATCGCGGCGATCCGCGGGCTTTGGGGGTAAAGATCTTCCGCTCGGCACCTTGCGTAACATCTACCGGCAAGCCGGTTGGGTGTGTAAATAATCTGGAAGCAAATCATTCGGTATCCGTGTGGTAACTCTGGTTCAGGTACCGGTCTCGGGATCGAACAGGGAACCTTGGGCGCCCGCCGGCCCGGGTGCCCGGAAGTGCTTGGGGTCCAGCGTCCAACTCGCATCCTGCCGCAACAGACCGAGGTGCCCGGCGGTCAGCTCGAAGCGCTGCCGAAGCAGCTCGGCGATCGGTCCCGTGCCGGTAAATCGGCTCCCGAATCGCGCGTCGTTGAGCTTGCCTTCTCGGCACTGGCGGATCAGGCTCAGGACCTTCTCGGCTTTTTCAGGGAAGTAAGTCCGCAGCCAGTCCGCGAACAGCTCCTTGACCTCCAAGGGCAGGCGGATCAGCAGACCCCCGGCGCGAGACGCACCCGCCCGTGCCACAGCCGCCAGAACCCGCTCCAGGTCTTGGTCTGTAAGGCCGGGAATCAGGGGCGAGACCAGCACACCGGTCGGGATTCCGGCCTGCGTCAGCTCGTGAATGACATCCAATCTGCGTTGCGGTGATGCCGCGCGTGGTCCGAGGCACCGGGCGAGACCGGCATCCAGGGTGGCGATGGAGAGCTGCACCGCCGCACAGCGGTCCGCGGCCATGGCGCCGAGTAGATCCAGATCCCGCAGCACCAGGGTGGACTTGGTGGTCACCGCCACCGGGTGGCGGCACGCCTGGAGTACCTCCAGTATCTGCCGGGTAATCCGGAGTCGGCGTTCGAGCGGCTGGTACGGGTCCGTGACAGCGCCGAGCACAATGGTTGCGGGTCGGTAGCCGGGCTTGGCCAACTCCCGTTTCAGCTGCTCGGCGGCGTCGGGCTTGTAGAAGAGCCGGCGCTCGAAATCCAGCCCCGGCGACAGCCCGAGCCAGGCGTGAGTCGGCCGCGCATAGCAATAGATACAGCCGTGCTCGCAGCCGCGGTAGGGATTGATGGAACGGTCGAAGGGAACGTCCGGGGATCGATTCCAGCTGATAATGGTACGACTTGTATCCACCGCAAGCTCGGTGCGCAACGGCTCCGGCGTTTCGGGATATCAACCGTCGTCGACCACCTCGCGGCGATGCTCCGCATAGCGGTTGTCCGGATTGGAGACGGCGCCGCGGCCCCGTTGCGGTGTGTGGCGATGGTCGCTCATATTCCCCGTAGCGCAGGCGTCCCGCCTGCTGAATGCGGAATTCAGTTAGTTATCAGTTGTCAGATTCTGCACCCTGACAATTGAATTCAGCATTCATCTCTGAACGCGCCCTCGCCCGACAACCGATTTTTCCTGACCGGTAACCCATAACTCAATGGCATTGGATTTGAACTGGCAGGAAGGCCGCCGAGTTGGTTATAGTTACGGCCCGTACCGACACTGAGATTACCTGAGGAAACTTGCCGATGGCTACTAAGCGGATCCTGATGCTGATAGGCGACTTCGTGGAAGACTACGAGGTCATGGTGCCCTTCCAGATGCTTCAGATGGTAGGCCACGAGGTCCATGCCGTCTGCCCCGACAAACAGCCCGGCGACCAGGTGCGCACGGCGGTGCACGACTTCGAGGGCGATCAGACTTACAGCGAGAAGCTCGGCCACAACTTTACCGTCAATGCCGATTTCGCGACCATCGATCCCGCCGACTACGATGCCCTGGTCATTCCCGGCGGCCGGGCCCCGGAGTACCTGCGGCTCAACGAGCGCCTGATCGAGATCGTGCACCAATTCGCTATGGCGGACAAGCCCATCGCGGCCATCTGCCACGGCCAGCAAATCCTGGTCGCTACGGGGGTACTGGAGGGCAAGAACGCCACCGCCTACCCGGCACTCAAACCCGACATCGAGCGGGCCGGGGGCTGCTGGTGCGAGATCAACGAGACCTTCTCCAACGCCTATGTGGACGGCAACCTGGTGACGGCAGCGGCGTGGCCAGCCCATCCGGAGTGGATGCGCAAGTTCCTGGAGGTATTGGGGACCCACATCGAGCCCTGATTCCGGGCCGCTTGCGAGTGATTAAGGGCGGTTGACACAATCCTAGTAACCGCTAATAGGACAAGAGTTGCAGGATTAACGGGATTATTTATTCTTAAATAACAATTATAATATCCTGTTAATATTGGAAATCTTGTGAATCCTATACCATTAAGAGACAAGCCCGGAGGCAGGGTTTACTCCTTAAATGTCAACGCGCCCTAGTGAATACGGACAAGTTCCCTGCCTTGCATGGCCTCGACTGGGATATCCGGCAATCCCTGCTGGATCAGATCCGTTGCGCAGGCTAATGATTCGGTACAAGAAGCTATCGTTTTCAGTGAAGACCACGTAGTAGACCGTTCTGCCGCTGGGGGCGAAACCAACCAGCCGGGTTTCTCCGTAGTCTTCGCGGGTATCTTCAGTCGCCAGAAGAAGATCCCATTCCAATGACTCGGCAAGCGCCAAGGAGACACCATGTTTGGCAATGTTCTTGGCATCCTTATTCTTGTCGAATTTAATCTTCACAAGGCCACTGTATATACGATAGTTGGCGTAGCCAAGGCTTTTGGTGAAAGTCGATAGAACCCGCGCAACCCACAAGATTCAACCACGAGAGGAAGTCCCATGTCCGAAGAAGGCCGTTTCACCATCCACCTGGAGCAAGGGGAAAACTACCAGATCAATGTCCGCTTCGACTGGAAGCAGGCGGCAGACCTCCTGATGGACGAGCCGCCACCGCTGGGTGGGGCATCCGGTCCCAACGCATCCCGCCTGCTCGCCGCGGCCGCCGCCAACTGTATGAGCGCCAGCCTGCTCTACTGCCTAGCCAAGGAAGAGCCACCCGCTAATAGGCTGCGCACCGAGGCCACCTGTATCATGGTCCGGACCGAAAAGAACCGCCTGCGCATCGGTGGCCTGGAGGTCAAACTGATCGTCGACGACGAGCTGGCCAGTGCCAAGCGTTTCGACCGCTGCAAGGACCTGTTCGAGGATTTCTGTATCGTGAGCGCCAGCATCCGCCAGGGCATTCCCATCAAGGTCTCGGTGGAAGACGAGAAGGGACAGGTATTGCACAGCTCGGAGTAAGCGTTCCGCGCGTTGGGAAACCACAAAAGCACAAAGGGTAGGATGTCGGCTTCTACCAGCTACCAGTCGCCGGCTACCAGCCGTTAGGAAGCCGGTGGCTGGTGACTGGTAGCTGGTAACTGAAAAATTATTCCGGGGTGGGCGGCACCACCGGGGTGGACTGGGCCGGGGCCTGTTGGACACTAGGATAACCGCCGTACCCATAGGGCCCACCCCAACCATAAGGACTGCCACCCCAACTATAGGGACCGCCCCAGCCGTGGGGGGGGCCGTAACCCCAGGGTCCGCCACCGTACCTATAGGGACCGTAGCCGTCGTAGTAATCATCGTTGTTGCCGCCGAAGAAATCATCCATCATGCCGAAAAAGGCGGATGCCGGCTGGGTAAAGATGGCGGCGCCGGCGGTGATAACCGCGGCGGCGAGCTTACGCGGGTCTTTCATTGGCAAGTCTCTCCTGGTCTCGATTTTGGTCTGAACGCAAGGATGCAATGTTTGACCTGAAAAATTCAAGTTATGCATTATAGGCACGAAACCTGGTGTTTCTAAAGGGTGATGCGGTTCGCTTCGCTCACCGTGTCCTACGGCTACTTTCTGCATTTTAAAGAAATCGTCCTGTCCTTGAGGTCAGCCAAGTTTGCCGTCCCGGTCGGATTTCCGGTTAGTTATTGAGCCAGCGCAATTCTTCAGCGTTTTGGAAAGGTTTTCCGGTAGTGGTTAAATTCAAAGTGACATGGTTGTGCGACTTAACGATTCGACCCCCGCTGCTTTTTCCATCCCTGGCACCGGCAGATTCCGGCAATCCCTGCCGGAATGACGGGGTAGGGGTCGGTAGACTTCATCACTTAAAATTTAGCCACTACCAGGTTTTCCTTCCCCCGACGTATCTATGTAGTATATCCGAGGCGCGCAGAAACTAGGCCTTTGTTGTCGGTACGGATTCCGGTCGGTCGCAAGATCTCACGGCCGTTTCTTTTTCGTCACGAGCGAGGTTCCGCGCCCATCCGAACCAAGGGGGAAGCTATGAGAAGGTCGATTTCGATTGCACTGTTCCTGACCCTCGGAATAGCAGGCTCCCTTCCGGCCGCCGTTCCGGATAAGGTCACATCGAAAGCCGCCGCGGAGAAGGGCTGTATGACTTGCCACGAGGGCATCGAGCCGATCCGCGAGGAGACCAGCGCCATGTTGGCCGCCATCAGGGCCTTGGGTAGAGCCCAAGGGGATCCGGAGGGCTGCGTCATCTGCCATGGCGGCAACCCGCAGGGCCTGACGGCTGAGAAGGCGCATCGAGGCGTGCCCGAGAAGGTAGCGGCGACGGGTCCCAAGACCTTCTACCCGGACCCGGGCAGTACCTGGATCGCTGACCACACCTGCGGCCAAGCCGCCTGTCACCAAGGCTATCCCTATCGGTTGGAGCGCGCCCTGATGAGCACCGAGGCCGGTAAGATTCAAGGCAACCTGCACACTTGGGGCATCGAGGAGGTCCGGAACTATAAGGTGCCTTGGGGCAACTACGCCGTCGCGGACACGGACGGACTCACGCCGACCGTCGGCACCGATGCCTACAAGGCCTATATGGTCAAACTGATCGAGGAGTACCCGGACCAGCTGCCGACCAAGCTCGACCAGATCCCCCTACCCTCGGTGGAAGAGATCGAGGCCGATCCCAAGCTGGCGGGCTTTACCTATCAGCGCCAGCAGTGCCAACGCTGCCACGTGGGCATCAGGGGGCGCGAAAAGCGCGGTGACTACCGCGGCATGGGCTGCTCCGCCTGCCACATTCCCTACGGTAACGAGGGCTATTACGAAGGCGGCGACCCGACCATCGACAAGGAAGAGCAGGGCCACATGCTGGTCCACCGCATCCAGAGCACCCGCAAGGCCAAGGTCAAGGTGCGGGAGGGGATGGAGTATTCGGGGATTCCCGTGGAGACCTGCAACTCCTGTCACAACCGCGGCAAGCGGATCGGCGTTACCTATCAGGGCCTGATGGAGTTCCCCTACGGCTCGCCGTATAACGAGCAGGGCAAGACCCAGCCCAGGCTGCACACCAAGCAGTACCTCTTCATCTCCGACGACCTGCACCACCAGTACAAGCAGAGCCGGCCCGAGAACCCTAAGGGCGGTATGCTGTGCCAGGATTGCCACACTACCATCGACGTGCATGGTGACGGCAACATCTTTGGCACTACCTTGGCCCAGGTCGAGGTCGAGTGCCAGGACTGCCACGGCACCCCCGACAAGTTTCCGTGGGAGCTGCCGCTGGGCTTCTCCGAGGAGTTCGCCAAGGAGCTCGACCCCAAGGCCCGAGGGTTGGGTGATAAGCTGCTTTTCGAGACCCAGGCCTATGCGACCCCATATGACAAGAAGGAAGGTTACCTGCTCTCCACCCGCGGCAACCCCTTGGGCAATGTCGTAAAGGACGGCAAAAAGGTGACGCTGCACTCCGCCACCGGTCTGGACTTCCAGGTGCCGGTCCTGAAGCAACTGGCCGAGGACAATGCCTGGAAGAGCCCGGACGCCATGGTCGCCATGAACGATGTGGCCAAGCACACCGAGAGCATGGAGTGTTACGCCTGCCATGCCTCTTGGGTACCCCAGTGCTATGGTTGCCACGTGCAGGTCAACTACGGTAGGGACAAGGACGGCAAGCCGTTCCAGGATACGGACTGGATCGCCGGCGGCAGCGAGCGGTTTGACGACGGCCAGACCGCTGAATCCCCTCTGGGCACCCATGGCTACAAGCGGCCGGGCAAGGTGTTCGAGAAACGTTCCTATCTGCGGTGGGAAGAGCCGGTACTCGGCATCAACGGCGAGGGCCGCGTGACCACGCTGATGCCTGGTTGCCAGATCGTCTATACCGTCATCGACCGGAAGGGCAAGGCGGTGGCGCTCAACCGGCTTGCCAAGTCGCCGGATGAGCAGGCGGAGCTCGGGCAGGAACGGATACCGGACGCCATCGACATGGCCCCGGTACAGCCCCACTCGGCCCAGCGCAAGGCCCGCACCTGTGAGTCCTGCCACAACAACCCCAAGGCCATGGGCTACGGCATCTCCGGTGGCGTCTTCCAGGCCCACTATCCGGAGGATATCGTCGAGGACCTGATCGACCAGAAGAACGGCGAGCTGATTCCCGGCCGGCACCAGATCCAGATCCCCGCGATCCCCGGCTTGGACTACGACTGGTCCACCATCATTAAGGACGGCCAGCAGGTGCAGACCGTCGGCACCCACTGGCCGCTGTCGCGCGCCTTGACCAAGGAGATGCGGATGGGCATGGAGCGCATGGGTCTATGCAAGGGCTGCCATCGTGAGATGAGCAATGCCGAGCTTTGGTCCGAGGTCGTAACCGAGGGTCAGCTAAACGATGAGCAGCACACCGAGCTGATGAACAGGATGTTTCAAGGTTATACAGAGTCAGTGAGGGAATAATCAGGTCGTCCCCGACGCGAAGTGCGGTAAACCGGTGCGCCCCCACATGACACGGGGGCGCGTCGTTGTTGTTGGTCTAGTACAACAGTACCGAAGTACTGATAACATCGGTTCGATTCTTCCCGTGGGAATTCCTTTTTGCCGCCAATGAACGCAAAAACGCAAATTCGGAATCGATTCAATTTGCGTCCATTTGCGTTTATTTGCGGCAAGTAACTATTCAGCTATCCTAGGCGAGGCACCGGAGGGTTCCCCTCACGGCGAAGGCTTCGACCCTGGTCTCGGAGCGGAAACAACCGGAAACCTTCTGCTTGAGCCTGGGCATAGGGAGGTTGCGTTCGGCCTGATTATTGTCGAAGGGGACGCGCAGATGGGTGATGAAGCGCAGGACCTCATCGCGGTG
>Ga0209259_1000058_pt1 | contig 26821 bp, 33 predicted proteins | sample WorMetGr2BELIZE1_FD_187417 | JGI IMG/M metagenome (GOLD analysis project Ga0209259, IMG submission 187417) | Marine gutless worms symbiont microbial communities from Max Planck institute for Marine Microbiology, Germany - Inanidrilus... ...
GCTGAGAACGCCCTGCAGCGCAAGCTGCGAGCCTTCAGCGCCGATGAACTCCGCGCCTGGGAAAAGACTTTCCCTGACGAACTTTGGGAAGAGTTCGGGCGGCTCACCAATTGGGCTACCCCCCTGCGGGAGCGCCCGAAGTGGTGGGGAAAGCTAGTGACTGAACTCATCTACGACACCATGGACGAGGACGTAGCCGAATATCTCAAAGAGAACAAACCGTCGCCCGGCGTCCGCTGGCACCGGCAACTCACCGAGAACTAGGGAGTCCGGCAACTTGTGTCGCGCTGCTATGAGGTCATCGGAATGGCCAAAGATTCCGACAGTATCCGCGAGTTGCGGGAGAAACTGGCCCGGCACTACGGCAAGAGGCAGGGACAGTTTACCCTGTTCCTCAAACCCCCCAAGGACTGACCTGTAGGGCCTGCGTCTTTCGCACGCCAGATCTGTAGAGGCTAGCTAGGTATATAGGTCCCAAAAAAAATGCCGTCAGCAAGCCGGAAATGCCGTCAGCAACCGCCCCGTTCAAATTGAAACATTCTTGATTTCGATCATCCGAAGTCCCCGGTGCCCCTTACGCAAAGAAACAATTTCGATCCCAAAGCGGCGCAACGCGGGTGCCATACGCTTTAGGTTCCGAGTCAATACCGACGCGCTCCCCGGCCACCGCTTGCTCCTGATTACCCGTTCTTCCGCAATCGATTCCAACGCCAACAGCAACTCAGAATCCGTACCCTCCCACGGTTGGAAGCTGACCAACTGGCGGACAGTATTCGCCAGTTGGTCAGTTTCAAGCCGTGGGGATGTTTATCGATTATGATGTGGCAGCGATCTCATTACAAATCCATCGCCAGTTTCCCTAAAGAGGACTGTATTCATTAAAAATGACGGAAAAACGACCCCTCCACATTCTGACCCCCTCCGAAGTCCGGCAACTGATCTCTCAATGCTCAATGCGGGCACCTACGGGGATACGCGATGCGGCCTTAATCGCGGTGCTTTACCGTGGCGGCCTGCGTCTGAGGGAGGCGTTGGCGTTGTATGCGCGCGATCTCAAACCGCGAGCGCGGCACGCTGCGTATCCATCGCGGCAAGGGCCATAAACCCCGCACGGTTGGCCTCGATGCTACGGCCTTTGCTCTGATCGACCGCTGGCGTTCCACAAAAACCGAGCGGGGATTAGACCCACAAACGCTGCTGCTTTGTACCTTGCGTGGTGGCGCGATAGCTTCATCTAGCCAAATCCGCGACATGCTCAAGCGGCGGGCGAAAAAAGCGGGCATCGATAAGCGGGTGCATCCGCACGGCCTGCGGTACACGCACGCCACGGAGTTGATCGCCGAAGGCCAGCCTATGAATGCGTTACAAAAGCACCCAGGGAATTCCTGCTTAGCCACCACCTACGATCTACGTAGATCATTTGGGCGCGGGAGAGGTAGTGGAAATTGGGCGTCATCGTTCTGCGTGGTGAGGAAGGCAGGCCGCCAGCGGCTCGCGGCAGCCTGGAATGTCCGGTGATCGGCCCGGAGTAGCCACATTAAGGTAAGAGAAATGACTAGAAAATAACTAAAATTGTGTACCTCCGGAAATGACGGTTTATCCTTAAAAACAAATGAAGTTTTCAACACATTAATCTTAACTCCGGCCTTTATCTTCTGTTTCAATTTCCGCACGGCCTGTTTAGAAAATCTCCGCCGCTGGCTGTGTTTCCGCAGAGTGCTTTAGATAAGAAACTAGCTTACCCGAAGGCATAGCTATTGGGTCCATGTGATTGGTTCCGGGGTGCCGCTCAATATGCTGTCTAGAGGGCTTCCTGTTTTTCATCATTAACAACGGATTGAATGAGTTCGTCAATGGAATTAACCGGTACATTTCCAAGTTCCTTGGGTTCCATCTTGTGCAGACCACCGCCATAAACGCGGCCTTCCTCAAGCATGGACTCCACGGAAATACTATTCAAAACCTTCCAAACAGCCTTTTCCAAAGATGGATTTTCAGACAACGCCTTTTGCAAGGTCGGTTTCGAATACAGCATAAGATAGGAGTTCGCCACCGTTGCCTGTGAATGGTTAAGGATAAAGCGAAAGGGCCGTTTACCCTTCTTGTCGCTACGTCCGATATAGGTACAAACAAAGGGTGAAGTCTTCCGATCTTCCTGGGCGTACCAAGGCGAACGATGACGGCATAAATATCGCTCCGAAACTCCTTTTTTTCCCCTTCCTGCAAATATGCCCACAGCGTCGGATACCGAGTCTTAATTTCGTCTTCGGATAAGCGGCTATCGAGTAAAAACAATGGTCGCTCGATCAGCGGAATACCCGCTGAATCGGCGTCTACCTCTTCCGTCTTAAGATAGCGGGGGCTCGGTAAAATTGGGCGGAAACACTCAAACGGCAAGCCACGCTTTTCGAGCTGCTGGCGGTCCATGATGAAGAAATCGTTATCACCGGTCGCAAGGCCGCGCTTGATGAAAAAAAAGTCTTTTATCGTTACACTGGTCTCGGTCTGCCGTGCCTCGGACCGTGGAAAGCGGGTCCATTTGGGTTCTTTGCACAGGACATCGATAGACACGAGGCGGGAATCATGCGGATCGGCCAAGCTTCCCCCATAAGTAAACAAAACTTCATGTTCCGGAGCCGGTTTTTCCTTTCGGAACCACACCACGGAGGAAGACACGAGCGCATCATCGAACTGAACATCGTTGGGGTCAAAGCGGTGAATCTGTTCAAGCGTGACCTGTTCCAAAAGGTAACGCTGGAACGGAAGGCCGTAATTCACATTCATGAATTCACTTGGGATCAGCCAACCGGCAAGACCCTTGTTTGTCATCCAAGCATGAGACAGGCCAAGAAAATAACAGTAAAGACCGGAAAAGCCGGACAGACCAACGCCGCACGCTTCCTTTGTCCGTTGCTTCAAGCGGGCCTTGTCCCCGTTGATGATGTAATGATGACGCACATAAGGCGGGTTACAGATCACCAAGTTAAAGCGGTCCCTCTCAGCCTTCGGGGCGGTGGCCTGGGTGAAGTCACCGCCGTGGACCTGTAGCCCTTTCCCTTCCCAAAGCTGGCGAGCCGCGTCGACAAACGCCGGATCGATTTCAAACCCGGTGGCGGCCTTGACGTGGTCTTCCGGGAACACGTTTTCTAGGGCAGAGAAGAAAGAACCCGTACCAAGCGCAGGATCAAGAAAACGTACCTTAGTACGGTCATGAAGCAAGTCTTTAGCGTGTTGCAGAATATCGCGGGCAAAGCCAGTCGGCATCGCAAACTGCCCCAAACGATTTCTATCCACCTGTGATTTTTGCCTGTCCAAAGCTTCTTGAATATTGAGGCGTTTGGCCTCGTAGTCTTGAATTTTCAGCATATCTAAAACCCAAACCCGGACAGATCATCAATCCGGTGTTCCCATACCCAATCAATTCCTTACTGCAGCCTCGTAACCCAGATAACCGCTATCAAAATAGCCACACAGAAACAGATTAAAGGTTATTTTGTCACCGTAAGTCTTCTGGAGCTGTGACATCTTGACAGCCTCTTCCTTGCGCCGCTTGTTGACGTTGGTAAAGTCTCCGGCGGATTTGGCCTCCATCAAGACAGGGAAAGAGCCAGACGCGGCATTTTTCGGCATAATCACCGCGTCGACCGGAATGTTGACCTTCTTCTCGTCGTCCAGATACACAGGGACATTGGAGCGGAAGCTGAATGTCCCGGCCGGCATGTCCTCGAAACTGTTGGCTTCTCCAGGTTGCAAAATCCGGTAGCCTTTGACTTCGAGCCATTTCCGCATAGCCGCAAGCTGGCGGTGCTCCTGGGCGTTACGGATGATCGGATCAGCCACAGCACCGCAAAGCCGGTCGGCAACAATCGTCGCGGCGCGGTGAATTTCCTCTTCCGTACCTTGTTCATCCTTCCGCTCTAGCCAGACAAAAATATCCGGGTCCGCCATCTTCTCGATGATGTTTCCTATTTTTTCCAGATCACAGAGAAGATCAGCTGTCTTCATGCGCGGCGGAATCTCCCCGTCCCGGTCCATCTTCAAAACGAGATTTTTAGAAACCCCGGCAAGGCCGGTCAGGCGGTCCCTGGCAATTGGTGGACAGGTCGACATGCGTAGTATCGGCAAAACGGCAGGCTGCGCGCGCAAGAGGTCCAAACGAACATCGGTTAAGTTTTTTGTCCACTGAAGCGCGTCTTCAACCTGTTTCGTCGTGTTGACGCGCGTTTCCCTGAATGCCTTAGGCGCAAACTCCATGAACCAATCGTTATAAGAATCTACAGACTTTGAAATATCGTCTTTCCAGCTATCCTGGCTTATCGCGGTTAACTCCCATCCCCTATTTTCCTTTTCCGCTTTGGACAAACAGCATGGTTTTGGTGGGTATTCCGTGCGACCGTTAGATGATCGCCTTTAAGGTGAGCGGCCAGGGTTTGTGGCTCGTTCATGTGCGCCTAGGAGCCTCTGAGAGGCTCTCTGAGAATGGGAATCCGAGATTAGACTGGTGAGACTGATCTGGGAAGTTGGCTCGCTTGGCGAAGAAATTAGCATAGGCCTTTTTTCCTAGAAAACGAACAGGTAGTGGTGCCATGAAACTGAAACAGGATATTTTTTTGGGTGTTCCGCACGCCCGCCAAGAAATCGTTCTCAAGAAAGCCGTCTTGGGGCTTATCGTTCCGCCAGTCGCCTTCTGGTCGGTAGGCCAACCGGCGTCGGCTATCGTTTCTCTCCTAATTTAACTTTGGAAAAGCCCATTATCTACTCCTGATTCGTCAGGAGCTGCTACTCCTGGTGCTCATTTGGAAACCACCTGGCGACGACCGCCGGGAAGGTGACGATACAAAGTCGGTGGTGATACGTTCAGTCGCTTAGCTACATCTGCAAATGTGTTGTCCGGATTCCGCAGGAGCGCACGCGCGACCGTGAGATCTTCCTCGGACAGTGCGCGTGGTCTACCACCACGAAAACGTCCTTCTTTGTGTGCGGTCTTGACTCCTTTCCGCAACCGATCACGGACCGCCGTGCGCTCAAATTCAGCCAAGGCGCAGGCAAAGCAAAACAGTAAGTATCCACCGGGCCTTGTGGTATCCAGGGCTTCGCTCAGAGAGCGAAATCCCACATCGCGCATGCTCAATTCCTCTATCGTTTCGAGAAGCTGCCGCAGAGAGTGTGCCAGGCAGTCGAGTCTCCATACCACCAAAGTGTCTCTCTTCCTCATGGTGACGAGGATGGCTCTGAGTTCCGGCCTGTCCCGCTGTGCACCTGAGGATTTCTCCTTGACGATTTTCTGGCAACCGACGGCCATTAGTGCTTCTAGTTGGATCCGCTCCAGGTCTGGATTTTGGTCCTGGGCCGGAAGGCGGATGTAACCGATGAGCATGGAAATTCCTCTACGAGATCTCTTTAGGCCGGAATCCTGCCATGCTCCCTCTTGAGTAGCGCCAAGAAGCAATCAGAATCCCAATATCTCGTATCTCTGCTCAATGGTAATTCCGAAGTATGCCTTCAACATCAGCGACACTTGGCAGATCGCCAGCATCAGGAAAGGTAGCGATTTCTTCGGCCTTAATGCTTCTCGGAGTTCCGTCGGGCCGATATCGGATGTCGCCAAAAATCTCAACGCGCTTCCCAAAAGCATCGCGAGAGTTATTCAGCAGATCCTCATTTATGTAGCAGCGGATCGGCCTATCGCTGATAGGTTCATACACTACGAGATGAAGGCTGCCTCGCTCAGAAAGCACTTGCAGTTGACCTTCGACAGAACCATGATCCATATACCCCTGTCTTTTTCCTTCTTCCGTCTCGGTGGTTGTCATAGATTCCTCTACTTTTCTTCTTCCACTTACAGTGGTGGCGATGCGGTCTCGTTTTCTTCTTTTGCTTACTTCTTATAAAATGCTCTGCATGCCTTCAAGGATCTTGATTTATCTACTACGGTGATAAATCTGAGCGATTTCTAGCATTCTTCTTCGACTTTAGCCAGTGCTTTATTTAATCGCTCTTTAGCGGTTTTGCTATTCCGTTTGTTGATAGAATAAACCTGTTCGTTATATCGCGATCCTGCGACTAAAAGGTCGTTGAACGTTTGAGTGTTATTTAGCTTTCTATCCAAAAGATCCTGCATGATGCTTTTGAATTTTTGAGAAACTTCGGGAATCTGCTTTTGTTTCGCGTTCATCGCTAAACTCCGGTTAGTGAGATGTATTTTTGAGTCGAATTTTTTCTCATTTCTCTTGACTCGGGATTAATTATCAGGTCTTAAGCATGTTTCAATACATTTTTTTAAATTGAGAAAAAAGATTGATCCAGTTTGCGAGCCGGCGAGGGCTCGTTCATCGAGGGGGACGGCGTGGTTTTGGAGGCTGGCCACCCACCGGTCATCGAGCCACTCGTACCCCAGTCCTCATCGATCGCTCCCTTCCTCGACCTATCCCCACCCTCCAATGTACCCCTAGGAGCCTCTGAGAGGCTCTCTACGGGCTTCCTGTGCCCTTACCTATGGCCTACCTACTGCTGAGGACTCCCAGAGGCGTTTTGAGGGCTTCTGAGGGCTTCTGAGGCCGAGCCGCTTCGGGAGCGGCGGCGGCAGGGATGCCGAAGTGTGGAGGGACGCACGGATGCCTGGAATCCTCCGTGCGTCAGGTAGCCGCAGCTCTGCGGCTTTCCACAGACCGGCAAACAAGACCGCATCGCCACCCTGCAGAAATTCCTCAGAGCCAGAAGCGGTTCTGGCGGTTGGGATGCGGATCCATGCCTCCCTGCCGCCGCCGCTCCCGAAGCGGCTCGGCCTCAGAAGCCCTCAGAAGCCCTCAAAACGCCTCTGGGAGTCCTCAGCAGTAGGTAGGCCATAGGTAAGGGCACAGGAAGCCCGTAGAGAGCCTCTCAGAGGCTCCTAGGGGTACATTGGAGGGTGGGGATAGGTCGAGGAAGGGAGCGATCGATGAGGACTGGGGTACGAGTGGCTCGATGACCGGTGGGTGGCCAGCCTCCAAAACCACGCCGTCCCCCTCGATGAACGAGCCCTCGCCGGGTTGTCCCATTCGGCCCTGGCTTTGGACATCTACACTTGGCTTGCACAACGCCTCCACCGAGTTCCACGCCGAAAGCCACGCCACAATTCGTTGTCCCCCTTGGGCTCCTGCCACTTCATCATCACTTCATCCGTGGCTGTGCAAGCGCAGGGATGCGCGCGCAGGCAGGGATGCCGAAGTGTGGACAGGGACGCACGAATGTCTGGAATCCTCCGTGCATCAGGTGGCCGCAACTCTGCGGCGTTCTACCGACCTGAACGAGACCACATCGCCATCCTGAAGACCAAATCCCCCGGAGCCAAGCAAACCGCTGTGGAGGTCGGTGTGTGGATCCGTGCCGCCTTCCGCTTTGGGCTAAAACTCAAAAAAATTGTTGTTACTCCGTAGGAGCCTCCCGGCAACTGTGGGGTTTCGAGGCGAGGTGTGGGAAACCAGTGGAAAAGTGTGGGTGCTTGCAAGCAAGTATCCACACGTTCGCGCAACGATTTCCCCGGTTTTCTACAGGCGCGTCGGTTCCAACTATCGGTACCTAGAGGTACAACTATCGGTTTGTATCACGAACTACCCGTAGATAACTTAAGTTATCCCTGGGGGTTATGCACAAGTACTAAGGCGATTTTGCACGGGAGGAGCACTGTTCTAATATCTCAGGATATATGGTTCGTGTTATTCACATAGCCCCCACTCCAATATCTCTTAAAGATATTGTTTGTGTTATCCCCGACTCTATCGAGTCGGGGGTTCGGATCTGTCACACCAGAATCACTGTTGTGGGAATTGCATGACACCTGGCCCTCCGGCGGGGTCATGACAAGCGAAGGGCATGGGATGAGCGACAGCTCGATTCAAAAAAATCTGGGAGCATACAACACGCTGTGGGATGGTGAGCCAGTAAGAGTGGACCGCAAGACATCCGAATCATTTACGGTAAGAGCCGCTCGCCTGACTCTGAGTATACAGGTTCAAGAAGAACCCCTCCGCGAGTTTATAGGCCGTAGCCAGGGACTGGCGAGAAATTCAGGATTTCTAGTGCGATGCCTAATCACTCATCCCGAATCAAAAAAAGGAAGCCGGATGTATCAGAAGCCCCTAGAGCACTGGCCCGCGCTATTCAAGCATCAGGAGCTCATAAATGGGTTATTGAACCATGACCGGACACCCGGGGAAAAGCCGACGCGCTGCATCCTGCGCTTTGACAAGGAGGCCCAGGAATTATGGGTTAAGTTCCATGACGCTATCGAGCACGAATTGAGGCCAAACGGGGAGTATGAGGCGATCAGCGATCTCGCGAGCAAACTGGCCGACAATATAGCCCGGATCGCCGCGCTATTTCAGATAGCCATGGATGCTCCAGGTGATGTGGGGAAGGTTGGGGTACAGGCCACTCAGGGAGCGACAGCCGTGGCGAAATGGCACTTGGACGAAGCGTTGCAGTTTCTAAGATCGGCATCGATGCCGGAAGCCATGAGAGATGCCGATTCGATTCTCGCATGGATGGATAGAAACAAACTCAATTTCATCACAAAGCGCGACCTGCAAAGAAACGTGACCCCAGGTGAGATAAGGCACAAGGACCGGTTTAACGCAGCTCTCAATGAGCTCGAGGATCAAGGAGATATAAGAATAGAAAAGAAAGACAACAAACTGATAGTAAACCGATTTTAAGTCGGGTGTAGGCCGTCCAGCGCTGCTGGTGTCGCAAGTGTCGCAGGGGTTACGCAAGTGATTTTTACTTTCTCTGCCGAGATTTTTTATGGAGGAGCACAGGAAAGCGAGGGAGCGAAAGCGACGACCCCGCGTAGCCGTAGGGCCGAGCGTTTCGTCGGCGTGCGCGCGGGAGCGTGCGCAGAGACGACAGGCCAGGCCGTCCGGCACGGCGTCAAGTCATTGGCGGGAGCCCTACGCCCCGCGTAGTGGGGTGGGGTAGCAGATGCAGGACGAACGTGGGCTGCCGAAGGCTAAAGCCGTCGCCAATTTATATTCCTTATGTACCATATTGGTTAAGTGTCGCATTTGGGCTTGTGACACTTCGTGATACTTGCGACAGTTCAGGAAAGATGAGATCGATACGAACGAAAGCGGAAATGGCAGGGATGTAGTGTTCCCCAAAAGAGGAGGAGGCGGGCGAAAATGCAAAAAAGAACAGCCTGGACGTTCCATTATTCACACATCCGAAGGGCGGATTAAACGGAAACAAGCATGTAAGCTATCCCTTATGATTAGGATGTTTTTCACATATAAACGCAGAATACGCAGAATTCCCCAAATCCGTGTGACAAGCGGCCTAGAATATATGTTGGGGTTGGTAGGCAGAATGCCCGAAAAATGTACGCAGAATTAGATTTTTGAGGCGCTGGTGATCTCTGGGCGATATTTCTCGCCCTCCTGGAGCTTTTCCATAGATGGTTTTCGTCCGGGTGGCTGGCGGAAGCCTTTCAATCCAACATCAGCGGGGTGGCGACGAGTCGAGGAATTATCCAGGATAACGGCCTCCGGTGCTGGAACCCTTAATAACCACATCAAAATGGACGAGCAAAACCGATGGCGAGCCAACGTAAGCCAACCAGGAACCGCGATCCGAACAAGATCGCCGTCACCATCGGCCGCGCCGTGACAAGAGCAATAATGCCGACGCGCGAGAAGCCGCGCATGGGCAGAGAGTGCACGCTACCCACTCCAGATCCGAGCGGTCGTTCAGGTCGATCGATCCACCTTTGGTCTCAGTGAGGTAGAGGATTTGCGATCAGGGACTCCGGGAGTGTGCGTTTGAAATTAGTCGCTCAGCTTTATATGTCAACACGACCTAGTAGATCATTTCATAAAATTTTTCTGGTTGTCATTTCGAGCGTAGCAAGAAATTCTGGGCGCTGAGGACTTTTTCCAAGTCGAAGATCCCTCGATACGCGAGGGATGACAGGGATGGTTTTAACGGAAAGTTTTGATGAAACTTGGTACTAGATCCCTCGATCATCCTGTACAATTTCAACCAAGATACCATTGGGGTCACGTAAGAAAAAGTAATCAACTTCGGTATGGCCTCTTGTTATTGCTGCATCATTGATGAGATCCTTTTCAATCAAGGCGTCTTTTGCCTCAGTAATTGATTTCACCTTCAAGGCGAAATGTTTGACGCCAATTCGGGGCAGATCCGTACTTAACTCTTTGGTAGTTTCTGGAGCGGCCTGAGGGCTCAGGTAGCAGAACATTTCTATGAAGACAGATCCTGATTTCAAGTGTGCGATCCTTAAAGATCGGTCTTCTGCCTGCCATTCATAAACCTTCTTGAACCCAAGTGCGGAATAGAATTCCGCAGACAATTCTATGCTCTCAACACTTAATGAAACATGGTGAAAGCTAAACACTATGCTTACCTCATTACAAATGGAATATATATTTCCAAGTGTATTGATACCTTCTCGCCCGTAAAGATCGCCTTGTGCAGCGCATCCAGGCGTTTCCGAGAAAACCTCGTTGCCTTGGTGACGCTATTCTTCACGCTCTATTAAGATCATCATGGGCGATGATGCAAAGCTATTCATCCCCAATGACTTGGACCGCGCTCTCGTTCTCTGCCAGGGCATCGTAGAAGGCGATTTTCTCCTCGGACAATCCTTCTTCTTCGCTCCTCTGACGGGCGCCCCGGATATCCTTGGCGAGCTCGATGAGCCCCTGGATAACCTGGGCTGTCGTGATGGCATTGCTGCGGTGTTCCGGGAAGGACAGGATGTTCCCCCGTTCCCTTAGGCCACGGAAGCCTCTAGGAGACAAGTCAGCACGCCCGAAGAGTATCCAGAGCAGCAGCTGTTCGCCATGGCAGTCGATTGGCACGGCTTCCCATTTGGTGACTGACAGCCATGCTGGTCGGTTACGCTTGCGTTTCCACCCAAAAGCAGGCCCCGCTAGCCGCATCGAGATCGATCAATCCACCTTCTACCGCTACTTCCCCGGCGGTTGCACCGGGCTCGCGGATCGCGATGACACGGCCTGAGCGCCGAACGCGAAATGTGGGAACGCTGAGGAAACGATAGGCCATGAAACTCGAAGCGATCACGCCAGGGCAAAGCTTATCCGGCATCGAGGCCAGTCAGGTTGTCTCAGTTGTCGCGACCGTGCCTCACGGAGGGGAGTCCCTCCAACTCATCTACCGGACCCCCGAGGGGGCGATCAAGGAACGCCTGCTTTTACGGGACGACGAGGCCTCGGTCGAAATCGCCACCGCTGAGCGTCCCTTCGCCTTCGACGGCGACGGCGCGGACTTCCAGCTTGTCTGCGAGGCCAAGCGCATCGACCTTGCCTTTCTCTTCGACCCCATGATGGCAGTGCACAGCTCGAACGTCGATCCGTTGCCCCACCAGATCACCGCCGTTTATGAATCTCTGCTGCCGCGCCAGCCGCTGCGCTTCGTTCTGGCGGACGATCCAGGCGCGGGCAAGACCGTCATGGCCGGGCTTTATATCCGCGAGCTCATCATGCGCGCAGATTCTCACCGCATCGTGATCATTTCCCCCGGCAGCCTGGTCGAGCAGTGGCGCGACGAGCTGTACGAGAAATTCGGGCTGGAGTTTCACATCTACTCGGCGCCGCTGGAGCAGACCTCACCAAGCGGCAACCCCTTCGAGGATTTCCCGCGTCTGGTCGTGCGGCTCGACCAGCTTTCACGCAAAGAAGAGCTTCAGGAGAAACTCTGTGCGCCGGGCTGGGACCTGGCCGTCTTCGACGAGGCCCATAAGCTCGCGGCTCATTATTCCGGCTCGAAGCTGAAGAAGACCGGGCGGTTTCGCTTGGCCGAGAAGCTCGGTGCGCATGTCCGCCACCTGCTGTTGATGACGGCAACGCCGTACAACGGCAAGGAAGAGGATTTCCAGCTGTTTCTCTCGCTGCTCGATGCCGACCGTTTCTGCGGCAAGTTCCGCGACGGTGTGCACAAGGTCGATGCCTCGGACCTGATGCGGCGCATGGTCAAGGAAGAACTAGTGAAGTTCGACGGGACGCCGCTGTTCCCCGAGCGCAAGGCGTATACCGTCAACTATGAGCTTTCCCAGCTCGAGGCCGATCTCTACGCAGCCGTCACCGATTACGTCAAGACCGAAATGGGCAAGGCTGACCAGCTCAAGGGGCCGCGCAAGGGCTCCGTCGGTTTTGCCCTTACGACCCTGCAACGCCGCCTGGCCTCCAGCCCGGAGGCGATCTTCCAGTCGCTCAAGCGCCGCCGTGAACGCATGGAAAACCGCCTGCGCGATGAGAAGCTCGAGATCAAGGGCCACAAGGCGCTCGCCGAGACCCTTGCCGACATCCCAGAGGACGACGATGAGCTCACCGCCGAGGAGCAGGAGAGTCTCGAAGAGACCCTGATCGACGACGCCACCGCCGCCAGGACCGTGGCGGAGCTCGAAGCCGAAATCGTGCGCCTCCAAGGATTGGAGGAGCAGGCCAGGGCGGTCGTGGCATCGGACCAGGACCGCAAGTGGGACGAGCTGTCGAAAATCCTCCAGAACAGTCCCGAGATGCGCGCTGCTTCCGGGCGGCAGCGCAAGCTCATCATCTTTTCCGAACACCGGGATACGCTCAACTACCTACGCGGCAAGATCGCGGGCGTGCTTGGCAATGCGGAGGCCATCATCAGCATTCACGGCGGGACGCACCGCGACGAGCGCCGCTGTCTCCAGGCTCGGTTCCGCTCCGATCCCGAGGTGCACGTGCTGGTGGCGACCGACGCGGCCGGGGAGGGCGTGAACCTCCAGAACGCGAACCTGATGGTCAATTACGACCTGCCCTGGAACCCGAATCGCCTGGAGCAGCGCTTCGGGCGCATTCACCGCATCGGGCAAACCGAGGTGTGCCATCTGTGGAACCTGGTGGCCAAGGAAGCGCGCGAGGGCGATGTTTATCACCGCCTGCTGGAGAAGCTAGAAGCTGAGAGTAGTGCACTCAAGGGCCGCGTTTTCGACATTCTGGGCGAAGTCTTCGAGGAAACGAGCCTTAAAGACCTGCTACATGCGATCCGCTACGGGGACCACCCCGATATTCGCGCGCGCCTGAGCAAAAAGATCGACCAGGCGCTCGATCATGAGCACCTGGAATCCCTGCTGAACCGCAGCGCACTGGTTCAGGAGACGATGAGCCCGGAGCAGCTCTTTAGCCGCCAAGGAGGCGATGGACAAGGCAGAAGCGCGCCGCTTGCAGCCGTTCTTCGTGCGGGCCTTCTTTACCAGGGCGCTCAATGCCCTGGGCGGTACGGCCCATCCGCGCGAAGCCGGGCGTTTCGAGATCACCCATATTCCGGCGGCGATCCGCGAGCGCGACCGCCGTATCACCGGGCGCAACCGACGCGAGCACGAGCCGATCTTGAAGCGCTACAGCCGTATTTGTTTCGAGCGCGAGGCCATCCAGCCTCTCGAAAAGCCAGGCATCGAGCGGGCCGTGCTGATGCATCCCGGCCATCCACTGATGCTCTCGATGACCGACAGGCTCCTGGAGCAGCACACGAACCTGCTGCGCCGGGGAACCATCCTGATCGACCCGGCGGACGCGGGCCTCGATCCCGCCCTTCTTTTCCTCCTGACCCATGAGATCAAGTCCGGCGATGACCGGGTGCTCTCCAAGCGGCTGCAATTCGTGCGCATGGGATCGGATGGCCGGGCCACGTTTGCCGGATGGGCACCGCATCTCGATTTGGAGTCGCTTCCAAAGGCTGAGCGCCCATTGCTGGAAGAAACGCTTGCCGATCCCTGGATTGCCTTGGGGCAGGAGAAACGGGCGATTACCTTGGCTGCGCAAACCCTCGTGCCCGATCACTGCAAGGAAGTTGCGCACCGGTTCATCGCGCACGTGGAGAAGACCCTTGCCGCCGTGAATGAGCGCCTGAACAAGGAGATCGACTTCTGGCAGGACCGCTGGCGGAAACTCAAGGAGGACGGCGAAGCGGGAAAGGATGTGCGTCTCAATCTCCAGAACGTCAGGCGCACGATTGCCGATCTCGAAAGCCGCTTGGAGAGCCGCAAGAAGGAGCTTCAGTCCATGCGCCATGTGGTGAGCGGCACGCCCGTGATGCTGGGCACTGCGCTGATCGTCCCGGCGGGCCTGATGAACAGGCTGCGCGGTGAGGAGCCGGTCGATTCCATCGCTGCCGACGCGCATGCGCGCGCGCGCATCGAGCGGATTGCGATGGACGCCGTGCGTAGGGCCGAGGAGGCGCGCGGTTGCCGCGTCGTCGATGTCTCCGCCGACCAATGCGGCTGGGACCTCACCGCCTATCCCCCTGAAAGCCAGGGCAAGCAGCCCGAGCCCCAGCATATCGAGGTGAAAGGGCGGGTCAAAGGCGCAAGCACGATCACGGTCTCTCGTAACGAGATGCTCTATGCCTTTAACCAGGGTGACAAGTTTGTCCTGGCGGTAGTACTCGTTGGCGAGGACGACAGCTTTGATGGCCCATACTACATCCGCAATCCTTTCGAGCGGGAGCCCGGCTGGGGCGTCGCATCCATCAACTTCAATCTGGGCGATTTGCTCGTCCGAGCAGAGGCCCAATGACGACCGCACATCCTGTTATTTCCTCGAAGAAACTGATCGAAGTCGCATTGCCGTTAGATGCGATCAACAAAGCAGCGGCGCGCGAGAAATCCATCCGCCACGGCCATCCGAGCACCCTGCATCTGTGGTGGGCGCGGCGTCCTTTAGCTGCGGCGCGTGCGGTGATTTTCGCGCAGATGGTCAACGATCCTTCGTGGAAGTGGGAACTGGAGCATCCCGGAGAATTTCCCCCCAGCAACCTCAAGGCCAATTGGGCGGCGAACCGCAAGCGGCTGTTTGCCCTGATCGAGAACCTTGTGCAGTGGGAGAACACCACCAACGAGGCCATGTTGGGAAAGGCCCGCGCGGAAATCCGAAAATCCTGGTGCGAGACCTGCGAGATCAACCAGGATCATCCGCAGGCGATGGAACTCTTCGATCCTGACAAGCTCCCCGCTTTCCACGATCCGTTTGCCGGTGGCGGTGCTCTGCCGCTCGAAGCGCAGCGGCTGGGCCTCGAAGCTTATGCGAGCGACCTGAACCCGGTTGCTGTGCTCATCAACAAGGCGATGATCGAAATCCCGCCGAAGTTTTCCGGAAGGCCGCCAGTCAACCCGAAAGCACAGAACAGGAAGGAGCTGGTCGATCAGGATTGGCGCGGGGAAAGGGGGCTCGCAGAGGACGTTCGTTATTACGGAGCATGGATGCGCGAGGAGGCGCAAAAACGCATTGGGCATCTCTATCCGCCGGTCGAGGTGACGACGGAGATGGCGCAGGAGCGTCCTGACCTCAAGCCGTATGTGGGGCAGAAGCTGCCCGTAATCGCGTGGATTTGGACGCGTACGGTCAAGAGTCCTAACCCGGCGTTCCGGCACGTCGAGGTTCCGCTTGCCTCGACCTTTGTGCTATCGAGCAAGGCGGGAAAGGAAGCCTATGTGGAACCGGTGACCGAGGGTGACAGTTACCGGTTTACCGTGAAGACCGACAAACCGCCGGCGGAGGCGAAGGCGGGAACAACTGCCGGTAAACGTGCAGCGTTTCGATGTCTAATGTCTGGTGTACCAGTCGATTACAACCACATCAGACCGGAAGGAAAAGCGGGACGTATGAGCGCGAGGTTAATGGCAATCGTTGCCGAGGGTCAGCGTGGACGCATTTATCTTGCACCAACATCGGAGCATGAGGCCATCGTCCAAAAAGCGCATCCGGAATGGAAGCCAGAAACGAAACTTCCAGATAACCCGCGTGATTTCAAGACGCCAAATTACGGTTTGACGACGTACGGCGACCTCTTCACCCCCCGCCAACTCGTTGCGCTGACAACGTTCAGCGATCTGGTCACGGAGGCGATGGACAGGATTTTTCAGGATGCCGTGACCGCAGGACTCCCCAATGACGAGACGGGGCTCGATGCAGGTGGCACAGGCGCACTGGCTTATGCCGAGGCCGTGGGGGTTTATTTAAGCTTTATCGTAGATAAGTGTAGCGACTATTGGTCATCAATATGTAGCTGGCACAGTTCCGGCGAGAAAATGAGAAATACTTTTGTTCGTCAAGCCATCCCTATGAACTGGGATTACGCGGAGGCTAATCCTTTCAGTGCTTCTACAGGAAACTGGATGGCAATGGTTGATTGGACGTGTAAAGCCGTTGGCACTGTCCCAGCGATTTTCAAAGGGTTTTCCCAACAAAACGATGCTCAGAACCAGAGCATGAGTGCCGGAAAGGTTGTCTCCACCGATCCGCCTTACTACGATAACATCGGTTATGCAGACCCCTCCGACTTCTTTTACGTCTGGCTCAGAGGGGTACTGAAACCAGTTTTCCCAGACCTTTTTGCAACGCTTGCCGTCCCGAAGGCGGACGAGCTGGTGGCGACGTCCTACCGGCACGGTAGCAAGGACAAGGCCGAAGCATTTTTCCTTGACGGGATGACCCAGGCGATGCAGCGTCTCGCCGGTCAGGCTCATCCGTGCTTGCCTGTCACTATCTACTACGCCTTCAAACAATCGGAAACGAAAGCCGAGGCAGGAACCATCAGTACGGGGTGGGAGACCTTTCTAGACGCCGTGATCCGCTCGGGTTTTGCCCTCACCGGAACCTGGCCGATGCGCACGGAGCTCGGTAACCGCATGATTGGGGCTGGAACCAACGCACTGGCTTCCAGTATTATTCTTGTCTGCCGGACGCGTTCTGCTTCGGCCAAGACGACCTCCCGCCGCGCCTTCCTGCGCAAGCTGAACCAGGTGCTCCCCAAGGCCCTCGACGAGATGAAGCGAGGCGCCGGAGACGAACACTCGCCGGTCGCGCCGGTAGACCTCTCGCAGGCGATCATCGGTCCCGGCATGGCGGTCTTTTCCAAATACGCCGCCGTCCTCGAAGCCGACGGCACGCCGATGAGCGTGCGCACGGCTCTGCAACTCATCAACCGCTTCTTGGCCGAGGACGACTTCGACCACGACACTCAGTTCTGTCTGCACTGGTTCGAGCAGTACGGCTGGAAGGCGGGCAGGTTCGGCGAGGCCGATACGCTTGCCCGCGCCAAGGGCACGAGCGTGGATGAGGTAAAGGAGTCCGGTGTGCTCTATGCAATCAGCGGCATCGTGCGTCTGCTCAAATGGTCCGAGTACCCGGTTGATTGGAAGCCTGAGAAAGACGAGCGCCTGCCAGTCTGGGAGCTCCTGCATCAACTGATCCGCATCTTCAAGGCAGAAGGTGAGCGTGTGGCGGGTCTGACCGTTGCCGCCGATCTGGACAATGCCGAGGCAACCCGCCAGCTCGCCTATCGCCTCTATACGCTGTGCGAGCGGGCTGGATGGGCCGAGGATGCCCGGGCCTACAATGAGATTGTGACGAGTTGGAGCGCCATCGAGGCAGCAGCGGCAGAAGCTCAGGTACCCCAGCAGGCCGGGCTGTTCGCGTAAGGGGCAGGAAGTAGCATGAAGCCTTGGAGAGAAATTGCGGTTCCCCATCGGGACGTTCTGGAAGGCTCTTTCCAGCAAGCCGAGTTCGCCGCCGACATCACTGCCGTGCGCACCGGGCGCGCACCGCGCGAGTATCGGGACGCGGTTGCCTTCTTCGAGCGCACCTTCATCACCGAAGGCATGAGCCTGTTGCTGACGCAGGTGGCGCAGCGTTTTGTCGGCAAGGGCGGCGAGCCGGTCGTGCAGCTTCAAACCGCCTTCGGCGGCGGCAAGACCCACACCATGCTGGCGGTTTACCACCTCGCCACGCGCAAGTGTGCGCTTTCCTACCTTGCGGGCGTTCCTGTGCTCGTAGACCGCGCGGACCTGATAGACGTGCCCCAGGCGCGCGTTGCTGTGCTTGATGGCACCGAGCATTCCCCTGGGCAAGCATGGAAACACGGCAAGCAGACGATCAAGACGCTGTGGGGCGAACTTGCCTGGCAGCTTGGTGGCGAGGAAGCCTGTGCCCTCGTCAGCGACGCCGATGCAACCGGAACCTCACCGGGAAAGGACGTACTCCGTGATCTACTGGAGCGCCATGCCCCTTGCGTCATCCTGATCGACGAGCTGGTCGCCTATGTCCGGCAATTCCCGGCAGGGCAGACCCTCAGCGGCGGCAGTTACGACAGCAATCTGTCCTTTGTACAGGCCCTCACCGAGGCCGCGAAACTCGTTCCGAGCGCGATTGTGCTGGCATCGCTCCCCGCATCCGAGGTCGAAGCGGGCAGTCAGCGTGGCGTTGCTGCGCTCCGCGCGCTTGAGAAGACCTTCGGGCGTGTGCAGGCCCTTTGGAAGCCGGTTGCCACGGAAGAAGCCTTCGAGATCGTGCGCCACCGTCTTTTCGAACCGGTGCGCGATCCCAAGGCCAGCGAGACCGTTTGCCGCGCCTTCGCCGATGCCTATGTCGCAGAGGGCGTGAGATTGCCCTCTGAAACCCAAGAGCGGCGTTACTATGAGCGGCTGGTACAGGCGTATCCTATCCATCCCGAGGTCTTCGACCGCCTGTACGAAGACTGGACCACAATTGAAGGGTTTCAGCGCACCCGTGGCGTTCTGAAACTCATGGCCAAGGTCATCTATCGCCTGTGGCAGGACGATAACCAGGACCAGATGATCCTGCCTGGCAGCCTGCCTTTACATGACGGCAGCAGCCGCAACGAGCTGACCTATTACCTTCCGGCGGGTTGGGATGCCGTGATCGAGAAGGACATCGACGGCGAGCGCGCAGAAACCGTCGAGCTTGAAAACAGGGAACCGCGCTTCGGGCAAATGGGTGCGGCACGCCGCGTCGCGCGCACTATCTTCCTCGGCAGCGCTCCGTCGTCGGTCGCGACCACGGCGACGACACGCGGCCTCGATGCCGCACGCATCCACTGTTCCCCCCTGCGGACGGCGTTTTCGTTTGCCCCTCGTCCGATCCCTGTGCAAAAAAGGGGGGGGAACAGGTGGTCGGTGAGAGGGGGGAATAGAGGGGTAAATCCCCCGCCGATTTTTTCATTTTGCGCCGCAGGTCGGCACCTATCTCCAACATATTCCCGTAAAGAAACACACCGACGGGTACCGAAGTCTGCGGCGTGAGGCCCTATGGGAGTGGGGGGGGAAGCCGGACCGAAACCCCATAAGGCCTATATCGGAAATCATCAGGGACAAAAGGGCTACGGTTGAAAAACTCCAGGAAACGGAAGCTGACATAACAGAAGAGAATCCCAATCTTGAATGATTTATCTTTCCGTCAGAAACGAGAAGAGAAGTGGAATCCTCTACTACCTTAAACACCCGTAAAAGGAGTTAACCGTGACGATCTTTAATCGTAGCTTGCTCGTTTTTTCCTTTGTGTTGTTTCTGCCGCTCCTTCAACCCGAAGGTCTCCACGCTCAAGAGATCGACTTGGCGGCTGATGCGAGTGTTCTTAAGGGCGAGGCTAACCTGCGCGGTAAAGACCTGAGAAATGCCAACCTGAGCGGTGCCGACCTGGAAGCGGCGAAGGCACTTGCACTGCATACGGAGTACACGGCGCGGATCGATCAGGCGCGGACCGGTACCCTCTGATCGCCGCTGGTGAGAGGGATCGCCAGCGTGGATTGGTTCGGAACAGCCCGTGCGCCATGCGTGCCGATGCGCTTTCTTGCGAGGTAAGGATGGCTCGGCGATACCGGACTGTATCCCACCCGCAGCTCCTCGGCCGAACGGCCAGGAAAGCGGTTGGGCGGCAGCAGGAAAGGGACGGCAGGACGCGGATGATCGCCGCCGCCCAGCGGCGGCTTGTCCGGCCACAATCCGCGCTGTCTCAACGCATCGAGGACGTCAACTTGGCGGAAACCGGCAAAGCAGTAGACCAGGACTTTCCCGTGCCTCTCCTGGATTGAAAGGCTCGGACGATGGTCCTCGTGAGCAGGGCAGCGGGCTACCCAACCGTCGCCGGTTTTCCGGCCACCGAGCGCATTGGCGAGGGTTTCCGCGTTGAGAAGAGTACGAGATGTGAAGGTTCGGTCCGAATTGGACATGGCTTGCCTCCGAACGGCAGGCGTCCAAACCGGATAGTTGCAGTAGAGGAACAAGGGCAATAAACTGCCCGGTAGCCTCTAAAGAAACTTGAAGTGTTCAATCGCTTGCCATTTTTTGGTGCTTGGGGGTGAGTGCAAGCCCGTATTATTCCAACGGCTATTGGAAGCGACTTGCACATTGGTTTGCGAATACTGCCAGTATAGAATTGAACCCGCCTTTCGGCGGGTTTTTTCTTTTCGCAGGTGGAATCCGCACGGCGAACAAGCCGCATTCCACCTGCTTGATCGACCTGTGGGGTATTTCAAGGCGCCATAAAGACAAAGACGGCAAGAGCCGCAGTGAAAATGCTCTTTTTCACCGCAAGAATTTCATATTCATGCCAAATGGCATTCTGGATCCACAGATAACCGGACCGCCAAACGAGCGAGAGTGAAAACCACAAGAAAAGTATCCGTGTTATGGGGAACGGAAGCGAATGATCGGGAGACGCATAGAGAAGGAAAGTATAGAAAATGCTACTCAATAACAGTACGATCAAGAGCATTTCCACAAGAAAACGGACGATGCCGCTGAACACGAACCGCTGCGCGTAAAGACGCAACACGTTTTTGGAATCAGCCTTCATCGTCGCTTCCTGGATCCTGTTTCGAGCAGAGAGGAGGCCGCCTTGGGTCTCAAGCGTGCGTTGAGATCCAGGCGGAAAGCGCGGAGCGGGACCGCAAGGCCGCCGGCTCGATCGCGATCTTCTTGCGTTCGGAAATCGACCGCGCGAAGGCGGCTTGCTTTGCCGATGGCTCGTCCGGCACGTTCGTTTTATTCCGGTCGATCCATGCGGTTCGCCGAAAACCCGGACCAGTCTGCGCGCCTGAAGGAGGCGAAAGGCATCGGAACGCCCGCGACGCGCGACACCATCATCGATGGCTTGAAGCGGCAGCACCTCTTCGCGGTCGAGAACGGAAAACTCAAGGCGTCCGAGCTGGCGATGGCTGTTTACGCGCTGCTGCGCCGCGAGGCGCCAGCGGTTCTCGACCCGGCGGCGACGGCGGAAATGGAGTTGGCGCTCGACGGGATTCTTGCCACGAAAAACGAAACCGGCCCGGTCGTATCGACCCTGGTCGATCGCGCGGCCGCTTTCAATGAGACGTTGCGGTCGCGCAGCGAACGCGGAGAACCGCTCGGCGTGAACGCGAAAATGGCAGGTGAACCGCCCTCTCCGGCGGCGCACTCCTTCGCGCACAAGATCGCCAGCGCTATCGGTTGTGAAATTCCGAAGGAAACGTTGGCGGACAGGAACTTGTTGTCGCAATGGATCGACCGGAACAAGACGAAATTGCCGGACGAGCCGTCGGTAAAGCAACTCACCTTCGCGCGGTCGATTTCCGAACGCAAGAAGATCGCGATTGAGCCGGCGGCCTTGCAGTCCCGCTCCGCGCTTTCCGCCTGGATCTCAACGCACGCTTGACCAAGCTGCTTTACTGCGTGGCGCAATGGCACGGAGACCCCTATGGCTCAAGGACGAGCCGGCACACCCGTTACAGCAGTCCCTCAAGGATCTTGGAACAGGCCTATGCTAATTTCTTCGCCAAGCGGGCCAACTTCCCCCGCGTCAAGAAGAAGTGGCGAGGCGATAGCTTCCGCTACCCGAATCCGAAGCAGATTAAGCTCGATCAGGGCAACAGCCGCATCCGCCTTCCGAAACTTGGCTGGCTGCGTTACCGCAACAACCGCACCGTTCTGGGGGAGATAAGGCAGGCGACAGTATCGGAACGCGCCGGAAAATGGTTCATCAGCATTTTGACCAAGCGTGAGGTGCTACAGCGACAACCGAACAACGGCTCGGTTGGCATCGATATGGGCATCGCCCGCTTCGCTACGTTCTCAGATGGTACGTTCCTTACGCCGCTCAACGGCTTTAAGCGGCACGATAATGCGCTGCGTAAGGCACAGCAGGCGATGAGCCGAAAAACCAAGTTCAGTAAGAACTGGAAGAAAGCGAAAGCCCGTGTCCAGGGTATCCATTCCCGTATCGGCAATGCCCGCCGCGACTTCCTGCATAAGGCCACAACGACGATCAGCAAAAACCACGCGATGGTGTGTGTTGAGGACTTGCAGGTGCGGAATCTGTCCAAGTCTTCGGCAGGCAGTCAGGAACAACCGGGAAGAAATGTCCGGGCTAAATCCGGTCTGAACAAGGCGATCCTCGATCAGGGCTGGTTCGAGTTCCGCCGCCAACTGGATTACAAGCTGGCGTGGAGCGGCGGTTACCTCATTGCCGTTCCGCCACGGAACACGAGCCGCACCTGTCCCTGCTGCGGCCACGTGTCCTCAGACAACCCCTGCACACAAGTGCGCTTCAAGTGCGTAGAATGCGGATTCGGGGAAAACGCCGATGTGGTCGGCGCGATCAATGTTCTCAGGGCGGGACAACGCCCGGTTCGCCTATGAAGTGAGCGGTGCAGTAAGGCCGCCAGCAGCAGGAACCCACCGAAGCGACTCGTTCCAGCATTGAGCCGGAATGAGCGCTATAGGAATCCCCCGACGTTAGGCGGGGGAGGATGTCAAAATGGGATGGTGCTCCATGCTTGAAACTGCCGGTTCCGAATCTGAACCCACTACACCTACTGGGCAAGACGTGCCCATTGGGCTTCCCGTTGCCGGGACACCGAAGACGCCAGCCCTTTCCGGTGCGCTGCATGCGCCATCGGATGCCCAGGAGGCTTGGTTCAGTGCGTATCGTGATCCGAAGGTGCGCGATTTTCTGAAGGAACGTGGATTTTCGTCGGCTGAGGATGCGCTGGCGAGCTTTCACACGCTAAATGAACGGGTTGGTGATGGCAGGGATTTTATACGATTGCCGCAAGATGGCCGAATGACGCGCGACGCGCGGCGGGCGATCTATCGGCGGCTTGGCGCGCCGGAAACGCCAGATGGATACGATCTTCAGATCCCAAAAGAACGCGCATCCGACCGGCATTTGAGCGGCTTCCGGGAGGACGCTCGCTCGGTCTTCGCCGAACACGATGTTCCGCAAGATCTTGCGCAGGCGCTTTTCGCCTCGGTCCTTCAAAGCGATGCCGAGTATGCGCAGAAATTGGCAACTGAATTGCGAGAGGAGAACGACCATAATGTTGAACGGTTGAAGTCCGAATATGGTCAGGACTTCTCGTCGTTCATCAGCCGTGGGAAACGCGCGGTTCAGGCGCTGGGCCTCGATGCCGATACGCTAACGGCCCTCGAAGGCTCGATGAACCTGGCCTCCACGATGAAACTCCTGGCCGCGATCGGAAGCCGACTTGGCGAAGGCCAGCCCCAATTAGGGACTTTCACCGGGGACCAAAATCAGGGCATTCCAGTTGCTTCGCTGCCGGAGCAAGCTCAACTTGAGATCGACCGGCGAACGAAAGACGATGCGTTTATGCAAATGGTGTACGATGAAACGCACCCAGGACATGACCGGGCGTCTCAGCGGTATCTGGAACTGCATGCCATGTTGTAACGTCGCGCAGGCAGGATGCCGAATGTGGACAGGACGCACGAATCCACGGAACTGAGCAAGCGGTCGCCTTCAGCCTTAACATCCTCCCCCGCCTAACGTCGGGGGATTCCTATAGCGCTCATTCCGGCTCGATGCTGGAACGAGTCGCTTCGGTGGGTTCCTGCTGCTGGCGGACTTACCGCACCGCTCACTTCACAGGCGAGCCGGGCGTGTCCCGCCCTGAAAACGGTGGCTTCCAGATCCCATCTTCCTGTCTGTCCCTATAGCCTTCGGCATCCCTGCCTGCGCACGCATCCCTGCGTTTGCAACGGAGTGGAAGGAGGCATGGTTCAAGCGAGCAAGGCCAAAAGAGCAGGCGAGAGAACCAGCCCAACCGCCGTCACTATCCAAGCCAAAACAGCAACCGCGATACCGCCCCAATTCAGGTTCTTTACAGCCAGCACCGATCCAATCGAAGCGGCGATTGCGGCCAGTGGGACAAAAACGATTCCAAGGAACAGGATCCCAAGCACGGCCAGGACGCAGGCAATCATGCCAGCCATTAGGCCGGAGCTCCGGCAAGGCTCTGGGGGGCTCTAGGCGCCCTTGGCGCGTTTCCAGCGTCAGAGTAAGGCAGAACGTCCGGCACGGGGAAGCCGTTACCGGGCGTTTTGGGGCCTCTCAGGCGGTATCCTCAAGGCGAGCTCTGGCACCAGGGCTGGCGGCGGCCGCCACGGTACGGCCGGGCATGCCCGGCATCGAGCAGCGCACGCTCCAGGCTCTTTCCGTCTACGTGAATGCTCCCCAGCATCCGTCCAGCGTATTTGCCATGACGAATCCCGGAAACCGTCACGGCTTCCGCGCTCTTCAAAAACTGCCGCGTAAAAGCAGTGGCGGCGCGCCCAGCCCGTTTCTCGCAGTCTGAAATCTTCCGTCCCCGCTTCTCCGGCGTGTTCACGCCAGCGAGCCTCAGCTTGGTCCGCTGGCTCAGTCCGGGCCAGATAGCGGCTTCGATCTGCACCGTATCGCCATCGATGACGCGCAGGACCTTCGCCTGGTAGGGGCCATAGCCTTCTCCGGATTGCGCGCTTCCAACTAGCGCGAAAAAGAGAATGAGACTTCGCCATTGCCTAGCGCACGCATGGTTCATTTCGAATCACGTGAAGAGAAAGAAGGCCAGCACGGATGAAAGCAGAACGGATACCACGATAATGCTCCACAAGAGGATCGGAACCGCATCGCCACCCCGACCCCGGTGCGCCTTCCTTTCCGCAGCCAAGAGGGCTTGCAGGTCATTACGGAATCGCTCCCGCTCTCTTCCAACAGCAGTTTCTATCGCCTTCTTAGTTTGAACGGAAAAGCGATCCAGCAAGTGTTCGATTTGTTCCCGACGGTTCGCATCGGTGCGATCGAACCGATCCAGATAGTCATCCAGGAGCACATCGTGCACCGAAAGGAACGCTAGAATCGGATCGTCATCGCCCAGGAGGATGCCATGCTTCTGCGCGACGGTCTGAATAATCTTCTCTTTATCCAGCACGGCTCAGCTCTTTGAGCGACTCATCGATTTCTCCGAACAAATTGTCTCGGATGATGGAGAGCCGGCGCCGGTTCATGAGGCCGAGAGATTTGTCGGCAGCGGCGTCTTCGAACGTCAAGTGCCTTTCCAGCAGGGTGCGCATGTCCTCAGCAAAAAGCTCGTTCTGTTTCGGAATGTGAACGATCCCGGACAGGCTGCCCGTGTGCTTTTGGATCGCCTTGAGTTCCTCGAACGGTTTCCCGTCGTAATCGGTTGCGCCAAAGAATGGATTCGCCCACACGACGATTTTCGTGCCCGTTGGGAATTGAGAAACAATCGAATCCAGCCCGGACAAGGTATCCCGCAGGGCCGGGCCTCCGGTAATGACGGTGTGTACGAAAACGCGATGCCCTTCCGCTTCGAGAAATTCAAGCGCCTGGTTTTTCAATAAATAATCGCACAGGGGGATAAAAGACGCCGCACCATTATCGACAAAGCACGCTGTCCCCCTCGATGAACGCGCCCTCGCCGGTTTGTCGTATTCGGCCCTGGCTTCGGACATCTACACTTGGCTTGCACAACGCCTCCACAGAGCCGAAAGCTACAATTCGTCCCTTGGGCTTACCACTCCATCGTCACTTCATCCAGTGCAAGCGCAGGGATGCGCGCGCAGGCAGTTTGCCATGGGTTGATGCCGGAGACTATAGGGATATAGGAAGACTAGGTGTCTGGACCACTCTGTCTCCAGGGATCCCACATCCCGATCACCCTACACTCCCGCTTAAGGAATTCACTATTCTACCATGAAGACTTGATTCTCCGAGCCGATATAAGTGGCTTTGGAGGTTGGTGTGTTATCCACAGGTTTTGTTCTGATAATGGGGACTGAATATCAGTTTACACTTATTCCAGTTAGAGAGTAGCACTTAATGTGAACGGAGTACGTAGTTGTCCACAGGAGTACCACAAGTGTAACGGGAAATCTGGGGGGGATAGGCCGAAAATGCGCCGTGGACTGCAGCAGTTAGGCGTTCAAGGTGACAAGGAGGCGAGTTGGGGCACCCGGCTGCCGAGACGGGGCCAGAAGTGGCGTGTGTGGAATCGTCTTTGACTATGGTGGGTGTGGAGACGATTGAGATTTTCTAATGCCTCGCGGAGGTGTTGTATTTTCTCTGCCACGGACTGGAAAGAATTAGCGCGCCCGAATTCCGCGTCGGCGCGTCGCAATTTCGCGTCTCTGCTTTGCAACGCAAACTTCTCCCTTTCTTTCTTTAGCATGCGCACTTTCGCTTTCTGCTGTTCTCGCCGCATCTGAGAGCCGAGTCCAATCGCCTTAAAGAGGTGCATGGACATTTTCTTCACAGCGGCCATCCCTTTGTAGGAGCCGTCCGCGTCCTGTTTGTACAACTGGTTCACATCGAAGCCAGTACACTTCTTTATATCCTTAATTGCGCGTTGGAAACGCGATTTTCCTAAATCGGTTTCCGCCCGGATTTTCTCGAACGAGTAGTTGTAGAATCCATTCGGGGTGGGAACTCCCACCTGCATAGTCGCTAAATCCATGTGTTTGCACATCACCTCCACGACTACGGTGACCGCCTCGCGCCGTTCGGAACGCATTTGGTGTCCGAACACATTTTTCGTGTACCTTGCGAAATATTCGTAAATTCGCTTACCGAAACAAGTTGACCAGCAGTTCCGGTTGATCGCTACCTTGCGCCGCCAAGCCCGAGCCCGCGGCGTACCGGTGTTGTGTGTCGATACCAGGAAGAAAGAGAGGCTGGGCCACCTGTATCGTCGCGGGTCCTGTTACAGCACC
>Ga0209259_1000061_pt1 | contig 26532 bp, 29 predicted proteins | sample WorMetGr2BELIZE1_FD_187417 | JGI IMG/M metagenome (GOLD analysis project Ga0209259, IMG submission 187417) | Marine gutless worms symbiont microbial communities from Max Planck institute for Marine Microbiology, Germany - Inanidrilus... ...
AGACCATCGCCCAAATTCGTGGCTGGCGGCGGCGTTGGGTCCGTTCTGTCATGGGACTCCGGGTCGTCGCTGTGCGCCCCTGATCAGTACGATGAACCGGGACTCGCGCAATTATCCCGCGCCGCAAAGGGCGCTTCCTTGACGCTGGTTAAGCGGCCAAATCGCAGCATTCGCCTGCTGTCGACTTGACCGCTGTCAAGGCAACCCCGCTCAAGTTGAGGGTATTTATTGCAGGTGCGAGATTCCTAGGAGGGGACCGATGACCCGAGCCTTTGTCACAGCGCTGCTGTCCGCAGCGGTAACCTTGGGGGCGCTTTCCGCGATGGCTGCGGACAAGCCGAAGCCCGCCGATATCAAGAAACATGAAACGTCGCCGGGCGGCAAATACGAGCCGCAACTCGACGTATTGCGCGACGAGAAGATGAAGGCGCCTGGTGCAGAGCCCGGCGTTCCGGTTCTTGGCGGCAACGAGTTCGCCCGCGCCAATCAGATCTACTTCGAGCGTTGCGCCGGCTGCCACGGCGTGCTGCGCAAGGGCGCGACCGGCAAGGCGCTGACCACCGACATCACGTGGGAAGCCGGCTTCGAATACCTGCGCGACTTCATCACCTACGGCTCGCCGGGCGGTATGCCCAACTGGGGAACGTCGGGTGACATGACGGCCGATGAGATCGATCTGATGGCCAAGTACCTGCTCAACGAGCCGCCGCAACCGCCTGAGTATGGTCTCAAGGAGATCAAGGCGACGTGGAACGTCATCATTCCGGTCGACAAGCGGCCAACGAAGCCGATGAACAACCTCGATCTCGACAACCTGTTCTCGGTGACGCTGCGCGACATCGGTCAGGTGGCGCTGATCGACGGCCACTCGAAGGAGATCGTCGAGACCGTCAACACCGGCTACGCGGTGCACATCTCGCGGATGTCGGCCTCGGGCCGGTATCTGTTCACCATCGGCCGTGACGCCAAGATCACCCTCATCAACCTGTGGATGGAACATCCGTCGACGGTTGCCGAGATCAAGATCGGCATGGAGGCAAGGTCGGTCGAAACCTCGAAGATGAAGGGGTGCGAGGACAAGTACGCCATCGCCGGCTCCTACTGGCCGCCGCAATACGTGATCATGGACGGCGCCACCCTGGAGCCGCTGAAGGTCGTCTCCACCCGCGGCGTCACCGTCGACACTCAGGAGTACCACCCGGAGCCGCGCGTCGCCTCGATCGTCGCGTCGCACTACCATCCGGAGTTCGTCGTCAACATCAAGGAAACCGGTAAGATCCTGCTGGTCAACTACTCGGACCTGGCCAACCTCAAGGTCACGACCATCGACGCCGAGCGGTTCCTGCATGACGGTGGGTTCGACTCCACGGGCCGCTACTTCCTGGTCGCCGCCAACGCCCGCGACACCGTGGCCGTGGTCGACACCAAGGACGGCAAGCTGGTCAAGCTGATCAAGACCGGCGTCAAGCCGCACCCGGGCCGCGGCGCCAACTTCGTGCATCCGAAGTATGGGCCGGTGTGGGCGACCAGCCATCTCGGCGACGAAACCATCGCCGTGATCGGCACCGACCCGGAGAAGAACGCTCAGCACGCGTGGAAGGTGGTGCAGACGTTGGAGGGCCAGGGCGGCGGATCGCTGTTCATCAAGACGCATCCGAAGTCCAAGAACCTCTACGTCGACACACCGTTGCACCCGGAAGCCGAACTGGCCTCGTCGGTTGCCGTGTTCGACCTCAACGACCTCGACAAGGAGTACAAGGTGCTGCCGATCGGCGAGTGGTCGGGGATCTCCGAGGGCGTGCGGCGTGTTGTGCAGGGTGAATACAACGCGGCCGGCGACGAGGTCTGGTTCTCGGTGTGGAACTCCCGCTCCCAGGAATCGGCGATCGTCGTTGTCGACGACAAGACGCTTACCAAGAAGGCCGTCATCCGCGATAAGCGGCTGGTCACGCCGACCGGCAAGTTCAACGTCTACAACACGCGGAACGACGTCTACTGAGGCTCTGCCGGCGTTCGGTGTCCGGGGCGCACAAAGCGTCCCGGACACCGGCGGTGGCTCAGGGAGGTCACGATGTCGGACAAGGCCGTTGTCTATCTGGTCGGGGCGGGACCGGGCGATCCCGATCTTCTGACCCTGAAGGCCCGGCGCCTTTTGGATGAAGCCGATGTGGTTGTCTACGACCGGCTGGTGTCGGCGGAGATCATGGCGCTGGTACCCAAGGGAACGGCGCGGATCAACGTCGGCAAACAGCCGAAGTGCCATCCGGTTCCCCAGGAAGAAATCAATGCTCTTCTGGTCAGCCTCGCCCGGGACGGTCGCCGCATCGTCCGGCTGAAGGGCGGCGATCCCTACCTCTTCGGCCGCGGCAGCGAAGAGGCCGCCCACCTGCATTCCAGGGGCGTCCACTATGAGGTGGTACCGGGAGTCACCTCGGCGTCGGGCTGTGCCGCGTCTGCGGGCCTGCCGCTGACCCATCGCGGCCTCGCCAGCAGTGTTCGCTTCGTCACCGGCCATTGCCGGGGCGACGTCGATCTCGATCTGGATTGGAAGGGACTTGCCGATCCAGACACCACGCTCGTTGTCTACATGGGGATGGCGAACCTTCCCCAGATCGCCGTCCGGCTCATCGCCAACGGGCTGCCGTCGAACACGCCCGTCGCAGCGATCTCCAACGGCACGCGCCCAAACCAGCGGCGGATCATTTCGACGCTCGGCGATATCCCCGGCGTCGCGGCCGAGGCCGATTTCGATGGTCCGGTGCTGTTCGTGATCGGCCGCGTCGTCGAGCTTGTGGATGCTTTGGGCAGCGGCGACATCGAAACTCCGTTAGGCCAGGTGGCCCGCCATGCGGACGTGGGCTAGAACCGCCGTATTCGCTGCCGTTGTTGCCGCCGCTACTTCTTTACCCGCACAATCGGACCCGGCTGTCGGCGAACGCGAAGCCGCGCTACGCAACCTTCTGGTTCACGACTGTGGGTCCTGCCATGGGCTGACCATGAAGGGCGGGCTTGGACCCCCGTTGCTTCCCGCCGATCTCGCCGGCAAGCCCGACGAGGGACTGATCGACACCATTCTCGAGGGACGCCACGGGACGCCAATGCCGCCTTGGGGTACCGAACTAACGGCGGAGGAGGCGGCGTGGATCGTGCGCATACTCCGCGAGGGGGTGGCACCGTGAGAGCGGTCCTGGCCCTGCTGGTCGCCGTCGCCGTATTGGCCGGATCGGCCGGCGCACCGGTTGCCGAGCCTATGCTGCGCGGTACCGGCGACCTCGGTATCGTCATCGAACGGGCGTCCGGGACCGTCCATGTCATCGAGACCACCGGGCGCTCCGTCGTGGCAACCGTCCCCGGGCTCGGCGATCTGAGCCACGCTTCCGCGGTGTTCTCCCGTGATGGCCGGTATGCTTACGTGTTCGGCCGGGACGGCGGGCTCAGCAAGGTCGACTTGCTGACCGGCACCCTCGCCGGGCGCGTTGTCCAGGCGGGCAACGCCATCGGTGGTGCGATCTCCCAGGACGGCACGCTGGTCGCCGTCTCCAATTACAAGCCCGGCGGGGTCAAGGTGTTCGATAGCCGCACTTTGGACTTGGTGGCCGAAATTCCCGCGGTCGACGGCGATGGGGAGCAGTCCAAGGTGGTCGGGCTCGTCGATGCGCCTGGCCAACGGTTCGTGTTCAGCCTCTACGATGCAGGCGAGACGTGGATCGCCGATCTCAGCGACCCGGCGCAGCCGCGGCTGACCAAGTTCACCGGCATCGGCGACCTTCCCTATGACGCCCTGGTTACCGGCGACGGCCGCTACTACATCGCAGGCCTGTTCGGTGAGGACGGCTTGGCGCTACTCGATCTGTGGAACCCGAGTGCTGGTGTTCGGCGCATTCTCGACGGCTACGGCCGCGGCGACGAACCGCTTCCAGTCTACAAGATGCCGCACCTCGAAGGCTGGGCGAAGGCGGGGAACCGGCTGTTCCTGCCGGCGGTCGGCCGCCACGAACTGCTCGTCGTCGAGGCCGGAACGTGGCGCGAGGTCGGCCGCATTCCCGTGCACGGCCAGCCGGTTTTCGCCGTCGCGCGGCCCGACGGCCGTCAACTCTGGGTCAACTTCGCCCACCCGCGGAACGACACCGTGCAGGTCGTCGACACAGAGACCCTCACCGTGGTTCACGAGTTTCGGCCGGGCAAGGCGGTGATGCACCTGGAGTTCACGCCACGGGGCGAACAAGTCTGGATATCGGTTCGCGATGCCGGCCGGGTTGACATTTACGATACCCGAACGTACGAGCGGCTGGGTACCATCGCGGCGGAGAAGCCGAGCGGCATCTTCCTGACCGCGCGGGCCAACCGGACGGGGCTTTAGAGCCATGATCTTGGGCGAGCTTGAACATCGGCTTCTCAACGACTACCAGCGCGATTTCCCGCTGGAACCGCGGCCTTTCGCCCGCATCGCCGACGATCTCGGCGTCAGCGAGGACGAGGTCCTGGCGACCATCACCCGGCTGGGCGAAGACGGCACGATCGGGCGTGTCGGCGCGGTCGTTCGGCCCAACACCATCGGCGCCAGCACCCTCGCGGCAATGGCGGTGCCCGCGGACCGGTTGGAGGACGTCGCCGCCCTGGTCACCGCCCGGCCGGAGGTGAACCACAACTACGAGCGCGAACACGCGCTCAATCTGTGGTTCGTCGTCACCGGCCCCGATCCTCTGTCGATCGAAGACGTCCTCGCCGAAATCGAGCGTGACACCGGTCTGGAGACTGTCCATCTGCCGCTGGTCGAGGCCTACAACGTCGATCTGGGGTTCGAACTGCAATGAGGACCGTCGACGCGACAGATCTGCGCCTGCTGGAGGCGATCGAGGATGGACTGCCGGCGGTCTCCCGGCCCTACAGCGATGTTGGGAAGCGGATCGGTCTTTCGGAGGACGCGGTCATCGGCCGGCTGAAGGCACTGATCGATAGCGGCGTGGTCTCGCGGTTCGGTGTCATCGTCCGCCACCGCGAACTCGGCTACCGCGCCAACGCCATGGTCGTCTGGGACGTGCCCGACGACAGGGTCTCGGACGTCGGCCGGCGGCTTGCGGCGGTACCGTTCGTGACCCTTTCCTATCGACGGCCGCGGCGCCCGCCGGCCTGGCCATACAACCTGTTCTGCATGATTCACGGCAAGGACCGCGAGACGGTCGAACGACAAATCGCCGGCCTGATTGCCGACCAAGGGCTTGGCGGCATCGACTACGCCGTGCTGTTCAGCCGGCGCCGCTTCAAGCAGCGCGGCGCCCGCTACGGGGCACCCACGCGGCGTGAGGTGGCGTGATGGACGTGATCGACCGCCGCATCGTCAACGCCTTGCAGGGCGGATTTCCGATCTCGGATCGCCCGTACGCCGAGGCCGCCGAAGGGCTCGGCATCAGCGAGGCGGAGCTGATCCGGCGACTCCGGGACATGCTCGCCGAGGGGGTGCTCAGCCGCTTTGGTCCCCTCTACCACGCTGAACGCCTCGGCGGCGGACTGACGCTCGCCGCCATGGCGGTGCCGGAAGACCGGTTCGACGCCGTTGCCGAAACGGTCAACGCGCATCCGGAGGTCGCTCACAACTACGCCCGCGATCACGCGTTCAACATGTGGTTCGTCCTGGCCACAGACACGCCCGAGCGCATCGATGCCGTCATTGCGGAGATTGAAAGCGAGACGGACCTGTCCGTTTATTCGATGCCGAAGATCGACGAGTTCTTCATCGGCCTGAGGCTTGAAGCATGAACGAGATCCGGCCGTCCCTGCCCATCGATGACGTCGACCGGCGGATCGTCGCCGCGACCCAGGCGGGCTTGCCCCTGGTCGCAATGCCTTACCACGCCATCGCCGAGAAGCTCGACCTGGAACCCTCGGAGGTCATGGCACGCCTGCGGCGCATGCACGAGCGCGGCATCATCCGCCGCGTCGGCGCGGTTCCCAACCACTATCGGCTCGGCATCGTCGCCAACGGCATGACCGTCTGGGACGTCGATGACGATGCCGTTGCCGACGTCGGCCCCGCCATCGGCGCGCTGGACTTCGTTTCCCATTGCTACCACCGGCCCCGTCACCTGCCGCTCTGGCCCTACAACGTGTTCGCCATGGTCCACGGCCGCAGCCGCGACGAGGTCGAGGCCAAGGCGGAGGAAATCGCCGGTATCGTCGGTGATCGCTGTCGCGGCCACGCGATCCTCTACTCGACCCGCATCCTCAAGAAGACCGGCCTTCGGATCGCGGAGTAAGGCGACCATGTTCCGCATCACCCAGTTCATGAACGAGATCGTCCGGCCGACGCCGGCAGGGCCGCGGCGCGACCCGCCGGGCCCGGTGGTGATCTGGAACCTGATCCGGCGCTGCAATCTCACCTGCAAGCATTGCTACTCGATCTCCGCCGACCGGGACTTCCCCGGCGAGCTCTCCACCGAGGAGGTGTTCATGGTCATGGACGACCTGAGAGCCTTCCGCGTCCCGGTGCTGATCTTGTCGGGCGGCGAGCCGCTGCTGCGTCCCGACATCTTTCCGATCGCCCGCCGCGCCAAGGAGATGGGGTTCTACGTCGGACTGTCGTCCAACGGCACGCTGATCGACGAGGGCCTGGTCGGAGAGATCGCCGACGTGGACTTCGACTACGTCGGCGTCAGCCTCGACGGAATCGGCGCCACCCACGACCGCTTCCGCGGCAAGCCCGGCGCCTTCGACGCGGCGCTGCGGGGACTGCGGCTTTGCCGCGACCGCGGCCTCAAGGTCGGCGTCCGGTTCACCATGACCCTCGACAATGCCGACGAGCTCCCCGACCTGCTGGCGTTGATCGACGAAGAGGGCATCGACAAGTTCTATTTCTCCCACCTCAACTATGCCGGTCGCGGCAACAAGAACCGCGGCGACGACGCGGCGCTGGCGACCACGCGCCGGGCCATGGACCTGTTGTTCGACACGTGCTGGCAGGGCGTCGCATCGCGCAATCCCAAGGAGTTCGTCACCGGCAACAACGATGCCGACGGCGTCTACCTTTTGCACTGGGTCCGCGCGCGCTTCCCGGAGCATGCCGACCACCTGGCGGCCAAGCTCGTCCAGTGGGGCGGCAACGCCTCCGGCGTCAACGTCGCCAACATCGACAATGTCGGCGACGTGCATCCGGATACCATGTGGTGGCATCACACGCTCGGCAACGTGCGCAAGCGGCCGTTCTCGGAGATCTGGCCCGACACATCCGATCCGATCATGGCCGGTCTCAAGCGCCGGCCCCGCATCATCGAAGGACGCTGCGGCGCCTGCCGGCATTTCGACATCTGTGGCGGCAACACTCGGGTCCGCGCACTTCGGCTGACCGGCAACCCGTGGGCCGAAGACCCGGCCTGTTATCTCACCGACGCGGAGATCGGCGTGGACGGCGATCACGAAAGGCTGCAACTCAGGCCCTTCGGAAGGGGTGATCATGCGGTGGGCGCGGCCTAAGGCTGGTTTCATCGCAGCTGCGGCTGTCGTCGCGTTCGCGGTGCCGGCATCGGCGGAGCCCGATGCGCTCGCGCTCTACGCCGAGCATTGCGCCGAGTGCCACGGTGCCCATCGCCTTGGCGGCATCGGTCCGGCCCTGCTGCCCGGCAACCTCGGCCGGCTCCGCGAGACGGTGGCACGGGACGTGGTTGCCCGTGGCCGTCCGGCCAGCCAGATGCCGGGGTTCGCCGACACGCTCTCGGCCGAACAGATCGCCGCGGTCACGGCGTTGGCGTACGAGCCGCTTCCACAGGTCCCCGATTGGACCTTGAACGACATGGCCGAGAGCCACGTCATCCATGCGGAACCCGGGACGTTGCCCGAACGACCGGTCCACGGCGCCGATCCCCTGAACCTGTTCACTGTCGTCGAATCGGGTGACCACCATGTGACCATCCTAGATGGTGACACCTTCGAGCCGCTGTGGCGGTTCGAATCCCGTTTCGCGCTACACGGCGGAGCCAAGTATTCGCCCGACGGCCGCTTCGTCTATCTCGGATCGCGGGACGGCTGGGTCAGCAAGTACGACCTCTTCGGGCTCAAACCGGTCGCCGAGATCCGCGCCGGCATCAACACCCGGAACATCGCCGTTTCCGCCGACGGCAAATGGGTGATGGTCGGGAACTTCCTGCCCCATTCGGTGGTCGTCCTAGATGCGGCCGACCTCCGCCCGGTCAAGGTCATTCCCGTCGGCGACGGCAAGGGGACAACGTCCCGGGTCAGCGCCGTCTACACTGCGGCGCCGCGGGAGAGTTTCGTCGTCGCGTTGAAGGACATTCCGGAGATCTGGGAGATCTCTTACGCCGCCGATCCCAAACCGGTACCCAAGGGATTGGTCCACAACTACCAGCCGGGGATGGAAGAAGGCGCCTTCGACTTCGGGCCGTTCCCGGTGCGGCGGATCGTGCTCGACGACTTCCTCGACGACTTCTTCTTCGATCCGCCCTATCGCAATCTCATCGGCGCCGCCCGCAACGGCCGCAACGGCCAGGTGGTCAACATGAACGTTGGGCGCAAAGTTGCCGACATCGACCTGGATGGCCTGCCCCATCTCGGGTCCGGAATCACCTTCGCCTATCAAGGGCGGCCGGTGCTGGCGACGCCTCACCTGCGCGAAGGCTTGGTCAGCGTCATCGACATGGCGACCTGGCAGACGATCAGGCGCATTCCCACGCTCGGCCCCGGGTTCTTCATGCGCAGCCACGAGAACACGCCCTACGCTTGGGTCGACGTGTTCTTCGGCCCTGACCGCGACGCCATTCACGTCATCGACAAGCGCACGCTTGAAGTGGTTGCCACACTGCGCCCCGATCCAGGGCGAACGGCTGCTCACGTCGAGTTCACCCGCGACGGCCGGCACGCGCTGGTCAGCATCTGGGAAACGGATGGTGCGCTGGTCGTTTATGACGCGGCAACGTTCGAGGAGGTGAAGCGCCTGCCTATGCGCAAGCCCTCGGGAAAATACAATGTCTACAACAAGATCACGCTCTCGGCCGGGACCAGCCACTGATCGTCGCCGGTCGCGGGCCTTGGTCCTCGTTGGTCACGGGTCGACGCGGCGCGCGGCGCCCAATCGGCTGCTCCGACGCCATGGGGAAACCATCGCCCGCCGTAGGCTTTTTCCGAAGGTCTGCGTTGCCGCCCTGCACGGCGAGCCGGGGCCGGAGTCGGCGTTGCGCCGCCTGAACGGCGAACCGGCTTGGATTGTGCCGCTGTTCATGTCTGACGGCCGCTACACGCGTCACCGCATCCCCGAGCTGTTCGGCATTGACAAGACAGCCGACAGGAATGGGCTGAGTGTGCTTCCGCCCCTCGGTCTGCATTCGGGGATCGCCGATCTCGCCACCGACCGCGCGCTCGATTGGGCTGAGGGGGAGGGACTGGTGCCGGCGTCGGTGACGCTGGTTCTCATCGGGCATGGCTCGGAAGACGATCCGGCCTCACGTGACGCGGCCGAACTGCAGGCGGCGCGAGTGCGGAACAAGCCCGTATTCGGCAACGTTGCCACCGCGTTTCTTCAACAGTCGCCCCATGTCGCGGATGTCATCGGGGGCATTGACGGACCCATGATTGCTGTTGGCCTTTTCGCCGCCAACGGAGTGCATGGAGCCGAGGATGTCCCCCGTCTGATGTCCGGCAATAGCGCCCGTCAATCCATCTATCTCGGTGCCATCGGAGTCGATCCGAAGATTCCCGACATCATCGTCGACTTGGTCGGCGTTGAGGCCTGATTTCCCGTCGAATTCCGACCGCTGAATTTGATCAACGTCAAGTAACGCGAGCGTGATGTTGCGCCAAACTTGAGAGCGTGCGGGGCTTCGATCTTCGGTGCGGCGGGGCTATGGATATTGCATGTTCAGGATTTGCCGGCGACGCGGCGCCGAGATCCGGTTGTCAAAGGTGCGCCATGTCGTTGGGTGCGGATTGGGAGCACCTCGGCGGCGACGAGCTCGCCATCATCGATGCGGCACGGGTGACCCGCGAGTTCCACCCTGGTGAAACTCTCTTCCACGAAGGTGCACCCTGTGCGGGCCTCTACTGCATCGAGGACGGACTCGTCTGTACCCGAAAGATGGACTCCTCGGGCAATGCGATCCTGTTGCGTCTGAACTACGCCGGAGACCTGCTTGGCCATTGCGCGGTGCTGGCGGGAGCGGAATACAAGGTCACGGCGGAAGCCTTGGAACCGACCCGCGCGTGCTTCATCGATACGGCGACCGTCCGCGCCTTGTTGGGCCGAAGCACCGGTTTGGCACTCAACCTGCTGCAGCGCCTCGCAGCCGATCTCGACGACGCCGAGGAGCAGGTGCTGCGGGTGACCACGCTGCCGGTGCGCGCGCGGGTCGCACACCTGCTGCTCGTGCTCAAGGATCGCTATGGTCAAACGGGATCGAACGGCGGTTTCCGGTTGCGCCTGCCGCTGTCCCGTCAGGACATGGCATCGATGATCGGCATTCGGCCCGAATCCATGTCGCGTACGATTCGTGGCCTGCAGGCGGACGGAGTGGCGCGTTTTTCCGGCCGCGTCGTTCACGTTCCGACAACGTCGCGGCTTCGGCGGGAGCTCAGCAGCGGAGGTCTTGACGGCCCTGGTTGCGCGACCCCACGTCCCGCGGAGATGATTCAAGGCCAGCTGTAGAACCCGAACGGGAACCGGGTTCAACAAGGTCGAATAGCGCACTATGGTGGCGTCAACACGTCCACAAGATCCGGGCCTTTCCTACAATGAGTCCGCGACGCCGCTTCGCCCGCGCTTTTCTGGCAGGCCTGTATTTGGCGATCGCTTCGGTAGTGCCGGCCGCGTCATTGGCCCAGGACTTGACATTCATCCGCATTGGGACCGGCTCTACTGGTGGCACCTACTTTCCCATCGGTGGGTTGATCGCCAGCGCGATCAGCAACCCTCCGGGGTCGAGGGCGTGTGCCGACGGCGGAAGCTGCGGCGTGCCTGGCATGATCGCCGTAACCCAATCGACGCAGGGGTCTGTCGAGAATGTTCGCGCTATCGCTGCCGGCGAACTCGACATGGCGCTCAGCCAGGCCGACGTCGCTTTCAATGCGCATTTCGGCATTGGCGTGTTCATGGGTGACAAGAACCTTTCCAAGGTACGAGCCGTCGCCAACCTTTACCCTGAGGAGGTGCACATCGTCGTGCGCGGCGATTCCGGCATCGAATCGGTCGCCGGGCTCAAGCGCAAGCGGGTTTCGCTGGGTGAGAAGGCGTCCGGTACGCTTGTCGTCGCCCGTCTCGTCCTCTCCGCCTACGGCCTGAGCGAACGCAGCGTCAAAGCCGTTTACGAAAAGGTCGGAACCTCGGGCGACATGCTCGTCGGTGGCGAGCTCGACGCCTACTTCATGGTTGGCGGTCATCCGATCAATGCGATTATCGATGCGGCCGAGGCGACCGCCATCAAGCTGCTGCCGATAAGCGGCGAAGAAGCGCGCCAGATCGCCATCGATCATCCTTTCTTTGCCCCCACCGAGATCCCTGCCGGCGCTTACAAGGGCGTGGCCGAAACGCCGACCATCGGCGTCGGTGCGCAGTGGGTGGTCTCGGCCGACCTCGACGTCGATCTCGTTTACGGGGCGACAAAGGCCCTGTGGCACGCCAACAACCGGCGGCTTCTTGATGGCGGCCATCCGAACGGCCGGCGCATCCGCCTGGAGACCGCGTTGGATGGCATCGCCATTCCGTTCCATCCGGGCGCTGAACGGTTCTATCGCGAGGCCGGGTTGATTCCACCGAAATGACCACCGATTTCCATCTCCGCCCAGGGCCCGGCGGCGACGCGACGCCGATCAGGCCATTGCGCCCCGACGACTTGAGCGCGTGGCTGGAAGATCAGCCGGCCGAGCTTCGGCGCTGGGTCACGAACACCGGATTCACTGCCGAGCCGGGTACGACCTGCCTGGCGCCAGGTGAGAAAGGCGAAGTGGCTTGCGTCCTCCTCGGCGTCAGCACCGAGCCGACTCCCTGGGATTGGGGCGGACTGCCGACGAAGCTCCCGGCTGCGACCTACCGGGTCGATGGGACTTTGGATCAGGCTTCTGCCGATGCCGCAGCGCTTGGTTGGGGCCTGGGCGCCTACCGGTTCGAACGCTATCGGAATGTTCCTCACGCGCTCGCCGATCTGATCTTTCCCGATGGCTGTGACCGTGCGGCCGTGGAGCGCGCCATTGCCGCCACCTACCTTGCGCGCGACCTCGTCAACACGCCGGCTGACGACATGGGACCTGAGGAACTGGCCGTCGCGGCGGAAGAGCTGGTCACCGGTCGCGGCGGCACGAGTTCGGTGATCATTGGCGATGATCTGTTGGCTGCCAACTACCCGGCGGTGCACGCGGTTGGACGCGCGAGCGCACGGGCACCACGCTTCATCGATCTCAAGTGGGGCAACGATGCGGCACCCCGGGTAACGCTCGTCGGCAAGGGAGTCTGTTTCGACTCCGGCGGCCTCGACCTCAAGCCTGCCTCGGCGATGAAGCTGATGAAGAAGGACATGGGCGGCGCGGCAACCGTTCTCGGCATCGCGAGCATGGTCATGGCGGCCGGCCTCGACGTGAGGCTGCGGGTTCTGATTCCGGCGGTGGAAAACAGCATTGCCGGAAATGCGTTTCGGCCCCTCGACGTCGTTCGGACCCGCAAAGGCCTGACGGTCGAGATCGGCAACACCGACGCCGAAGGACGGGTGATCCTCGCCGACGCCCTGGCCGAAGCCGCCGAAGACGAACCGGTACTTCTGATCGATTGTGCGACGTTGACCGGCGCGGCCCGCGTAGCGTTGGGCACCGAACTACCCGCTGTTTTCACGCCGGACGACAACTTGGCCAGAGATCTCCTCGGCCTCGGACAACGCATCGGCGATCCGTTGTGGCGGTTGCCGTTGTGGGCTCCGTATCGCCGGCACCTCGACAGCAAGATTGCCGATCTCAACAACGCCCCCGACAGCCCCTTTGCCGGTGCCATTACCGCCGCCCTGTTCCTCGCCGAATTCGCCGCGCCCGTGGAGAGTTGGGCGCACATCGATCTCATGGCTTGGAACACGGAAAGCAGGCCCGGCCGACCGGAGGGCGGTGAGGCGATGGCCATGCGGGCCATCTACGCCGTCATCGAACAGCGCTTCGGCCGCCGGAAGAGGAGCCGGCAAACCTAATCGGAGCGCCGCCGCTGCCGGACTTGCGGTCGATACCGGTGCAGATAGGTTGGAATGATCGCTTCGACGGCCGTCGGTTCGATGCCGAGGTCCGAGAAGGTGAGTGCACCCTCGCTGACGACGTTGTCGTTGGCGAGCAGCTTGACCTGATCGCGGGTCAGGGGTGGCTCCGGTAGCCATTCCAGGAACGTCGCCTCAAGGCTCGCCACAGCAAGCGGAATGGGCACGAGAAGGCGTTTGCAGGCCGTCTCGGCCAGCAGCAGTTCCATGACCTCGCGGAAGCTGATCACCCGAGGCCCACCCAACTCATAGGTCTTTCCGGCCATCGCCGGGTCCTCCAGCGCGTTACGCGCGGCCTCGGCGACATCGCCGACATAGACCGGTTGAAACGACGTGTTGAACACCGGCAGCACCGGCAGGAAACGAGCGAGCACGGCGAACCGATTGAAGAAATCGTCCTCAGGACCGAAGACCACGCTCGGCCGCAAGACCGTGGCGTCCGGAAACGCGTCCCGTACAGCGTGTTCGCCGGCGGCCTTGGTGCGGCCGTAAACGGCTTCCGACGCCGGGTCGGAACCGATGGCAGACATCTGCACGAAACGCTTGGCGCCGGTCCGGGCCGCAGCTTGGGCGACGGTGGCCGCACCGTCGACATGGATGCTCTGAAACGTCCGTCGTCCGCGTTCGTAGAGAATGCCGACCAGATTGACGACGGCGTCGGCACCGTCGATCAGAGCCGCAACCGACTCTGGCTGCGTGATGTCGGCAGCCAACGGTACGATCTGTCCTGGATCGCCGAGGGGAACTAGGAATTGTGCCGCTTCGACGTCGCGGCAGCCGACCCGAACGATCCAGCCGTCTGCGGCGAGCCTCTGGACCAAATGGCGGCCAATAAACCCGGCGCCGCCGAAAACCGTCACCAGACGACGATCCATGAAATGCTCCTTGCGATCTCGGCCGACTCGATGGACGGGCCGATCTCATCGCTTAGTCCGTGTCGTCAACCGCGTCAACCTTGGCAGCATCTCGACCAGCCATCAAAGCCGGTTGACACAGCGCGGCTGCGGGCTTTAGGAATGATTGCTTGGGCCGACGTTGGTGTCCGGTACTCGGATGCCCAGGTGGCGGAATTGGTAGACGCGCAGGCTTCAGGTGCCTGTGACCGCAAGGTCGTGGAAGTTCGAGTCTTCTCCTGGGCACCAAATCTGTCGGCGACAAAAGAATAAGGGGCCGTTCCGGGTGAACATCGACGGAATCACCATCGAGTTGCACCACGGCGACCTGCCAGAAGGCGTCGATTTCGGCGATTGCGTCGCCGTTGACTCCGAAACCATGGGACTGAGCACGCTCCGTGACCGGCTGTGCCTGGTGCAGCTCTCGGCCGGCGATGGAACGTGCCATCTGGTTCAATTCCTGCCCGGTGATCCGCAGTCGAACGCGCGCAGCACCTATGACGCGCCCAATTTGAAGCGGCTGCTGACCGACCAGTCGGTCACCAAGCTGTTTCACTATGCGCGCTTCGATGTCGCCATGTTCCTCCGCTACCTTGGCGTACGGACGGAACCGCTCTACTGCACCAAGATCGCCTCGCGCCTGGTGCGGACGTACACGGATCGTCATGGCCTCAAGGATTTGAGCCGCGAGTTGCTCAACATCGAGATGTCCAAGGTGCAACAATCTTCGGACTGGGGCGCGGAAGACCTGACGCCCGAGCAGCTCAAGTACGCGGCATCGGACGTTCTCTACCTGCATCGGCTGCGAACCCGACTGGACGAGATGCTTGTCCGCGAAGGCCGCCAGGATCTGGCCCGGTCGTGTTTCGGGTTCGTCAACGACCGCGCGCTGCTCGACCTCGAAGGCTGGGTCGACGAGGACATCTTCGCTTACTGATTCCTCACGCCAAGCGTCCCTATTTGCCGGTCCGGGCCGATACCGTATTCCGGGCCCGATCGCCTTGATTCTGTTGACCATTTGATCTGTCGCTTGCATACTGGCGGCAGTTGTGGCACGCAGTTTGCTAGACAGTCGCTTCCCGCCGTTCGCCGGGGGAGGGACATTGGACTCGCGACTTATTGGCGCTCAACTGATTGGCTGACCGACGACAATGACCCCGAACACGGCCATGCCGCGTCCTCAGGATCTTGAAAGCGATCTCGCTTCGGCGCGGCGGGTGTTGGCGTTGGAGATGTCCGGGCTCGAGGCCCTGGCCCGCGAACTCGACGCGTCGTTCGTCGCCGCCCTCGACATCATCGGCCGGATGACCGGCCGGCTGATCGTCACCGGCATGGGCAAGAGCGGCCACGTCGCCCGCAAGATCGCCGCGACGTTTGCCTCGACCGGGACCGCTGCATTGTTCGTCCACCCGGCGGAAGCCAGCCATGGCGATCTGGGGATGATCACCTCGACCGACGTTGTGGTCGCACTGTCGAACTCCGGGGAAACCCCGGAAATGGCCGACCTCGTGACCTACGCCAAGCGCTTCGAGATCCCGTTGATCGCCATCTGCGGCCGAGACGGCAGTGCGCTGGCCGAGGCTGCGGACGTGGCGCTGATTTTGCCCGACAGCGTCGAAGCGTGTCCGATGGGTCTCGCGCCGACGACATCGACGACCGTGATGTTGGCGCTGGGTGACGCCCTCGCCGTGGTGATGCTCGAACGCAAGGGATTTTCATCCGACGATTTCTTCGTTCTCCACCCGGGCGGAAAGCTCGGGCGCCGGTTGCTCAAGGTTTCCGATCTCATGCACGGCGGCGACGACCTGCCGGTGGTCGGGAAGGATGCGACCATGGCCGATGCATTGATTGCGATGACGGCGAAAGGATTCGGCTGCGTCGGCATCGTCGACGAAGGCGAGGGACTTGCCGGCATCATCACCGATGGCGACCTCCGCCGGCATATGAGCCCGGACCTCCCGAGCCGCACTGCAGCCGATGTCATGACCACGCAACCGACGACAATTCGCCCGGATGCCCTGGCCAGCGAGGCGTTGCGCGTGATGAATGCGCGATCGATCACCAATCTTTTCGTCGTGGACGGCAACCGCCTGGTCGGCGTTCTGCATGTCCACGACTGCCTGCGCGCGGGCGTGGCGTGAGGTCGCGCGGATGACGGCGCCACGCTTGTCTCCCTCGGCATCTGCGGCGATGGGGCCCGCGCCCTCGGGTGCGGGAAGTGTCCGATCGGGTCCCGCGACCCCCGGCCGTCGTCTGGCGCTGCTGCCGCCATCGTCGCGCGGGTCGCAGCCTGGTTACTCCCGCTTCGTCAGCTTGATGAAGCTGGTCTTGCCGTCCGTCGCCCTCATCCTCGTTGCCCTCGTCGTCGCGTGGCCCTACGTGGCACCCAAGGACAGCCATTTCCGCTTCGGATTTGCCGCGGTCCAGGAAGTCGGCGATGGCGAACCGAGCGCGTTCAATGCCCGCTTCGTCGGTATCGATGGCGAAAACCGGCCGATCACCATCACCGCCGACGTCGTCCATAACCTGTTGCCCGACGGCGAAGCGCCGGTCGACCTCGAAATGCCGAAAGCCGACATCACGCTCCAGGACGGGAGCTGGCTGGTCTTGACGGCGAAGAAAGGCGTCTATGACTGGCAGAAGAAGTCCTTGGAACTGACCGATTCGGTCAACCTGTTCCACGACACCGGCTACGAGTTCCATACCTCGCAGGCAACGATCGACGTTGAAGGCTTCGCCGCCGACGGACGCGAACCGGTCCGCGGTCACGGACCGTTCGGCGAGTTGACGGCTGAAGGTTTCCGCGTCCGTGACAAGGGCCGGCGCATCTTCTTCGATGGCAAGGCGACCCTCATCCTGCGGCCGGGAGCCGGAGGGACCAGCGAATGATCGGGCGGCAATGGCAACGGATTGCCGTCGTGGGTTGGTTAGCCGTCGCGGCCTGGCCGGCCGCCGCGCTTTCGCAATCGCTTCAGTTCAGCGGGGACGGCAACAACCTTCCGGTGGCCATCAACGCCGATGACGGAATCGAGTGGCAGCAGGAGAACATGGTGTTCCGCGCCCGCGGAAACGCCCAAGCCAAACGCGGTGACGTCAACCTCCGGGCCGACGTCCTGAGCGCCCACTACCGCGAGCGCGACGATGGTTCGACGGAAATCTGGCGTCTCGACGCGGAAGGCGGTGTGCACATCTCGTCGCCGACGGAGACGGCTTTTGCGGAGAAGGGAATCTACGACGTCGACAATGGAATCATGATTCTCAGTGGTGGAAAACGTGTGCGCTTCGTCGCCGAAAGCCATGAAATCACGGCCGACCGGCAGCTCGAGTACTGGCAGAACAAACAGATGGCCGTCGCGCGGGGGAACGCCGTGGCGGTCCGCGGCGAAAACCGGCTGCGCGCCGACGTATTGGCGGCGTATTTCACGCGCGACGAAAAGGGAGACTCGACGATCGAACGGGTCGAAGCATTCGACAACGTTGAAGTCGCGACGGCCGACGAAGTCGTCCACGCCGACCGCGGCGTCTACAACGTGATCAGTGGCGTCGCGACACTGACCGGTGCGGTCAGCCTGACGCGCGGTGTCAACAGGCTCGACGGGTGCAGCGCGGAGATCAATCTCGAATCCGGGATCAGCACGTTGCATGCATGCGGCGGCGCCGGACAGCCCAGGGTTCGCGGCGTCTTCCATCCGGAACGCTGAAAGGGAAATTAAACGGTTGCTGGACGAGTATCGGGGCCAATGAGGACCGACGACCAACCTCAAGCGATACCATCGGAAACCCGGCCGGATAAGGATACGGACCGGATCCCGCGGCTTGTCGCCGACAATCGCGGCCTGTTCGCGATCAATCTCGGCAAACGCTACAAGAAAAGGCCGGTGGTAAGGGGCATCAGCATCGCCCTGCAGCGGGGCGAGGTCATCGGCCTGCTGGGGCCAAACGGCGCTGGCAAGACGACCTGCTTCTACATGATCGCCGGTCTCGTGCCTCCCGACCACGGTACGGTCGTTCTCGACGGCACCGAGATCACCGACTTGCCGATGTATCGCCGCGCCCGGCTCGGTGTCGGCTACCTGCCCCAGGAAGCGTCCATCTTTCGCGGCCTGTCTGTAGAGGACAACGTCCGCGCGGTGCTCGAGGTCGGCGAACAATCCCGCGAACGTCGCGAAGCGATTCTCGACGGGCTCCTCGCCGAGTTCTCCATTACCCATCTGCGTCGGACGCCGGCCCTGGCTCTGTCCGGCGGCGAGCGGCGACGGGTGGAAATCGCCCGCGCGCTCGCCTCCAATCCCCATTTCATTCTGCTCGACGAACCGTTTGCCGGTATCGACCCCATTGCCGTCGGCGACATCCGCGACCTGGTCTCTCATCTGAAGGATCGTGGCATCGGCGTCCTGATCACCGACCACAATGTCCGGGATACGCTGGACGTTATAGACCGCGCCTACATCATCCACGACGGGATGATGCTCATGGAGGGGGCGCCGTCGGATATCGTTGGCAACGAGGACGTTCGAAGAGTCTATCTGGGCGATCGGTTCAGTCTGTAGGGTAGCTACCGATGGCGTTGACCCCACGCCTCGACCTGCGCCAGACGCAGGCGCTCGTCATGACGCCTCAGCTGCAGCAGGCGATCAAGTTGCTGCAGCTTTCGAACATCGAGCTTACCCAATATGTCGAACAGGAACTGCAGCGCAATCCGCTGCTCGAACGCGATGACGGCGACGCCCTCGGTACCGAAGCAGCCACGCCGGACGAGGCCGGTGGTGCTGTCGCGACGGGCCTGGAAACAGTAGACCGAGCTGTCTCGGACGACAGCGGTGGCGCCGGGGAGACGGCACTCGATGTCGACTACGACAATCTGTTCGACGGAGACGGACCCGGTGGTGACGAACCGGTTGCCGCGTCGGGACTTGGCGATGCCCAGGTCTGGAGCGCGCGCGGAGGTAGTTTCGACGACGGTGAGGCGAGCCTCGAAAACACACTAACCGGTGCGCCAACGCTCCGCGAACATCTGGCGAGCCAGCTGTCCATCGACATTACCGATCCCATCGACCGCATTATCGGTGCCCACCTAATCGAAATGCTCGACGAAGCCGGATATTTTGTCGGCGACATGGACGCGGTCGCCACGGCGCTGAACTGCGACGTTCAACGGGTTGAAGACACCTTGGAACGAATGCAGCATTTCGACCCGCCGGGGATCTTCGCCCGCAATCTGTCGGAATGCCTTGCTCTTCAGCTGCGGGAACGCAATCGTCTTGACCCGGCGATGCGGGCCCTGCTCGACAATCTCGATCTTGTCGCGCGCCATGAACTGGTCGCGCTGACCAAGATCTGTGGCGTCGACGCCGAAGACGTCGCCGACATGCTGGCTGAGATCCGCGCGCTCAATCCGAAGCCGGCCCTGGTCTTCGATCACACGGTGGCCCAACCGGTCACCCCGGACGTCATCATGCGCCCGCAATCCAGTGGCACGTGGCTCGTGGAGCTCAACAGCGAAACCTTGCCCCGCGTGCTGGTCAACAATCACTACTACGCGCGGATCAGCCGGTCCGCCCGGAAGAAGGAAGACAAACAGTACATCGCCGAATGCCTGCAGTCAGCCAACTGGCTGGTGAAATCCCTTCACCAGCGGGCGACGACGATCCTGAAGGTGGCGACCGAGATCATCCGCCATCAGGACGCGTTCTTCGTCAACGGCGTGCAGTCCCTTCGGCCGCTGGTGCTGCGGGACATCGCCCAGGCGATCGAAATGCACGAGAGCACGGTCAGCCGGGTGACGTCGAACAAGTTCATCGCCACCCCACGGGGGATCTTCGAGCTGAAGTACTTCTTCACCCAGGCGCTCGGCAGCGTCGATGGGACGGACAGTCACTCGGCCGAATCCGTCCGCCGCCGCATCCGCGCATTGATCGACGAGGAATCCGCCAAGACCGTACTGTCGGACGACAGGATCGTCGCGATCCTACAGGACGAGGGTGTCGATATAGCCAGACGAACCGTCGCTAAGTATCGGGAATCTATGGGAATTCCCTCTTCCGTGCAGCGACGGCGCGAGAAGGCCGTTGGCCTTTGACGGGGCCTGGGCCGGATACTTGACACGATGGGGGCAGGAAACTAAGGTCCGGGCCTTTGCTGGCCTTGAGAGCTGACTTGGGGTCCGACGTAGGACGCCCATTGCGTATCCAAGCCTAACGATTCAGGACGCATTTGCCTCGGTGGCCTGCGGGCCAGGGGCATCGGAACGTCTACTCAATGGACATTGCGGTCAACGGAAAGAACATCGACGTCGGCGACGCACTGCGCGATCACGTTCAAAGCGAACTGACCGCGACGGTGACGAAGTATTTCTCCCGCGCCCATGACGCACATGTCGTTTTTTCACGGGAGGCACATCAGTTCCGCGCCGATATCTCCGTGCACCCTGTTCGGGGCATGCTGGTCCAGGGACGGTCCGCCGCGGCCGATGCTTATGCCGCTTTCGATGGTGCGCTGGAGCGCATTGCCAAACAGCTCCGCCGCTACAAACGCCGGCTCAACGATCACCACAAACGGGGACCCGAGGAAGGCATCCCTGCCCAGCAATACGTCATCGCTCCAGAGAGTGAAGACGACGAGATTCCGGAATCCGCACAGCCGGCGATCATCGCCGAAATGTCGACGGAGATCGCTACGCTCAGCGTCAGCGAGGCGGTCATGCGCATGGATCTCGCCGACGTTCCGGCGATGATGTTCCGCAACCGCGGCAATGGCGGCCTCAACGTCGTTTACCGCCGTCCCGACGGCAATATCGGATGGATCGATCCGGTGAACACTGGCACTAGCTGACGCCGAATTACGATCATGGAAATTGCCGATCTCCTGAAACCGGATCACGTCGTCGCCCGACTCAAGGCGACCAGCAAGAAGCAGGCGCTGCAGGATCTCGCGCGACATGCCGCCCCGATCACAGGACAGACTGAGCGCGCGATCTTCGATGTGCTGATGGAACGCGAGCGGCTCGGCACCACGGGCGTCGGCAATGGTATCGCCATTCCCCACGGCAAACTCGGCAGCTTCGATCGGCTCTACGGCCTGTTTGCCCGGCTGGAGAACCCGATCGATTTCGATTCCATCGACGATCGTCCGGTCGACCTGATTTTCCTGCTTCTGGCTCCAGAGTCCGCCGGTGCCGATCATCTCAAGGCGCTGGCCCGGGTCTCGCGGCTGCTGCGCGACAAAACCGCCTGCGAAAAGCTGCGCGGCACGGAGGACGCTGAAGCGCTCTATGCGCTCCTGGTCGATACGACGGCCAATCGAGCAGCGTAGGCTCGCCCGCCGGCGGCAGCGCTGGCGTCAGTGCACACTCAGTGGTTCGAGATCGTTCTGGCGAACGAGCGCGTCGGCCACATCACGTTGGGCCACAAGGGCGAGCTGTTGGCCGTCGGCCGCGTGCACCGCGAACGCGGTCTGGCCATCGACAACCACCCGTTTCAGGTAGGCCAAGTGCTGGCTTCCGAATGCGGCGAAATCCTGCGCCGACATGGTCGAACGCTGGGCTCTCGTGTCGATTGCCGGGAACGGCGCATTGTCATCGGTCATGGTCGTGTTCCTCATGGCGCCCCATACGAGCGCGCACCAAGTTTCGAACGGATGAAGTCGGAAGCTGTCGGCGCCGGAGGGTCTACTTTTCCGGAGCCACGTCGATGGTCTGCTGCCGCTTGGCGGCGGATTCAGAAGTCGGCCCTTTGTCGATTTTGATGGTGCGGACTTCCGGCTCGGGCACCGGCCGTTCCAGGTCTATGTGCAAAAGACCGTTGTCCAGGGCGGCGCCCGTCACTTCGATGCCCTCCGCGAGGACGAAACTGCGCTGGAACTGCCTCGCCGCGATCCCGCGATGGAGATAGACGCGGCCGTCATCGTTCTCCGACCGCCGGCCGCGAATGACGAGCTGGTTGTCCTCAATGGTGACTTGAAGATCATCCATCGCGAAACCCGCGACGGCCAACGTGATGCGCAAGCCGTTCTCACCGATTTGTTCGATGTTGTACGGAGGGTAGCCTTCGGCCGACGTCTTCGACGCGTGGTCGAGAAGCCGCTCCAAATGGTCAAAGCCAAGAAGAAGGGGGCTGTTGAACACGGACATGCGGGACATGGCGTCGTCCTCCTCTGCAAACGAGCGAGTACGGCATAAACTGGGGCCCTCTTGGCACCCCGCCGGCGACCGCATCGCGCGTCACCGGTTGCCCGATCCTAATTTGGCCCGAAAAGACGCCGTGTCAATGGCAAGGCGTTCCTTGGGCTGGTGGGAGCCCGGTTCAATGCTGACCGTTGCAACCCGTCGGCTGCCAATCCGGCGGTGCCATCTCGAACCCTGAAAAGACGAATGCCGGCGCCACAGTGCAGCCAGCCAGCATCCATCCGCCGACGGGTTCAGCGGTTTGCCAGGCGCCGGCGGACACCACCGCATGAGCCTGCTGGCCGGCGGCGAAGTCGGTGCCGAGCGTTATGGTCCGGGATTCGGCGCCGCTCTCGGCAATCGTCAGGGCGAACGGCGCTCCGGCATAGTGATGCCAGATCTCCGTCGCGTCGATGCGATGCCAGGCAGACCGTTCCCCCTCGCGCAGCAGATAGTAGATGACTGTGACCGCGCCCCGTTCACCGTCAGCGCCGGCGTGGCGGAAGGTCTCGCGATAGAACCCGCCCTCGGGGTGCGGCGCGAGGCCAAGGCGGGCGACGATGTCTTCTGCAGTCGTCACCCGTGGGACCGCCGAGCGTCGTCGCCGTCGGCGTCCTTCAGCCGGCGATAGAGGGTCGACGGACTGAGCTCGAGAATGGCCGCAGCCTTTGGGATGTTTCCGTCACACGCATCGATGACCCGTTGGATGTAGTCCATCTCGACCTCGCGGAGCGGTCGAAATCCGCCGGCGCCTGCACCGATCGGCTGGCGGACATCGGCGGTCGGTGTCGGCCCCGGTACGCCTGACGGAGATCGGCCGGCCGCTCCGGCGATCTGGGCGGGCAGCATGTCGAGCGTTACCACGTCAGCATCGTGCAGGACGACGACACTGCGAACCACATTCTGCAACTGACGGACGTTTCCCGGCCAAGGGAAACGGCTGAGCGCGGCCGCCGCATCCTCGTCAAACCGTTTGAACGGCTTCTGCTCCTCGCTCGCGAAGCGGACGAGCAGGTGCTCCGCAATGGCCAGCACGTCGGCCTCTCGGTCCCGCAACGGCGGCAACGTGATCGGGATGACGTGGAGCCGGTAGTAGAGGTCCTCGCGGAAGCGGCCGGCAATCACTTCTTCCCAGGGGTCGCGATTGGTGGCGCAGACAAATCGGACGTCAACGGTCTCTATGGATTCGGCGCCAACCCGCTGGAAGCCCCCCGTTTGCACGAAACGCAGCAGCTTTGCCTGCAGGTTGACGTCCATATCGCAGATTTCATCGAAGAACAGGGTGCCGCCGTCGGCCCGTGAGGCGGCACCCTGGCGATCGGAAACCGCGCCGGTGAACGACCCTTTCACGTGACCGAAGATTTCGCTCTCGATCAGGTCCCTGGGTATGGCTACGCAGTTGACGGCGATGAATGGCGCGTCGCGTCGCGGACTGCGGCGGTGAATGGCTTCGGCGCAGACCTCCTTGCCGGTCCCGGACTCGCCGGTAATGAAGACGGTTGCCTTGCTGGGGGCAGCACTGTCGATGATCCGATAGATCGCCTGCATCGGCAGCGAGGAGCCGATGAATCCGAAATACGCTTCGCGTCCGAAGTCGTCGCGCAGACTGTCCAACTCGTCAGCAAGATGCCGATGCGCGACCGCATTTCGAAGCGTATAGATCAGCCGCTCAGCGTTGACGGGCTTGACGATGAAGTCGAACGCTCCGGCTTTCATCGCCTCGACGGCGACGTTGATGGAGCCTTGAGTGGTGACGACGACCACCGAACTCGGCAGCTGCGTTTCCTGAACGTGCCGGAGGATGTCGATCCCGTTCATGTCGGGAAGCAGGATGTCGAGGACGATTGCCGCCGGTGTCAAACGGGCAATCGCCTCAAGGCCGTCGGCGCCGCTCGTCGCGATCTCGACGTCGTAGGGCTCGTCCCGCAGAAACTCGCGATAGGCGCGACCCAGAGTCGGGTCGTCCTCGATCAGCAGAATACGCCGGTCGTGTTGATCCGCCATCATCCGTCCCGCCCCCGGGCTCCCGACAATTTATCGGTTCGGTGAAGACAAGGGAACCGCGCGAACGCGCTGCTGGCCTGCGAATTGCTTGGTGATGCGAAACGCACAAAGCGTCGGCAACGTTTGAGGGAAGGGCAGAACAGAAATGGGCAATCTCATGCCTTTCGTGCCACGCGGAACCGGCACTGCGACGACGGGGCGTTGCAAAATGCATCGCAACTTGGCTCGCGACATGCCGGACCGAATTCATGTCCCCGTGGCCACGATGATCTCGCCTGGCGATATCACCCGCCGCCATGAACGCATCGCCCGCGTGCTCGATCGCGCAAGGGGGCTGCTCGATGACGCGGAGCGGGAAACGGACCGGCTTCGGATCCGGGTTCTTCAGCACGCCGCCGGATGCCTGGTCGCGTTCGCCCAGGAAATCGCAGGGAACACGGACGATCCCCTGATCCACGGCGTTCACTGATGTCCAGCGGCTAAGGACTGATCACCAGGCGCAATCGCGCGCAGCTCGGTGATCAGGGCTTCCAGGCGGACGATGTCGGCCGGCGTCGGCGCCCCCGACCGATCGGCGATCTGTCCGCACTCGATTTCCAAGCGGGCCGCGCACTCACCCAATTCGTCAAACCCGAACGTTCCGGCCGAACCGGCGAGGGCGAGGGCGTGCCAGTTCAATCTGTCCAGATCTTCGGACGATTGCTCTCCGTTTCGCAACGATTCGAGGGCGTTGCCCAGGGCGGCCAACCGAGCCGGGATTCCGGAGGCATATTCCTTGGCCAGGGCCGCAAGCCGGTCATTGAGTTCGTCATCGGCGACATCGGCGTGATGACGATCCCAGATCGCCCGAACACGCTGCGCCAACGACATCGGATCAAAGGGCTTGCCGATGACATCGGTGGCGCCGAGGGCGCGCAGGCGTTCGATGTCCGACGGCGACACCTTGGCCGTCAGGAATACGACGGGTGTATTCGTCAGACCCGGAACGCGGCGGATTGCCTCCAGAGTCCCAGGGCCGTCCATGCCCGGCATCATGACATCGAGCAAAACGATGTCCGGCGGTGATTCGGCCGCAAGCCGCACGGCTTCCTCTCCGGAACCGCAAACCCGGACATCGAAACCGCCCACGGACTGGAGCGCGATCCGGGCCACCGTGCGGATGTCGGGTTCGTCCTCGACGTAAAGGATGCTTCGAAGCGACGAGGACATTACGGGGCTTTGTCCCCGCTTTGGACGTGTTCATATTGGGGGAGTTCGAAATGGAACCGCGTTTGCGACCCCGGATCGGATTCGTAGCCGATGGTGCCGCCGTGGGCATCGATGATGGCGCGGCAGATACTGAGGCCGAGGCCGGTTCCTCCGACGCTCCGCGTGTCCGAAGAGTCGGCTTGAGTGAATTTCTCAAACACCCGTTCACGGAAACTCTCGGGAATCCCCGGCCCCCGATCGGCAACTTCGACCCGCAACACTCCGTTGTCCCGGCGCACGGCGACCTCCACCGTTTCGCCCTCGGGCGAGAACTTGGCCGCATTCGAAAGCAAGTTGGTGACGACCTGGGCAAGGCGTGCGGGGTCGCCCACGACCTCCGCGGAATCGGCCGCCGGGGCGACATCGACTCTGACCCCGAGGCGATCGGCATAGGCGCGGTTGGCGGTCACCACCTGCTCGGTCAGCACGTTGAGGTCGACGACCTCCATCCGAAACTCCATGCGGCCGGACTCGATTTTTTCGATGTCGAGGATGTCGTTGACGAGCCCGATCAGCCGTTCGCTGTTGGATTCTGCGATGCGCAGGAGCTCGCGCGCCGGGACTGGGACATCACCGACGGCGCCACCGAGCACAAGGCCCAATGATCCGTGGATCGAGGTGAGCGGCGTCCGCAACTCATGACTGACCGTGGACACGAACTCCGTCTTCATGCGTTCGACGCGCTTTCGCTCGCCGATATCGGTGATTGTCCCGACCGTACGGAGGGGGCGTCCCGATCCGTCACGCTCGACGACCTTTCCACGATCGAGGATCCACATCCATTCGCCCGAACGCGTTCGGACCCGATGCTCCGTTTCATAGGTCGCAGTGCGGCCTTTCAGATGTTCTCTCAGCACGGACATCACCGCCGATTTGTCGTCGGGGTGAATCATTCGCTCACGGTTGCGCGCGTGTCCCTCGACTTCTCCCGGTCGGTACCCGAGCATCGTCTGCCAGCGGGGCGAGAAATACATGTCACCGGTCACCACGTTCCAGTCCCATAGCC
>Ga0209259_1000064_pt1 | contig 26176 bp, 16 predicted proteins | sample WorMetGr2BELIZE1_FD_187417 | JGI IMG/M metagenome (GOLD analysis project Ga0209259, IMG submission 187417) | Marine gutless worms symbiont microbial communities from Max Planck institute for Marine Microbiology, Germany - Inanidrilus... ...
CTCAAGGCACTCCGGAAACAGCGTCGCTTGGTCCCGTGCCACCCCTTCTACAAAACGCTTCATCCGATCCCCCGCAAAGACTGCACGGGAATCCTAAACGTATTCGCGTTTTCACACAGCCAGGGTCAAAGGGAGGCGCGCCCCACGAGTACATCCTGGAGCGCCCTGCTTCAGCCTTCGGCGAGTCCATTAGGACGCTGTTCACGAGCTTGCTGCTGTCGCACGTCGACGACCCACCGAAAACGGTGGTCGTCACTTCGTCACAACCCAACGAGGGGAAGACGACGCTGGCTGTCTGCCTGGCTCGGATGCTGGCAAAAACCGGACGAAACATCGTCATTGTTGACGGCGATCTCCGCAATCCCGGCGTTGGTACTTTTTTGGCTTCAAGACCGAACCCGGGCTCGTCGACCTCCTCGCCGGAGACAATACATTGGAGGAGGTCCTGCGAAAGGACGAGGCATCGGGAGCGTACGTGCTGACAGCCGGGAAAGCGGTGCCGAATTCCGCGGATATCGTCGGATCGGACCACATGAAACGCCTGTTGGATGCCCTTTCGACATCATACGACCTGGTGATTATCGACTCTCCGCCAGTACTGGCCGTTGTTGATGCCCGTGTGTTTTCCAACATCGTCGATGCCACGATATTCGCTGTACGCTGGGCCGATACACGGCGCGAAATGGTTGGCCAAGGGATCAAGCACGTCGTGTCGTCGGGAGGTAGGTTGGCCGGCGCGGCCTTGACCATGGTCGATGTCAAGAAGCACGCCCAGTACGGGTACGGCGACTCGAGCTACTACTACGGTAGAATCAAGAAGTACTACGTTGACTAGCAGACCGAGCGGAGATCGATCCAGTACCCTGGTGAAGCGCGGACTGTTGGGTCTTCTCGGCGCAACGGTTGCCGTGTCCCTGCTGGCGCTCGGAGCGCCCCGTCTTATCTCTGCGTTCGCGCTGCTTCCCGCCGGCCCGATTTTGACGAAGCTCCAACTCCAACACCCCATGAGCGACGAAGAACTGGACACGTTCGCTGGTGCCCAGCGACGTGGTCTCGCATGGTCGGAGAATAGACGGCGATGGACGGACTTGGGCCTTGCCCAACTGTTGATGGCGGAGCGCTACACAGCCGACGACCCGATGAGAACGACTATGCTCGACGAAGGCATACGGTCGATAAAAACCGGCCTCAGAATGGCGCCGGCCAATCCCTTCGCCTGGGTCCGCCTCGCGCATGCCGAAGGTCTGAAGAGGCTTGGCTCGTCCGAAGCCCTGACCACCTATCGCATGGCGCTCGACACTGCGCCATATGAGCCTCGGCTGATGTACACCCGTATCAGGATTGGTCTACTACATTGGAGATGGCTTGACCGCGAGGACCGGCGACAGCTTTTCCAGCAGATTCGGTTTGGATGGGCGAGGAACGCGCGCCATCTGGTCGATGCAGCCCTCGACGTCAATCGCGTCAACATCGTCCGGGCAGCACTGTTCTCCGACCGCGAGGCGCTGGCCAAGTTCGAGAAGTGGCTGAAGGTACGGCGCGCTCAACGGCGGCGGGAGCGGGAACAAAGTTGATGCTTTTCCGCCTTACCAACGGTCGCCAGATTTGCGGGAACTTCATGACTGCGCGCACGCGGCGCCCATGACAAGAACATATGCCGCGGTGACGGCGGGATTCTGCAGGCTGAAATCGACAAGAGAATGTGATGCGACGAGGACCGTCGCGGCGAATCCAATGCCGGGATAGACCGCGTTTATCTTTCGGTATCGGAGCCCCCGGAACGTCAGCGCAAGGAAACCCGCGAATACGGTGAATAGCGCCAACGCCGCCGGCACTCCCAATTCAAGCGCGTTCTCCAAGTAGGTGCTGTGGGCTTTCAGGTAGAAGTTCCCGATGTCCGGTGTGCGGTGAAAGCGAAACACCTCCTCGAAGGTGCCAAGCCCGCTCCCCAACCATGGCGAGGTTTGGATCGCCTCTAAGGTTAATCCGTATACGATCGGGCGCTCTTCTTCTAGGATCGACGTGCGCGCCAGCCGCTGGTCGAGACCTTCTCCACCAATCAAAAGGAACATAGCAATGCCGGCTGCGCAGGCCGCGCCGAAGATTGCCGTCGACCTCCCTCGCACGGCTCGTGTAAGCCCCATGGCTGTAATCAGCACGAACAACCCCAGGAAAGTGGAGAAAAAGCCAGCGCGTGAATGGCTAAGGATCAGCGCTGTGACAATGACCATCCAGGCCAGGAGCAGGACCCAGCCCCTGCCCGTCGTCACATTCTCGACCAATTGCCGGAGCCGTTCCCGACCCACCGCCATTCCGCGGAGGCTTTCCGACACAATTATCAGTCCAAGACCGGTGGTGCAAAGGAGCGTTAAGCCGGCGTACGTTGCGAAAGAGTTTCGATTGACGAACGTGCTGGTAAGATCGGCTTTGTACGCGAACTTGTTAAACCACAGGATCGTCTGCGATCCGGTGAACTGCACGACGAGCCCGTATGCCGCATAGCAAAGTCCGGCCATCGACACCGCATAGATCACCTGCCGCGCCCGCGTCGCCCCGCGGCAATACTGCAACGACAGCCAGAAAATTGCCGCATACGTCAGAAGCCGGGTGAGAATCGAGAAGCCCTTGTACGGATTGAGCGAGATGGAGGACTCGACCTCAGTGCCCAGCGCCTCTGCAGCCGTGTGCCAAAGCGGATGGTGCCACGCCACGGGCGTGAGGCTCGACGATGTCTGAATTACCGCCCACAGTGCCGCCACGGCGAACGGCAGGACGAAAGGCCACGTGCTCTTAAGGCCCAAGGCCGCTGGTTCCCAACCCAGCGCAACCCGTATGGTCCAAACCGCCAGAAGCACGCCGACAATGCAGGCCAGCAGACTCCAGCTCCAGACGTAGACGGACGCAAACGGCAGTGGCGTAAGTAGGACCGTAACCACCAAGGTCCAAAAGACGACAGAATTCGCCGACCGCTTCGAAGTCAAAGCCTGCTCCGCATGAGCATGTCTGCTCGACGAAGGCGCGACTGCTGGGTCACCGGACATTCGCAATTTGCGGACGAAGATCGCCGAGTTTCTGCTCCCACGCCAACGCGGTTTGAACGATGGCGCCAAGGTCGTCGTGACGCGGTGTCCAACCGAATGCTTCGCGCAGCAGCGATGAGTCGGAGACCAGCGCTGGCGGATCACCGGTTCGGCGCGGCGCATTGCGGATATCGAGCCGCACGTTGGCCTCTTGCTGGACCGTTTCCAAGACCTGGCGGACCGAGAACCCGTGACCATAGCCGCAGTCGAGGACCCGACTGTCACCACCCTGCTCGAGATGGCGGAAGGCCATCACGTGAGCCTCTGCAAGATCGGTGACGTGGATGTAGTCGCGAACGCACGTCCCGTCCGGGGTGTCGTAATCGTCGCCAAAGACCTCTATGTGATCTCGCGCGCCGATGGCCGTCTCGCATGCGACTTTGATCAGATGGGTAGCCTTTGGCGTGGATTGGCCGACGCGGCCGGCAGGGTCGGCTCCGGCGACGTTGAAGTAGCGCAGCGCCACGTAGCGGAAATCGTGGGCCGCCGCCACATCCCGAAGGACCCACTCGGTCACCAGCTTGGAGGCCCCGTAAGGGTTTATCGGTGCGGTGGGTGTATCCTCGGTGACCGGCACCTGTTCGGGAGTACCGTAGACTGCCGCCGTCGACGAAAAGATAAACTTGCCGACACCGCTTCGGACGCAAGCCTCGATGAGCGTTCGGCTGGCCGACGTGTTGTTGCGATAGTACTTGAGCGGATCGGCTACCGATTCCGGCACGACGATGCTGCCGGCGAAATGGATGACCCCGCCTATCCGGTAATCGGCGATCACCCCATCGACGACGCTATGGTCGCCAACGTCGCCGACGATCAGCGGAACGTCATCGGGAACCGCAGTTCTCACGCCGGTCGACAGGTCGTCGAGCACGGCCACGGCGTAGCCCGCCTCACGAAAGGCCAGGACCGCGTGCGAACCAATATACCCGGCACCGCCGGTGACGAGAATTGAGGCGCTCACTGCGCTCTCCATGCTGCTCCTGACGCGCGAAACAGTGCACGGACGGACACGTCAGGTCAATGATTCGCCGCAGCAATTCCGGACGATCGGCGTTTCGGATGAGGGCTTATCTGCGGGCGTCGGCGAAGTGATCCAGATACCACGCATACGTCCGCCGCAAGCCGTCTTCAAGATCGGTCTGCGCCTTCCAGCCGAGCGCCACGAGTCGCCCGCAGTCGAGGAGCTTTCGCGGCGTACCGTCCGGCTTGGAGGTGTCGAACAGCAGCTCGCCCTCGAAACCGACGACTCTGACGACGGTTTCTGCGAGCTCGCGAATTGTTAAGTCCGTGCCCGTGCCGATGTTGAGCGGAACGGGACCCGAGTAGTGCTTCAGGACATGGACGAGCGTATCGGCAAGGTCGTCGACGTACAGGAACTCGCGTCGCGGGGTGCCTGTGCCCCACACCTCCATGCGGTCGGCGCCATCCGCCTTTGCGGCATGGGCCTTGGCCATCAGCGCCGGTATCACGTGACTTGCCGTGAGATTGAAGTTGTCGCCGGGTCCGTACAGGTTCGCCGGCTGGGCGGAGATGAAGTCACAATCGTATTGGCGCCGGTACGCCTGGCACATCTTGATGCCGGCGATCTTGGCGACGGCGTACCATTCGTTGGTCGGCTCTAGTGGACCCGTCAGCAAGGCGTCTTCATTCATCGGCTGCGGCGCCATCTTGGGATAGATGCAGGACGATCCGAGGAACAGCAGTTTCTCGACGCCGACGCGGCGCGCCGATTCGATCACGTTCGCCTCAATAACGATGTTATCGTAAATGAACTCGCCCGGCCTCGTGTCGTTGGCGACGATCCCGCCCACCGTTGCGGCGGCGACAATGACAGCCTCGGGGCGCGTCTCGGCCATCCACTCTTCGGTCTCTCCCTGGCGCCGTAGATCCACTTGGTCGCGGCCGGCGGAGACCACGTCGCACGCCTCGGCGACCAGTCGCTTGACCACGGCCGCTCCCACCATGCCCCGATGTCCGGCGACCCAGACCCGCTTGCCCGCGAGATCGTACGGCGTCGCCTGTTCAGTGCTCACGGCGTTGGCCCTCTTGCTCCACGGCCGTGAGGTCCGCCTCAACCATCTCACGGACAAGGTCCGAGAAACTCGTCGTATGGGTCCAGCCGAGTTTTTCGCGCGCTTTCGCCGGATCTCCGAGCAACAGGTCGACCTCGGTCGGCCGGAAATAGCGCGGATCGATTTCGACGAGGGTGTCGCCCGTCGCCGCGTCGAGCCCCTTCTCGTCGACACCGCCACCCCGCCATTCGATCGCCCGGTTGACATGCGAAAACGCGAGTTCGACGAACTCGCGAACGGAGTGCTTTTCGCCGGTCGCGAGCACATAGTCGTCGGCCTCGTCCTGCTGCAGAATCCGCCACATCCCCTCGACGTAGTCGCGCGCGTGACCCCAATCCCGCTGGGCATCCAGGTTGCCGAGATACAGCCGATCCTGGAAGCCAAAGGTGATCGCGGCGACGGCACGGGTGATCTTACGGGTGACGAAGGTTTCGCCCCGGGTCGGCCCTTCATGGTTGAACAGAATGCCGTTGGACGCATGCAGGCCATAGGCTTCGCGGTAGTTGACGGTAATCCAGTAGGCATAGAGCTTGGCGGCAGCGTATGGGCTCCTGGGATAGAACGGCGTCGTCTCGCGCTGTGGGATCTCCTGCACCTTGCCATAGAGTTCCGATGTTGACGCCTGGTAAAACCGCGTCTTGCCGCCAAGATCGAGAATCCGGATCGCCTCGAGGAGCCGCAGTGTTCCGAGCGCATCCGAGTTTGCCGTGTACTCGGGGGTTTCGAAGCTAACTTAGACGTGACTTTGAGCGGCTAGGTTGTAGAGTTCGTCGGGCTGCACCTCCTGCACCAAGCGGATCAGGTTCGTCGCATCCGTCAGGTCGCCGTAATGCAGGTGGAAGTTGACATCGGATTCGTGTGGGTCTTGGTAGAGATGGTCGACACGCGCAGTGTTGAACGAAGACGAGCGGCGCTTGACCCCATGGACGTCGTAGCCTTTGCCGAGCAACAGTTCCGCAAGGTAGGCGCCATCCTGGCCGGTGGCGCCGGTGATGAGGGCTACGCGCGTCGACACGGCGGTGCCCTCCGAACGACGTTCTGGGACTTCACATCAACCTCCTGTTTGCAATTTCCGGTCTTCAACCGCGGCGTCGTAGATCGCCTGCAGCATGTCGTAATTGGCCTCCGCCGAGTACAACCGCTCGTAGGCCCGGCGCGCGTTCTCGCCCATCCGCCGCATCTCATCGGGATGCCCGGCGGCCCAGGCGACCTTCTCGACGATGTCGCCGACGTCCCCCGGCGCGAAGTGCAACCCCGTGACACCGTCCTCGACGACCTCGGCCATGCCTCCGATACCCGACGCCAGCACCGGCAACCCCCTGCTGAAGGCTTCGACTAAGGTCAGCGGGAACCCTTCATACCATTCCGACGGCATGACCAGAAAGCCTGCGCGGCGCATCTCGTCAGCGACCTCGTCCGAGCTTCGCCAGCCGAGCGGCTCGACGGCCGGATTGCCGAAGCCCTTGACGAGCCCGGCCAAGGGCCCGTCGCCGAGAACACGGAGCGGCACGTCGAGACTGCGCCACGCCTGCATCATCGTCGCGATTCCCTTCTCCGCCGCGAGGCGCCCGACGAACAACGCGCCTGCGCGCGGCGCCCCGACGGCGGCCTCGGTCGAGGCGACAAAGTTCGGCTTGACAGCGACCTTCTCCTGCGGAAACCCGGCGGCGACAAACTTGGACCTCGCGAACTCGGTCAGCGCCACGAAGCGGTTGACTTTGGACCGCCACGTGCCGCGCTTCTGGTGATGCGCGATCAGCCGCGCGAGGGAGAGCGAACCGAGTTTCGAGTCACGGTAGCACCGATGCGTTACCGCTTGGTACGGTGAGGCGCCGAGGCAGTCCTCGCACGGTCCGCCGTCGCGAAGGAACAGCCCGTTGGCGCAGATGTACCGGTAGTTGTGAAGCGTTAGGACGACCGGCACGCCGGCGTCGGCACATGCATCGTAGACCGCTGGAGTCAGCAGCGGAAAGGTGTTGTGGACGTGGACGACGTTAGGGCCGACCTCGGCGATCTGGCGCGCCGCCCAATGGCGACCCTCGTCCGAATACGGCAGTTGCCACGCGACCTTAAGCTTCGAAAAGGCACCGCCGATCTCGGTGTTCGAGCGCGTTCGAACTTCGACCTTGTGGTCGTGGGCTTCCAGGAGCTGGCGTTCGTTCGCGAGCACTAAGTCCTCGCCGCCTGGCTGAAGGTACTCGTTGTGGAGGATCAGAACCTTAGGTTTTCCGTCCATCGCGGGCGTCACAATCCGATGTGCTTGACGAGCGTACATTCGAGGTCGCGCTTTGGCGTCTCGGGGTCGAACGGATAGTCCCCGCCCGAGAGGACTGCCCGCGCCTTGTCGATCATCGCGTCTGGATCGAACGACCAGACATCCAGCACGTAGTCCTGGAGCCCGAGGGTCTCGAGGACGCCCCGGTGCTTCGGTTGGTACGCGAGCGCGATAACCTTGGCGCCGCCGGCGAGCGCGAACAGGCACGAATGCAGCCGGCTGCCGATGAACAGGTCCGAGGCGCCGTAACGCGCGCATTGCGTCTCGACGTCCTGGTCGGACGTTCGCTCGACCGTCGGCGAGAACGCGGCCAGCGCCTGGGCGAGCCGGTTCGACGGGCCGACGTCGCTGTCCTGCTCGGAGACGTCGACATGGGCGTAGATCGTGACCTCGACCGGGTTCGTCTCGGCGACGGCCTCGACGACCCGGCGGAGCTTCTCAGGAACGTCCTCGGCCGTCGCGAGTTGTTCGGTGGTTGCGTAGTTGCGGAGATCGACGAACGTGATGCCGATCTTGACGGCCTCCCCGGGCGCCCGCTCCGTCCGCCGGCGCCCCAACAGCACGGCCATGTCCGGAGCCAGCTCGGCCTGGCCGAGCCCGCGCTGGCGGCACCAATCGAGCGAGCGCCGGTCGCGGCAAAGGATCGCCGTGGTGCGGCGGAGCCCACGGGCGACGACCGAAGCGTCGAACTCGCTACGAAATGGGCCGATCGACATTGGGCAGAGAACGGCCCAGCAACCGAGCCGGGCGGCGAAGACGATCCCCGACAGCGCGTTCAGAAGACCGCGGCTGATCCGCGAACGGTAGGACGAGTAGAGATACCCTCCGCCGACGGAGATCACGCATTTCGTCCGGGGTAGCAATGTCTTGAGCGGCGACGAGGCAAACGCCGGCGGCAGCACGTACGTCGAGAGCAACCCGCCGACGTCGTTAGCGATGCCGGCCGCGCCCATCTGGCTGCGCGGCACGAGCGTCCAAGGCGATGCGTGGACGCGAAGCCCGGGATCGCCCGCGTAGTACGCTTCACACTCGGCGACGTGAGTGGTCACGAGCCCAATCTTGGCGTCTGGCTGGCCGTGCTCGCGGATGAACGCGACCGTCTCCTCGACGATCGCCCGGTCACCCGTGTTGCCGGGAGCGTAGACGTTAAGGAGCGCGTAGTCCATGAAGGGCGTGGACGCCTGCCGCACCGGCGGCGCGGTATCGACCGAGGATCAGCGCGAAAATCCAGAACGGGCCGAGCCAGAGGATGAACCGCGACGGGAACGCGGCATCGAACCCGAACGGCACGATCTTGACCACGATCAGGAATACGAAGACGTTCGACACCGCGTTGGTCCGAAGATCGGCGTAGCGCGACTTCAGCGCGCGGAACAGGACGCCCGTTATGGCGCCACCGACGATCACGCCAGCGACGCCGAAGTTCAGCAGCCACTCGCCGACGCCGGTGATCGGCCAGCCGCCGCCGACGGTGGCGCCGGTGTATTCGTGCTTGAACCATCGGTCGACGGTGATGATCCCGGGCTTTTCTGGCCACAGGAACCGCGGAACAATCTGGATCACGCCGTTGACGAAGTCCTGGCCGGCACGATAGCGGCCCTGCAGGTCCCAGTCGGCGACGACGAGCATAAGGCTGTCGAAGAGATTGAGGTTGAGCGCCGAGGTGACGGTCCGCGCCGGCCCGGCGAACAGCACGCCCGTGGTGGCTTGGTCGGCCGCGACGTTCCTGAGGTACAACATGATTAGCGGTACCGACATCAGCGCGACGCCGATGCCCACGACCTGGGCAAAGGTGACGCGGCGCCGAAGGACGCGGACGCGACGTCCGAAACTCAGGCTATCTCGCGCCCGGTAGATCGTCATCGAGTAGGCGAACAGCATGGCGATGAACGGGAAGACGACGTTGTCGCGATCGCCTAGCGGCAGATTGCAGAAGACCGTCACGATCAGCAGGCTGCCGACCATGAGCTGCATTTTCGGCAGCGGCATGCGATGGCCCTGGGTCGTAAGATACGCGATGGCAACGAACAGCGCTGCCGCGTAGTAGGCCGAAACCGCCGGCAACAGCCGCAAAAACGAGAAGCCCGCGAGCTCGAAGCGGAACCGAATGGCGACGACGGCCGCCTGGATTCCGCCATATTTCGCGAACAGGTACGCTGTAAACACGACGTTGATCATCGTGACCCCAACGAGGATCAGGAACGCCATCCGGACGTTCCTTTCGACCGCGATGTGGGGAAACGCGAGCCCGATCTTCGGCGCGATGGGCGCCGCCAGCAGATAGAACGCGAGGAAGCTCAGGAACCAGAGCGTCACGTAGAAAAGTGCATACCCGATCGCTTCGTCCGGGTTCGTGACGTAAACGCCCCAGGGCTCGAAGAAATAGGCGTCGAGACCGAAGGCGAGAAGCAGCGGCCGGACGAGGAAGAACAGCACCGAGACGTAAATGTAGATCGCAACCGGACCGAGTCGTTGGCGCGCGAGCGCGAAGTAGACCGCGCCGAGGCAGGCCATAACAATCAAGCAAGCCGTTATCGCCATCGTTGGCTAGGCCTCCCGGCTCGGCGCGTAGCCAAACGCCTTCAGGGCGTCCGCCGCCTCGGCGTCGAACGCTTCGCGGTGCTTGTCGTTGAAATGGCTGACCCAGTCGCCGATAGCGCCGCGCCGGAAGGTGAAGCTTTTGCGCTTTGCGGTGGCATCGATCAGGGCCTTTGCCTGCTTGGTGGTCAATGGCCGGGCGATGTGCTCAGCGATGCTCAAGATCTCGTTGAGCTGGACCTTCGGGTCGCCGCCGTCGCGAGCGCCGATCAAATCCTCGAAGCGCGTCACGTGGCAGCCCGGCATCTTGAGCCAGCCGACCCGGTGGCCGAGGCGTAAACCCACCGGCTGCATCGGAGCCGGCTCGTCTGCTGAGCGCGGCGGCACGCCCCTAATCAGCGCCATTAGCCGCGCGTCGTCGTCCTCGAACTCGGTCATCAGCCGTTTGTGCAGATGGTGGCGTTCAAGCTGGGAGATGTACTTGAGCTCGGAAACGAGCACGTCGCGCGGGTCGCGCAGCATGAATATCGTCGCAACGTTGTGGTCCTCGAGCGGTCCGACGATGTTGTCCCTCCACGGGAAGTGACCGGTCAGGATCTGGCCCGGATGGACAGTGCGGAGGTAGCCTACAAAGCGCTCGGGATCGAGGTCGAAGTCCTCGACACCGCCGCGCCTCCTCGGCACCCGGTGGCAGTCCCAGGGGTCGATATGGATGCCGGAGAGCATCGTCCGCGGCAACTGCGAGAAGATCGTCGTCAGCAGGTGCGTCCCCGCCTTGGGAATGCTATTGATAAAGATCCGCCGGCCGCCAAGGAAGAAAAGGGACCTCGCGTAAGCCCGGTAGCCGGTAGTCAGGGCCTGACGTAGCGTGTGGCTTTGAAAGAACATGTCTTGCTACATCTAGCCTATGGCATCCAGGGCAGAACAACCATTCAAAGCTCTCAAAGTTTCGAGTCTTGGACAGCCGAAGAAACAATCCGCCGAACGATCGCAAAATAGATAGCGATTTGCGCACAATACATCCCTGCTTCGGAAAAGACGATAGCGCTTAAGCCCAAATTCTCGATAAACACAAGGACGGCGGCTATGGAGAACGGTAGTGTCGCCCAAATGACCAAGGCGTAGGCCCCCATGCGTTCGAGAGCGACGACCATGCGGCTGAACGCCGAACTGAGCCCGAACACAGGGATCAGAATGCCGAACAAGATCAGCGGATCGGAAATAACTATGAAGCGTTCCGGAACCATGTCCGACAGCACGAGAATAGCGACGAGGAGCGCGGCGTAGCAGAGTGTTGAAACGGCGATGCTCCCGCTTTGCAAAAACAACATCTGGCTCACCGTCGGCACGCCGTCCTGAACCGCCTTTGCGAGCCTCGGAAATTCCACGCGCTTTACGAACATCACACCCTGGTTGGCGGCGACGAGGATGTTGCGTATGTAGACGTAGACGCCGGCCATCTCAGCACCCAACGTCGCGGCGACGATGACGATCAGCACACGGCCGTAAAGCTGCGCCGGCACCCCAGCGAGGCAGAACAAGCTGCCTTCGCGAGTGAAACTGATGATATCGGCACGGCTTGGTTTTTGCCCGCGGACGGGCCTTCCGATAACGCGGGCAATTAGGTGCTGGGCGGAGACAGCGACTATCACGCCGGCAAGGAAAAGCCCGCCTACCGTCGCCCCAGCGGCAAATGGACGACCGACGTCCATGACTACGATACCTCCCGACGCCGCCAGCCAGAACAGGCTGTTGATCGGACCGGAGTAGCGGCTATGGCCGGTGCCGTCCAGGTATCCGGTGATATTGAATGCCCAAACCCAAACGGAAGCCGCACCACCGAGCAGAACGCCACGCAGCAGCTCGGTGTCAGCGAAAGCAAAAGTGCCCCCGAGAATCGCCGTGAACAGTACCGTTGCGACGCAGATTCGGACGACGCACGCCGCCGCCAAATAACCGGTGTCCTCGCGAGTCGCGGCAAGTCTCGACAGGATCACGAGACCACCCCAGTCGACCGCCCATTGCGCGAACGACAGCAGCGCGAGGCCGAGGCCGACGGCGCCCACGACCGCCAATTCATCCCGGGCGACGAGCCATGTCTGGGCCAGGAACATCGAGCCTTGACCGAGCACGAACCCGGCGACGAGCCCAGCAACGTTCAGGACGTACGTGCGTCCACGCATCAGCGGAACGTGAGCACGCGGTAGATGAACGACGCCCCGACCGAACCCGGATCCCGATCGACTTGGACCCGGTAGCGCGCGGCCGCCTCGCGGCTCACCCACCACCTGCGGGCGCGCCCGAGGTCGCTAGCCGGCATCACCCAGACCTCCGCGTCAACCCCTGGGCGCTGGGGCGGCAAAACGACGTCGACCCACGTTCGGCCTTCAGGGATCGTGACCATGCCTCGCCCATCCGCTTCTGTCTCCGGCACGTTCAGTGCCAACAGGGCGCCGACGACCGTGTCGATCGGTTTCGCATCGCCATCCGACCGTCCGACGAGGTTGGCGACGACGATCGAGTCGACGACTCCCGACATCAACACTGGTTCCTCGCCGCAGTCCAGGAAGTGGTTGGCGACGAGCGACACTCGGGCGACGGGTCCTGTGTCCGCCGCCGCCACCCGGACTCCCGCCGCCGGCGGTCCCTGGACAACGCAACCCTGCATGACGAAGTCGTCCGAATCCGAGATGAGAACCCCGTCGAGGTCGTCGGTCGGGCGCACCCAATCGCGCACCTGGCATTGGACCAGCGACACCCGGGGCGATCGCTCGATTCTGAGCCCCGGTCCCCGAAGGTTGCGGAACTCGCAGTTGGCGAAGCGCAGATCCGAGACGTCGGCTGCGACGAGCGCGCTACCGGCGCCGTGTGCGTGATCCACGAGACAGTTCGTTACGTTGACCCGCCGGATTTGACTGCCCGAAGTGGGCGCCAAGTTCTCGATCTGTAGACCGTTCCCCTGCTCGAGGCCGCCCTCGCCCTGGATAAATTGGCAATTCGCGATCGTCACGTTTTCGATGACCGAGAACTTGACACCCGGGCGAATCTGGATCTTACCGGCTTGGTGCTGACGCGAGATGAAGACGGAATTGGCGATGTTGATGTGTGCCATAACCTCGCTGTCGTCCGTCAGCGTCAGCGCGAGCGCGTCGTCACCGCTTTCGACGAGGCAGTTGACGACGTTGACGTGCTGGCAGTTGCCGGTGAAGTGGAGACCGTCCTCGTGAATCTCGCCACCGGCGCGGATCGTCAGGTTTGAAAGGTTCGCAAAGCGGACGTCGCGGATGCCGGTATTCCAGTTGTCATCGCTATCGCCCTCGAAGCGCAGCCCGTCGACGGTTAGATTGTCGACGAAGTAGAGATTGAGCCCGCCCTTCTGGGTCCCGAGCGATCGCCCGTAGGTGATCGTGCCACCACGGATGACAATGTTCGTGTCCCGGACGATTTCACCCGTTTCGGCCCAGCGCCGGGCGGCGGTGTTGGCGAGCAACCTCGCCCCCCAATAGCTGTTGTGGACGAGGCGAGCGTTCGCCGACATGACGAGCTCGGTGTCGCTATGGATTGTCAGGAGCGGCTGGTGGTTACCAGGCTCGGCGTCTCCACAGACGTAGGTTCCGGGCGGCACCACGACGCGTCCCCCGCCCCTGTCGCGCGCCGCATCGAGAGCGGCCTGAAAGGCGCCGCGGTCGTTGGCGACGCCGTCGCCACGGGCGCCGAAGTGGCGAACGCTGATTGATCCCTCATCGAGGAGCCGCCGCCAGCGGCCGTCCGGGCGTGCGCCGGCGAGCACCACGATTCCACCGTCGGCGGCGCTGCTATCACCCTCGCGCCAGATGAAGAACCCCTCGCCGCCGTCGCCGGCCTCGCGGCACCCGGCGACCCAGGCAACGGTACCCGTCATCGGGGTCAGCGCCGAAAGGGCTCCGAGATCCGGCACCGTCGAGAACAGAATCGCCTCTCCGTCCGCGGCGCGAGCGCTGGCGATGCCGGCCGCGGCGCCTGCGGTGCCGATTCCGGCGAGCAGACGTCGGCGATCAAGCCCTTCCGACATCGCCGGGCTCCAAAGACCTGCCCTGCAGCAGGTCTGCGTAGCTGCCGAGGACGACATCTCGCCCCGCCGTCGCCTCGGCAAAGGCCCGCCCCTTTGCCCCCATCGCCGCGCGGCGGCCGGGGTCGTCCAACAGGCCGATGACCGCGTCCGCCAGCGCCCTCGGGTCCTCGAACGGCGTACACAGGAAAGCCCCCGTCTCCTCGTGCATCCGCCAAAGGGTCGAGCCGGCTGGCGCCGTCGCCACGAACGGTCGTCCCGCAGCCAAGATGCCGTAAATCTTTGAAGGTACGGCGAAATCGGCGCCGCTCGGATCCTGGGGAACAAGATGGACGTCGCCCTCCGCAAGCGCTGAATTCACCTCGGAAAGCGGTACCAGCGGCAGGAACTCGACGTTAGCTAGGCCGCGCGTAGAGGCGTTAGCCTTCAGCGGCTCGGCCTGAGAGCCTTGTCCGCGGACGACGACACGAACTTCGGGTCGTTCGCAACGCAGGACCTCTGCTAGGTCGAGGATCTGTCCCAAGCCCTGCTTTTGACCGAAATTGCCGCTGTAAAGAACGACCGGCCGATCGGCGTTAGACGGCGGCATCGGGCGGATCATGTCGAGATCGAGCCACAGCGGCAGGATCGCCATCCGCTTTCGTACACCCTGCTGGGCGAGGGTCTTGCGCATCTGGTCGGACAGCACGATGACGGCGTCGGCGCGATTTAGGGCGAATGTCTCCAGCTTCTTGATCATCTTCAAGAGTACGCCGCTCCCGAGCATACCGAGGCCGCCGGCGAGACCCGACTGGATGTCGTAAACGACGGCGACGTGGCGACCTCCGCGTCGGCGCGCGAGCATCGCTACGTAGGTCGCGAACACCGTTGGAACGACCGAGACGACGTAGCGGTTGCGCAAGGATCGGGAGCCGAGGACAGAGGCTAAGGCACCGACCAGGTAGACCGCCTCGTTCACCAATCGGCCCAGGGCCCGGCCGCCCTTCGGCACGTACGTCGGCAATCGGCGGACGTGCACGCCATCGAGCGTCTCGCGGTCCCGTTTGCCGCCTTCGTAGCCGGGACCGAGACGGAAATCGGGGTAGTAGGGCCGACCCGTCAAGACCGTGACGACGGCACCCCGTTCTGCGAGCCAGCGGGCGAAATCGGTGACGTAAAGCGGAATACCGATCGGCTCGGGCGCGTAGAACTGCGAGATGATCAGAACGGAATCGAGAGTCTGGTCTATGGATGGGCGACCCCTCGGTTCCGGATCCGCTAATAGGCGTTCTCGTGAATCAACGCCAACGGCGTCAACGCCAAGATCTGCAAGTCGAACAGCAGCGACCAGTTCTCGATATAGTAAACGTCGTACTCCACACGCGTTTCCATCTTCTCAACCGTGTCGGTTTCACCGCGCAGCCCATTCACCTGTACCCAACCGGTGATCCCTGGCCTGACTTTGTGGCGTCCGAAATAGCCGCCGATTAATGCTGCGTACTTCTCGTTGTGTTCCACGGCATGGGGCCGCGGTCCAACCAACGACATCGTCCCTTCGAGAACATCGAACAGCTGCGGCAACTCGTCGAGGCTGGTCCGCCTGAGGAAGGCACCGACTCGCGTCACCCGCGGATCGCTGCGTTGGGCCTGCGGCACGCCTGCCTCGGGCGGGCGCCCGTCGTACATCGAGCGAAACTTTAGTACGTTGATGACTTGGTTATTGAAGCCATAACGCGCCTGGCGGAACAACACTGGTCCCGGACTGTCCAGGCGCACCGCCAAAGCGACAAAAAACATAAGTGGCGCGAGAAGGATCACCAGAATGGTTGCAATGATCCGGTCTTCCAGTGATTTTGCGATCCCGCCCCATCCATCGAGCGGCGTTGAAGCGATGGCCAAAACGGGAACGCCCTCGAACAAGCTCTGACGAACCCGCGGGAAGTGATAACCGATCAAATCGGCACCCAGATACACCTGAACAGGTAGCTCGCGAAGCTTGCCAACGATGCCGATCAACCGCTCGTCAGCATTCCACGGCAACGCGATAACAACGTCGTCGATCGCACGCTTGCGGACGTAGCTGACAAGTTCGTCGAGGTCCCCAAGAACCGGGACGCCCAGCTGTTCCGGTGCAACCCGCGACAGCCGGTCGTCAAAAATGCCAACTACTCGCTTCCACGGGACGTCGCGGTCCAAGAGCCGCCCCAGGAGCTTGCGGGATTGATCTCCAAACCCGACAATCGCGACATTGCGGATCAACAGTCCAGCTCGAGCGCGGCGTCCAATGTAGACCTTCAGCAATCCCCGGAGTCCAATAATCAGTGCCACCGCAGTGAGGAAGCTGGCAAAGAACCAGACGCGGGAGAACGCGGATGAGATCTTTAGCGCGAATGCCAACATCACCAGCAGCAGGAAGACGATGCCGCAGACCAGAACGACTCGCCGCAATCGCCGAGGCCAAGCGACGATCGTGTCGAATTCGTACAAGTTGGCAAAGTGAAAGGCGGTGACTGTCAGCGCGACGTCGATCGCAACCGCGGCGGCGTAAATTTGGTAAGTGTCCGGGTTCCATCCGGCGTAGCCAAAGTAATAGAGTGCGCCGACCGAGACGATAACGAGGCCGTCGATAAGGCCGACCAGGCCAGGGATCGTACCCTCTGATATTGGTTTTTGGGATCCAGAACTAGGACGCGGATTCGTTAAAGACAATGCTTCTTCGCTGCTACATCCAGTATGCGAAAGCGACGAATATTCACCTGTCGACGCGTTTTCGGGCCGCATATCTATCGAGTTCTGCACTACCTTAGATCCCGAATGGCCGCTCGCCCAATCAACCGAATACTCGCAATGCGTCGGATCTTCAAGAGTAATCCCAACTTTTTTTAACACGTTTGGCTTGTATGTTTCATGGAGTCTCGACGGCAACAAAACATCGCGCGAGATGGGAAGTTTAATTGGTGCTGTGATCTACATGCGGGGCTTCGAAGCAGTGGATCTGCGAGGCAGTTAAATAGTAGAGATCGCAAATCCTGTTAGCAGCAATTTCTTGGGCGACGATAGCCTCGGAGAGTTCTCGAATATCGGGCGGACGCCCACTGCCATTCGAACACGGACGCGCTACAATCTTCTTCAACTGGACTAAGGTTCCGCGCAATCGACGGAGTTTCTCAGACGGCTTGCTCAAAACCCGAGTTCAATAGTTCTCTCGCTCGCGGGCAGGACTTCCTTCTCGGCGACGAATGTGTCAAGTATGCTTGAGGATGAAAATTGTCTGACCTGCCTATTAGAGGACCATCGCATTAAGCTTTCTTGAACAAGCGAGACTACTGGTCCCCACCACAGACATTAGAACCTGAAAGGTTAGCCGAGCGAACACGCGATGATTACTTACCGAGTTCGATGGGTTCGAATGCCCTGGGGTTTCGAAATATAGGTTTTTGCCACTCCGAAAATGACCACTGATGAACACCTCTCAGCGTTATATTCCGAGTTCGCTGTCGTCGGTCCATCCTGAGACGCCGAGGAGCGTAATCGAGCCGCCGTCCGACAAGGTCACGACGGTGTCGACGCCGCCGTCGACGGCCGTCCCCGTCAGTCCGCCGGTAAGCGTTAAGAAGTCCGTGCCGAGCTCGAAGTTCTCGACCGTGTCGTCTCCCGAACCCGACGCAAATACGAACTGATCGGCGTCAAGATCATTGAGCCCAGCGTCGAGGAGGTCGTCACCGGTGCCGCCCTCGATGCGGTCCGCACCGTCACCGCCCCGGAGCGTGTCGGCATCAGCGTGGCCGAACAGGATGTCGTTGCCAATCCCACCATCCAACGAGTCGTTACCCGCTTGACCCAACAGCCGGTCCACGCCGTCGCCGCCGTCCAGCAAATCATTTCCGGATCCCCCTTCCAGCCGGTCGTCGTCGTCACCGCCGGCGATCGTGTCGTGGCCGCCCTGGCCGAGAAGCGAGTCGTTGCCTGTGCCGCCCTGGATCGTGTCGTTACCGAAACCGCCGAAAGCAGTGTCCGAACCGATCCCACCTAGCATCACGTCGAAGCCGCCGTTGCCGTTCAGCACGTCGTCACCGTCGCCACCGTCAACCGTGTCGTTACCATCGTGGCCGAACAAGGTATCGTTATCGCCCTCGCCTTCGAGCCGGTCGTTACCCGTCGAGCCCTCAAGGCGATCGTTGCCGTCACCACCAAACACCGTGTCGTGACCGGCGTTGCCAAAGAGCGAGTCGGCACCGTCGTCGCCGAACAGCGTGTCGGTGCCGTCCTCGCCCGAGAGCGTGTCGTTGCCCGCGCCGCCGAATAGGGTGTCGAGCGCGCCGCCGCCGCGAAGCTCGTCGTGGTCGGCGCCGCCCTCCAGCGTGTCGTTGCCGGAATGGCCGAACAGGATGTCGTTGCCGGCGCCGCCGTCGAGCACGTCATTGCCGGACTGGCCGCTCAGCGTGTCGTCGTTGGCGCCGCCGAACAGCGTGTCGGCGCCGCCGGCGCCCTCGACCCGGTCGTTGCCGTCGCCGCCCGACATCGAATCGTTGCCGGTCTGGCCGAACAGCCGGTCGAGGCCGGCGCCGCCCAACAGCGTGTCGTTGTCGCCGCCGCCTTCCAGCCGGTCGTTGCCGATGCCACCGTCGAGCACGTCGTCGCCGAACGAGCCGGCGAGGAAATCGTTGGCGTCCTCGCCGTTGAGCGTGTCGTTGCCGGCGTCGCCGAACAGCGTGTCGTTGTCGCCGCCGCCGAACAGCGTGTCGTTGTCGCCGCCGCCGCGAAGGTCGTCCTGGCCGGCGCCGCCATCGAGCACGTCGTCGCCGCCGAGGGCCTCGATGCGGTCGGCGCCGTCGCCGCCGGCGAGCGAGTTGTCGCTGGCGTTGTCGCCGATCAAGGTGTCGTCGCCCGAGCCGCCGATGGCGTTCTCGATGTTCGAGAGCGTGTCGGTGTCGATTTCCGAGCCGGTCGCCGTGCCGGCGTTCAAATTGACAACAACACCCGCCGTCGTCGACGCGTACGTCACCGTGTCCGTATCAGCGCCGCCGTCATACGTGTCGTTGCCAGAACCCGAACCGCCGACGATGAGGTCGTCGCCCGAACCCCCATCAACCGAATCGTCACCGGAACCACCCGTCAAAGTGTCAACACCACCATTACCAAAGAGTGTATTATTATCTCCATTGCCCGTGATTGTGTCGTTGCCCGACCCGCCAACCACGTTCTCGATCGCACTCAAGCTGTCGGTACCGATCTCCGAGCCCGACGCGGTTCCCGCTCCAAGATCAACGGTCACCCCGGCCGTCGTCGAGGCATAGGTCACCGTGTCGGTGTCGTCGCCACCCGCATAAGTGTCATTGCCGGCGCCTGAGCCGCCAACGATCAGGTCATCACCGGAACCGCCATCAACAGAATCGTCGCCATCACCGCCAATCAGCGTGTCGACACCGCTACCGCCCAACAGCGAGTCATTGCCGTCGTCGCCGAACAACCAGTCGTTGCCGCCTTGGCCGTCGAGGGTGTCGGCCACGTTCGTCCCGGCGATGAGGTCGTCTTCGGAGCTGCCGACCGCGCCGGAAGCGATATCGAACTCGTCCCCACTACCGGGCTCGAACAGATTCTCCACCGCCTGGCCGGCGAAGTGATTCTTGATCCGCACGGTGGCGGCATCCGAGAACGTGAACACCAGATCGTCGCCATCGCGGAGGACACTATCGATATCGTCGATATCGCCGACGCTGAACACGTCGTCTGTGCCGTCGCTGTCGTTGATGGTGTCGCTGCCGTCGCCGAGGTCGTAGTGGTAGGTGTCGTCGCCGGCACCGCCGTCGAGGGTGTCGTTGCCGCCCGTGCCATCAAGCCGGTCGTTACCGTCTTGCCCCGCAAGGCTGTTGGCCGCGTTGTCACCCATGATCGTGTCATCATGGCCGGAGCCACGCACCCACTCGATGTTGGTCAACGTATCGGTGCCGCCCAGACCGTCGGTCGCCGTGTTCAGGCCGAGGTCGACGACGATCCCACTTGACGAATTGGCGTAGTCGGCACGGTCTTTCGTGCCGCCGCCATCGATGACATCGTTGCCGCCCTGACCGCGGAAGGACTCGTAGTCGGCACCATCGCTGCCGGTCAGTGTGTCGTCGAAGCCCGAGCCGCGAACCTCGCGCACGTAGGTGAAGGTATCGCTGCCGACGTTGTCGGAGCCGCCAGAACCAAGGCTCTGCCCCGAACCACTGGCGCCGCCCAGGCCCAATTGCACGTGCACACCCGCCGCCGAATCGCCATAGCTGATGCGCGTGGTGACCGTGCCGGTGGAATCGCCGGTGATCGTGTCATCGCCGTCGCCGCCTTCGATCTCCACCCAGCTGCCGAACTGGCTGGTGTAGGCCGCGTCGACGCTAAACGTGTCTGCGAAGCCTGTGCCGACGACCTTGTCGATGTTGACCAGCGTGTCGGTGCCAATGGTATCGGCGCCGATCGTGTCGGTGGCCGTCACGGTCGCGTCGGAATCCAGGCCGGCGGTGATCGCCTCCGTCGCGTCTGAATAGGTTACGACGTTGAAATCGTCGGAGGAGGCGCGGGTGCCACCGGTGATCATGTCGTCGCCGTAGCCGCCGGACATCTTGTTGGAGCCGGTACCGCCATCGATGGTGTCGTCGCCGGCGCCGCCGATCAGCGAATCGTTGCCACCGTTGCCGAACAGGATGTCGTCGCCTTCGCGGCCGTCGAGAGTGTCGTCACCGTCGCCGCCGGCGATCAGATCGTCGTCGAATCCGCCCGTGTCGCCGATGTGAAGCTCGACCTCGCGGCCGTCGCCCGCACCAGAGGCCTCGAACAGGAACTCGACCTGCTGGCCGTTGAAGTGATCCGTGATCCGCACTTCGTCGTTGTCGGCCTGGCCGCCGGGGCCGCCCTGGGCAGCCGCCGCGCCGCCGGAAAACTCGAGCACCAGATCGTTGCCGTCCATGCGGGCGCCGACGAGGTCATCCAGGCTGCCGTCGGTGACGTTGAGCTCGTCCTCCCAGCCGCTGGCGTCGACGATGGTGACATCGCCCTCGCCGGAGTCGTAGTCGTAGCGGTCTTCGCCGGCGCCGCCCTCAAGCGTGTCGTTGCCGCCCGCGCCGATCAGCCAGTCGTCGCCACCGAGGCCGATCAGCCGGTTGTCGCCCGCGCTGCCGTGGATGCTGTCGTCGTTGAACGAGCCGCGAACCCACTCGATGTCGACCAGGGTATCCGTGCCGCCGTGGCCGTCCAGGGCCGTGCCGCCGGCAATGCCGAATTGCTGGGCGCTGTCGATGTTGACGGTGACGCCACTCGAAGACGACAGGTAGTCCGCTTGGTCCTGGGTGCCGTCGCCGCCATCGATCAGGTCGTTGCCGCTGAGGCCGCGGAACGATTCGAAGTCGGCGCCATCGCTGCCCATCAGGGTGTCAGCGTGGGTCGACCCGCGAACGTCACGAACATAGGTGAACGTATCGGTACCGATATTGTCGGAGCCGCCGCCACCGAGGCTGGTCGCGGTGCCGTTGGCGCCGCCGAGTCCGAACTGCACATGAACACCGGCATCGGAGTCGTCGTATGCAACGCGCGTTGTCACTGTGCCAGTCGAGTCACCGGTGATGGTATCGTTGCCGTCACCACCTCGAATCTCGACGAATCCGCCATATTGCCCCGTGTAGTCCGAGGAAACGGTGAACGTGTCGCCGAAATCCGATCCCAAGATCTTGTCGATATTGGACAGAGAGTCGGTTCCGACGGACGAGTTACCGGTCACGGTCGCCGAACCGTCCAGGGTGGCAACGATGGCACCCGTCGCGGCAACGTACCCGGCCTTGTTGATATCCTCCGAGGGGTCGGCGTGGGTGCCGCCGATCAGCGTGTCGTCATCGCCGCCGCCGACGAGCAGGTTGTTCCCTTTGCCGCCGACGAGCAGGTTGTTCCCTTTGCCGCCGTCGAGCAGGTTGTTCCCTTTGCCGCCGTCGAGCGTGTCGTTACCGCCGCCGCCGCGCAGGGTGTCGTCGCCCGCTAGGCCGCGAAGGCGGTTGCTACCGCTGTCACCGGTGATGTCGTCATCGAACCGACCGCCGTCGACGTTCTCGATGGAAATCAAGGTGTCGGTGTCGCCGAAGCCATCGGTCGCCGTTTGGGCGGAAAGATCGACGGTGACACCGCTCGTCGCGCCCTCGAACGCTTCCGAGCCATAGTCTGCCTCGTCCGTTCCGCCGGCACCGTCGAGGGTGTCGTCACCGGCTTGACCCTTGAGTTGGTTGTTGCCGCCATCACCCGTCAACGTGTCGTCATGGCTGCCGCCGCGCAGGTTCTCGATGTTGGTGAACGAATCGGTGCCGCCGAAGCCGTCGGTCGCCGTACTCGTTCCAATGTTGGCGATGACTGAACCGCTGGCGCCCGAGTAGCGCAGCTCGTCGGTCCCGCCGCCGCCATCGATCGAGTCATTGCCGCCCTTCGTACGGAAGCTGTTGCTGCCGCCGTCACCGGTGATGGTGTCGTCGCCTGCTGCGGTTTCGACCTGCTCGATGCCGGAGAAGGTGTCGGTTGCTCCCGTCCAGTCGATGGCTTGGCCGGTCGCCAGATTGACGGTTACATTGCCGGACCCGGCGTTTTGATAGCTCAGTCGGTCGGTGTTCGAACCACCGGTGATGCTGTCGGTGCCGGCCCCAGGCCGCCATTCCTGGAACCCGACAACACCGGTCCCCGTGAAGCTGTCGTCCCCGGCAGTTCCCCAAACATCGATACCGCTGTCACTAGAGATCTGGTCGAGGTCCTGAAAGGTATCCGTGCCGGACGCGCCCTTGTCCGCCGTGCTGGTGGACAGATCGACGCTGATGGGGCCTGCCAGTCCCGTGTAATCCACCTGGTAGAAGAAGCTGCCGCCGCCAAAGTCTAGGGTATCGTTGCCGGTGGAACCGACGTAGCGGTCGGAACCGTTCAGGGCGCTCGCCCCGCCGTCGAGATAGTCGTTGTCCGCGCCGCCTTCGAGCCGGTCCGAACCGTCACCGCCGAAGAGCATATCATTGCCGTCACCGCCCTTGAGGCGGTCATCGCCGTCGTGGCCAAACAGCACGTCGCTGCCGCCCTGGCCGTCGAGGGTCTCGTTGCCCGTCGTGCCAACGATGATTTCGTCGGCGCCGGTACCGGTCAGCCCAGTCTGGATGGAGTAGGTGGCGCTGCCGGCCTCGTCCGTTGCCGACTCGATCTCGTTCCCCGTTCCGGCGAAGTGGTCGACACCGCGCAGCGTCGAGCCGTCGTCCATTTCGGCGACGATGTCGTCGCCGTCCCGATAGGCATCGACGATTTCGTCAAACATGTAGAATTCGACGGTATCGGTACCGCCGCTGTCGGTAACGGTGTCGTTGCCGTCACCAGACTCGAACAGGTAGAGGTCGTTGTCCGCACCACCGTCGAGGGTGTCGTCGCCCTCGCCGCCTTCCAGTTCGTCATCGCCGTCACCGCCCTCGAGGCGGTCGTCGCCATCGCCTCCGATGAGCCAATCGTCGCCGTCGCCGCCGAAGATGCTGTCGTTGCCGTGGTCGCCGCTGAGGATCGTGGTCGCCGCTGAGGATATCGTCGCCGCTGAAGCCATCGATGATGTCGTCACCGGTCGTTCCGACGACCAGATCGTCCGTGCCCGCGAAGCCCGTGAGGCTGAAACTCACGTCCAGTGTGACGTTGTTGGTGACGTCCTTGATCTGCTCCAGGTCCTTGCCGAAGAAATGATCGACCGCGCGAATGATCGCGCCGTCGGTCATCAGAAAAACGAGGTCGTTGCCGTCGCGGTAGACTTCGTCGATGTCGTCGAAGTCGTCGAATTCGAGGATGTCGGAATCCGCAGTCGGATGGGTGTCGGCATCGTTGATGATGAGATTGCCGTCACCGAGGCTGTAGCTGATCGTCTCGCTGGCCATTCCGCGCTCCACTTCGACGGTCTTCGACCTTGGCGCGGGACCCACCCCCCTTCCACCAACGGCCTGAAAAACCTGGCTATTTCCCTACGTCACCGAATCCTAAGATCGAATTTGAACCAAATATGCCCTGAAATCCACGTTTCTGACTGTGTCCGCCATCACACCTCAAGACGCTACGCCGTTGGGACGGTGCCGTTTCGAAGGGCAAAGCTGTCAATTTGACCCAAATGTTCGCCCTATCCCAACGCAGAATTCGAACCTGTTTTCAGTTCCCGAACATAGCGGCCGACACTCCAGATTGTCGGCGACCTGAAGTCATCGACCACCTACCGCTGAGCCATGCTTGTTTGGTGACATTGGCAAACCGTCGCGGGCTCTACGGTCGATCGCTCATGCTTTGTGTTTCGGCCGAAAGTTCATTCCTTCCATAGTTGCTGGGTTGGCTCCTTCGTTCGATTTTGTTGCGTCCGTTTCGGGGAACTTAATCCCTCAAGAAGTGAAGTTTAGCCACGGGTTGATCATCGGCGTTTTCCGGCAGGATCTGGTTGCAACACTGGAGCGGATCAAGGCGTAGGGAAATCGTAGTGGGATTCCCAAGGAGGTTGATCTGCAATTCAAGGCGCTGACTGGAGAGAGTGGGCACCTCGGATGATGATAAGTGCTTAAAATAGCCCCCGCGAACATATTGTATGAGCAATACCAAATGGAGGTTCAACGTCGTCGGCCGCAAAGCAGTTTCGTGTTGCGGTTGAAGCGGTTGTAAAGTGGTCGCAGCAATATCGCGCGACCGGCATCGTGGCGCACCGCAAAATAGGCGATCATTGCCACCCGTTTTTGGAGCCGCACCGCGCCTCTATCGAAGAGCGGCTTCGGCAGACGCCGCATCCGACGCTGCATGGCCTCAAGGATGAGTTGGCTGGCCGCGAGGTGGTTGTGTCGCTCACTCCGGTCTGGCAGTACCTGCGCCGCGAAGGGTTGCGGAAAAATAACCCATTCGCCATTGCATGGAGCCGGGCCGACATCGTCCCCGGACGGGCGCGGTGGACGGCGTCGCAAGGCCGGTCGAACCCGTGCCGGCTGGTGTTCATCAACGAGACCTGAACTAGGACCAATACGTCACCGCTCCGCGCATGGAGCGTGAAACGTTAGTGGCTGCAGGGCTTCGCTCCCTACGGATGCTGGCGCACCCTGACCATTCTCGGCGCCCTACCCTGCAACGAACTCACCGATCCCTGCGTCTAACACGGCCCAACTATTGGCCAGAGCTTCCGCGCCCATGTGAACCGGCTCCTGATCCCGATACTGAAGCTCGGCGCCGTCGTCATGGACATTCTCGGCAGCCACAAGTCCACAGCCGTCCGCAACGCCATCAACGCAGCACGCCCGTGACTGCGGTTCTTGCCCCAATACTCTCCCGACCTCAATCCGATGACAAGAATCTCGCCAAAATCGGGCACTGGATACGCATCGCCCAGAAACGAACGGCCGAGGACGCAATGAAGCTGCCCACACCCGTGGAATATTTGCCAGATGCGGACCTGCTGCACGTTTGACTAGGCTTTGTTACCAAGCTGCTGACAGAGCAGGCGTTTTCGTGGCTAACGGTGGCGGCCATGGTGCCGAATACCCGCTCCGTCTGATACCGCGAAATGTCTACTTTGATCGGGATTCGCAGTTGGGAGCCCGGACCATCGAACTGTGCACATGTACGAAGTTCCGCCAAGTTTCTTACTTTCTCTCGTTCCATGTGCGCCAATTCATGGCCTTGACGGCTCCAACGGGGTCATACAGGAAGCCTGCGTCTAGGTCATCTCGACACGCTCAGCCGACGAGCCGGCCGAAGTCCCGGGCAAGCAAATCGACATTTTGGAAGCCGACCCAATCCAGGTGTAGTGCACCGCACGCCGACACGCCAGGGCCCGCACGACGTGACGGTTGACATCTCCAATGCGTATTTAGTCTTCAAAGCAGCATTTACCAAAGTGATGTGCACTACATGGCAGCACTGCGGGATGCACGACACCCGAGACGTCCTCGACCTTGGTGGCGAGAGCGGGCGGCCAAAAGCTACGCCGCCGAACGGAACACCATCCCGCCAAGATCGAAAGATTTGAATGCCTAGGGGTCCGGAAATAATGGTTTTTACCATTCCGCAAGTGACCCTGGCTGTGTGAAAACGCGAATACGTTTAGGATTCCCGTGCAGTCTTTGCGGGGGATCGGATGAAGCGTTTTGTAGAAGGGGTGGCACGGGACCAAGCGACGCTGTTTCCGGAGTGCCTTGAG
>Ga0209259_1000068_pt1 | contig 25795 bp, 33 predicted proteins | sample WorMetGr2BELIZE1_FD_187417 | JGI IMG/M metagenome (GOLD analysis project Ga0209259, IMG submission 187417) | Marine gutless worms symbiont microbial communities from Max Planck institute for Marine Microbiology, Germany - Inanidrilus... ...
AGTTGAAGCACCAGGCTGAAGAGGTGTTTTCGGCCCTCGGCATGTCGGCGACCGAGGCGATCACCTTGTTCTACAGGCAGGTTGCCCTACATCACGGCCTACCCTTCGAGGTCAGGATCCCCAACGCAGAAACCCGCGAAGCGATCCGGCAGGCCCGAGCCAGGCAAGGACTGACCCGGCACGACAGCATCAAGGACTTGATGGCCGAATTCGACGATGCGTGAGCTGCTGACCACCTTGCAGTTCAAGAAAGACCTGAAACGAGCCAAGAAACGCGGCAAGGATCGGGACAAGCTCGGGCGCATTGTCGAGAAGATCGTTGCCGGCGAACCGCTCGCCCCCCGTCACAAGCCGCACCGGCTGTCCGGCGACTGGTCTGCGTGCTGGGAATGCCATATTGAGCCCGACTGGCTACTAATCTGGGATGAAGACGAGAACCACATCGTTTTGATCCGGACGGGCACCCATGCTGATCTGTTCAATTAGCTCCCCTTTGATTTCAAATCTGGCGATAATCGAGGGCGATTTCGCCGCGAAATGGGCCGTACCCGCAGCCGAGGCCCAAGCCAACGGCGAGAGTTACGATGCTTTTTTGCCACCCATCATTGTCGGCGGTAATCCCACCGCCAGCTTTGTCCTCTCCAAAGGCGATGCCGACGTCGATACGGACGTAGGGAGTGGCGGTTGGCATCGTCCCTCTAGTTGCACCAACGGCGGCATCAGGCAAAGCGGAGAGTGCTGCTAACACGGTGCCTACGAGCACCGCGCTTATTTTTTTTTCAACTGGCTGCGGGGGAGGCGTTTTCAACCCCGTTCGCTCCATTTCGACCCAAGTAACACACGCCCTCGGACGGCTTTGTGTTCTGCGGTACGTTGAATCCGGCTTTCCGTCAGATAGGCAATACCGTACCGCCGCTGATGGCGAAATCTCTGGCTGGCGAAATAATGAATGCTCTTTAGGCGGCGATAACGTTTTGTTTGACTCATACAACTCAAGAATGAAACAAAAACTCCTAGCTGACATAGCCCACCAGACCAATAGTGTAGAGCAGGGAGAGACGCAACCTTTAAAAAAGCCTAAGAAAACAAACCGGATCAATCAGGATACCAATGATGGCGTGTTCCCACTCATTTTGGACTTGTATGCGCCGATAAATGCGCGCATTGCGGATATTACTTACGGCAAGGGAGTATTCTGGAAACACATAGATACTAGTAAGTACGAAGTGTTTTTTACAGATTTGAAGCGCGACGGTTTGCCGAAACAATGCGTAGGCGGTATTGATAGTCAACGACTGCCATATGAAGATAGTTATCTTGATGTTGTCGTATTTGATCTGCCGTATATGCACACGCCTGGCGGAACGGCGCATAACGGACATCAGAACTACGAGCAATATTACAAGAACAATTCAGAACAGGACGCGGAGATCGTAAAGAAAATATGGGAAGAAACCGGGGGTAACCCGCCAAAATACCACGAAGCTGTTTTAGACTTGTATTTTCGGACGGCGGACGAAGCGTGGCGCGTTCTTGCCGAAGACGGTGTTTTTATCGTTAAGTGCCAAGATGAACCAGACGATGATATTTTGAAGAAAATAACCCATCAAGCAGAAGCTTGATATCAGATTAGGGATATCGTAAAAAAATACATAGAATCTGTAGAGGAAATAATAAATATTCCAAGGTTGGTAGAAATATTCGAGAAAGTACTAGAATCAGGATACGGAGCAAAGGTGATTGAGGAAATCGTGCTACAAAGTCGCGTAGAGTTTAATACAGAGGCCGAAGAACAAGATGTATTGGGTTTCGAAAAATCAGAATCATCAGCATAACCATACTTATCGCTTATGAGTAACGACGAAAGGCTAATCGCTACGGTCTCCCATCGGCCAACAGAGAGTTACACGAGGACACAATCGGCCATCTGAGTGTTCAGTTAAACACCGTGATCCCAGCCAAGTCTAGATGGCCGCAATGGAAAAAATACACAGCTTTTCTTGACTTGAACAATATCTTCGACACGCATTATGCGGACTATGGAATTGTGGAAGGATTTTTTCTTACCCCTGATAAGAAAAGCAGAGTGCGCTACCCACAGCCTGCATTCAATCTATTTGGCGGGCTGCGCATAGATTTTTGACGGTTTGAATTCGGTTTAAACCGATACCTTGAAATAAGAAGAATAAAAACCCGAAGGCAACGCGCAAAAAAAACCAGCCGTAAGGCTAGTTTTTCATTTAGACTACAGGCGGCTTTCAACTGTCAATTGAAAGCCGCCTAACCGTAATCACACACTCACCTACCAAATGAGACAGGATAACGGCACCATGTATCACGCATGGCGTAATCATATTGTAGAGTTGCTGCCCGGCGTTTGCGATGGGTTCGAATGCCTGTCCATCGGAGGCAATCCATGTCCACTGCGAACCGTAGTTTCACCACCGTTTCTTCCCCGAATGCGGAAACCATCGCCGCCGCGCTTGGCGGGCGCAAATCCGGTGGGTAATGGGTCAGTTTGAATTTCTTTTCTTGTAGGGACCGCGCTTGCCCGGTTTCAGCTCCGCAGCTTCGACCAGCGCCACGATATCCGAAACGCCAGCGGCCATCGAACTTATCAAGCATTGCGGTCAATGTAACTTACCGCATTAAGTTCCGATGACGTACCTGCCGCGTTCTTCACCAATCTACAAAAGCTCTACGATCTCCGCCCCCAAATTTAAACTGACCCACTACCCACCGGATTTGCGCCCGCCAAGCGCGGCGGCTACTACACGTCCGCAGCACTCGCTGCGTGGCTATGCGCCTGGGCAATCCGCAAGGCAGACGATTTCGTGCTGGAGCCAAGCTGTGGCGACGGCGCTTTTCTTGAGGCGACGTCGTGACCGGCAAGAACCAGTTTTTCGTGCTGCGGCAGAGCGAAATTGACGCCAGAGGGCTTTAAGGCCACACGATACCGCTCATATCCCGCTCCGCTCATTTGCCCGGCGCGCGCGTCGGCAAGACCGGCAATCCGCGCGCCGTGATCGCCAACACCTACACATCCCTCACTGCCGCGTCAGCCGAGATCGAAGGCCGCAGCTACGGCGGCGGTGTTCTCGAACTCGCACCGACCGAGGCCGAACGGCTGTTGATGCCGGCGAATCTTGGTGCCGCCCTACCGCTCGACGAGTGCGACCGCTTCGTTCGGGTTGACCGGCTCAATGATGTTCTTGAACAAAATGACAGGCTGGTCCTGAGAGAAATAGGCTTGTCGGCTTCCGAATGCCGCATGCTGCGCAACGTGTGGGGGAAGATGCGTGACCGCAGGCTGGCCCGGCGGCGCAGGGCACGACCGAGCTACTCTTCCTCGACCTTTCCTATGGCTACCTACTGCTGAGGGATCCTGTACCTCGCGCCGCTCTTGCGGTTGCGGCGGGCGATTGGGTTCGGAACACCCCAGTACTCGGAAGCGTGGGACATGTCCATGCGCAAGAGGTCCAGGTCACCGAGGTCGATAGGTGTCTCGGGGCGTGTTGGCTCAATGGCGAGAGCCTGGATAATGCTTGCGGCAACAGTGCGAGCGAAGGGAGGTGGGACGGCGTTCCCGATTTGCCGCGCTCCGTGCCATTTGGTTTCGTGGAAGCGGAACCAGTCGGGAAAACCGTGTAGACGCGCCATTCGTAGTGGATCGGCCTTGGGCTGGTGAAGGCACCGCGCGCAGAATCGGTGCCAGCGCGCAAGGTATTGGAAACGCCGTCCTTGGACAGGCGATAGAGTCGGGAAGTCGGTTCTACCGTTGCGGGTTCGGTTTCGGCAAACCGTCGGCGGGATATTTCGGTGTGGTCCGTCCTCTTGCTGGCGGTGAGGACTTGCGGCTCCCAATTCCGGACGTAACCGAAATGCCAGGAATCGTCATCGAGGCAGCGCAGCGGCATCTCCGCCCTTTTTGATGGTTTCCCAATCATTGTCCGGTGCAGGCTTGTTCCCTTCAATCGCTCCGATATTACGCACGGTGGCGGCTCGCCAGTTATCCGGCGTGTAGTGAAAACTATAGAAAGCTCTGTGTTTTGGCATGTCGAGTCACCTCTATGTTGTCAGTGTCAAAAACATCACGACAACAACAGCCACAATCAGTACGCCGTGAAACGGTATCAGGGTTTTAGAAAGCGTCGCTCCCGCCAATGTCGGACGGTCATCGCCTGTGACCGCGCTTGTATCCATCGAAAAATCAATTTCATCGTCCGGCAAAACCCGCACGCGGTCATAAAGCTTGCGGAAAAGCTGCTCTTGCCAAAGGAAAAACCCATCCAACCCCCAAAATATGATTGCTGGAATGTAGGCGAGGTAAACGAAAGCGGGTCGGCTATCGGCAGCGGAAAGTGCAAAGAGCGCAGAAACAAGAACAACACTCCACCCCTTCAACAAAAACGAGTTTGTAGAAAGGCGGTTAATAACGCCTTGTATTAACTCTAGGTGTTTGTGCTTCCGTTCATCCGCCATCGCTACTCCCCTTCATACGGCCCCAAAAAGCGTTCTCCATTCAATCTGTTACAGTTTGTAGATTCATTTCGCGTTGCCTGAACAATGGCTCTGGCGATATTTCCGCAATCTCTGGAACTGGTACATTGGCTAGTTCTTTGGGTTCAAGCTTGTGAAGGCCTCCGCCGTAAACCCTGTCCTCTCCTAACAACCTCTCCGCGCTTATCCGATTCAGTGCTTTCCATATCGGCCTAATTAGTTTTGGATTGGCGTTTAGAGCTCGCTCCATAAGCGGGGTCGGGTACATAGTCAAATAGACGTTTGCGACGGTTGCCCGCGACTCATTGAGAATGAAACGAAATGGTCGACCGTTCTTCGTATCGCCTCGACCGAGATAGGTGCAAACAATAGGCGCAGGTGGACGTTTCTCCTGTGCATACCAACGCGACCGATGGCGGCACAAATACCGCTCGTGTAATCCTTGCGCTTGGCCTTCCTCTAGATATCTCCACAAACTCGGGTAGCTTTTCTCAATTTCCTCCTCTGCCATATCAGGATCGAGTAAAAAAAGTCGCTTACCTATAACCGGATATCCATCATCATCCGCGCGAATCTCATCGACTTTAAGATAACGAGGACTAGGCAGGATCGGCTTGAAACACTCCATTGGCAAATCACGTTCCGCGATATCTTCCTCTTCAAGAATAAGATACTTGTTGTTGCCAGTCGCTAAGCCCCTTTTGATCGCGAAAAAATCTGAAATAGTGGGCACGTCAGATACAGCACGCACACCTGCCGCCAGAAACCTCGTCCACTTCTTTTCCAAGGCTGACGCCGTCACGGGAATATCTCTTTCTCGTGCAGGCTCTTGGAGATTTCCCCCGTATGTGAACTGGACAACATGCCCACGGGGCGGCGGCGAATTACGGAACCAAACAACGGCGGATGAAACCAGAGCATCGGCAAACTGAACATCATTAGGGTCAAATCTATGAATACGTAGCAGCGTGACTCTATCTAGCAAATATTTTTTCAAAGCTTGCCCGTAGTTCACGTCCATGAATTCGCTCGGTATCAGCCAGCCGGAAATCGCATCGGGAGCCAACCATTGATGCGATAGACCTACAAAGTGACAATAAAGCCCTGCAAGTCCAGAAAACCGCGCACCGCTTGATTCCATAGAAAGCTGTTGCAATCGGGCCTTCTGCTCAGTGGTCATGTGATGATGGCGAACATAGGGTGGATTACAGATCAAGAGATTGAAGCGGGGTTCGAAATGTTGCTCTGTAAAGTCGGCGATATCGATTTGAAGGTTTGTTTTCTTCCATAATTCCAAAGCAGGCTTTCCGTAGTGCGGATCGATCTCAAAGCCCTTTGCTTCCTTGATCCTGCCGTGCGGGAACTCTCTCAGCAGTGCCGAGTAGAACGACCCTGTTCCAATGGCAGGATCGAAAAAACGAACTTGACCACGGGATGGCAACAATCCTCTTGCATAAGCCAGAATGTCAGAAGCTAATGCGGTTGGCGTAGCGAATTGCCCAAGTCGGTTTCTATCCTGAGATGTTTTCGCCTCATCTAACTGGCTCTGCAATTCAATCGACGAATTCAATGGCTTGATGATCGCGTCGACTGGTATGTTGACTATTTTCTGCCCACCTTCGAGCTTGACAGGCACATTTAGGCGAAAGCTAAAGGTGCCCTTCGGCATCGCATCGAACTTTGTTCCCTCCCCGCTTCGAAGCTCCCTATATCCCCGTGCTTCTAGCCACGATTTGATCTCGGCTAACTGTCGTTGTTCTTGAGCATTTCGAATTATCGGGTTGGACACTGCTCCGCATAGACGATCAGCAACGATAGTAGCTGCGCGATGCAATTCTGCATCTGTTGTGGCCTGCTCGTGGCCTAACCAAACGAAAATATCAGGATCGGCCATCTTCTCGATAATCGTTCCAATTTTCTCTAAATCTTGCTCCAACGCACTAGTAGACATTCGAGGCGGTATCGACTGCTTTTTTTCCATTGTTTTGACGAGATTCGGTGATACACCAGCAAACCCAATCAATCGATCAACGGCAATAGGCGGACATGTCGCCATTCGTAGGGTTGGTAGAACTTCAGGATGGTTTCTCAGTATTGCGGGAGCGATATCCGTCATGTTGGCAGTCGACACAAGAGTTTGTTCTACGTCCTTGGTCGTCTTAATCCGGGTTTCTCGAAAAGCTTTCGGTGCGAATTTCATAAACTAGTCGTTGTACATATCGACTGATTGTGCGATGTCCGTTTTCCAATTTTGTGGCTTATCGAGATTTACGGGCATCGTGGTCGGTTTCTTCTTACTCTTTTCTGTATTGCGCCCACATCTCCTCGAATAAGTGCTTCAAGCTTAATCCTCGGCAGGCGGCCTCCATTCTGACTTTGGCAGCTAGCTCCAGCGAGAGATTGAATCCAACGATTTGTCGGGGTTTGATATGTGTAGACTTTTGCCGCTCTTGCATCTGCCAATGATGTCGACCTGTCGACTGTCCGTCAAGTTGAATTTGAAAATTGTTCACATTCCCTCGGAGCCGACATTTTCAGAATTACAGTGCGTGCGCAGCGGCAGTCACCCCGTAGGGGTCATAACGGAGCGGAGCACAGTGGAGAACCGCGAAGCGGTTGACAGAGTGAGCACGCTTGTATGCTCTTGGTCGGGTCAGAGGGAGCTTGCGACCGTTTCAATTAACGCCGCGCCGTAAAGGCGCGACATTCTTTAGGCCGATGCGAAGCATCGGGGCGGAGTGAGCAGAGCGAACGGAGGGTAGGTGCTTTTATCTGCAGGCTCTGCGTTATCCACAGGCGCAATGCTCTATAAGTTCTATAAAAGTATTATCAGAAAAGAATATATAAGAAGGCTGCCGGACAGTGCCTATTTCATCAATAAAAACAATGGGATAAGGCTATTTCAGTTAATCGGGGCGTACCGTTTCATCACACTAGCGTACCGTTTCATCACACCGACCTCACTGCAAACCCGCGAAAACACTAGAGCGGCGCCGTACCATTTCATCACAGCTAATTTGGAAGCGCGGCGACGTTGCGTCCTGTCACGGGCGGCGGGGAATTACGCAAAATCAGCAGGCCCTTTTCTATCGACACATCAAAGTCGGGATAGACCTTCGCAATCGTCGCTAGATTTCTCTTGAAGGTCTGAACGAACTTACGGGGCGATGCGATGTTACGCCCGAAAACCTCCTGCAAGTGACGCAGGGGTATGCGGACTGTGCGGCCTCTCCGAATACTCGGCAGGCGATACGATAGCCATGCGTAAATATCCATCGCTTGTGGGCTTCTGGTGAGCCGTGCAAGGTGATCGAGGTCAAGAGGCATAGGACGTTCGCGCAGCGTGTTGTAGTAAGCTTCTGAGAGTACAAGCGAGGGATTCCATAGAACTTGCTGATTAGGGTCGCGTTCGATCCAGAATGAAACCTCTTGCGCTACACGTCCATATTTCGTGGTCGCCCCTTCGTCAGTCCATTCACCAAGGATGAACTGCGCCGCGCCTATCGCTTCGATGTTCTCTGTCGTTTTCTTGCCGTTATATCCGCCGATGGGTCGCCCTACTTTCTCCATGAACGCCCGCAAACTTGCGCCCATGTCGATCTCGCGGGTTTTGTGTTGGAGTGCATAGCGATTGATCCACGGCAAAATTAAGCGCGTGTGTGAACCGTAGGGAACAATGCACTCTTTGAACTCGGTAGGAGTTTCAGGGTTAGCAAGAATGCCTGCCTCAACCACCAGTGAGGCTTTGCCATGCGTCGAGACATAGCGGCGCGTATCATCCGGTAGTGGTCTTTGAGGCAAGAAACACTGCACCATAACCGAGTGCATAAAGCCGATATTCTGCTTTTCTCCAAAAAGCTCCTGCTGCAATTCGTTGGGATCAGTCAGTAACCCCTCTGCCCTGTTCACAAGCTCCTGCCGATCATAGGACGGTACGCGAAGCATGGCGGCGTTCTCCATCGCCTGCGTAATGTTCGGGTTCTGTTTGTCCTTGATGAGATGGTAAAAGAGCTTGGCGGGTGTTCCCTGCTTGTCGTCATGCAACGCTTTCTCGGCGTACATGAAAAACTTAAGTACGGCGAGGTCGTTGTTTACCCACCATTTCCGCTCAACCGCTTGGACGTAGAGTTGTTTCAAACGCTCCGTGTCGCGCAAGTCATTGGTTGTTATTTTGTCAATGGAAGGTGTCGGCATAGTCAAGCTTTCAAGTGAGAACGTGTGCACACGTGCACGTGTGCATTAACTGGCTTTAGGCGTTGCAATGGTCGGCATTTTTCGGCTGTGGAACAGCATGTCTATGCTCTCAGCTAAAAGCTTTTGAACAGAGCTATCTTCTTCTAAAGCAATCTGTCGAAGCTGCTTCGATACCTCCGGCGGAAAATACCCGCCCACATGCTTCGCGCCCTTCCGCGAGGGTCGCTCGTTGGAAGCGGTGGGCGTATCCACGACAGCCGCAACGGACGAAGCGGTTTGTTCCTTTCGTTTCTTAGCTGCGGCGGCGAATTGGTTATTAGACGACATTGGCTTGTACTCCTTGCGATACGGGTTGAATGTTCATGTGTGCACACATGAACTCGTGCACACGTGCAATTTCTGCGGCGGCTTTCTCATCGTCGGCTTTGAATTCCTGAACACCTAAGCCAGTAAGCGGCGCACGTTTGAACGCAGCGCGGCGTGATAACGGGGTAGGACATACAGTTACTTCAAGCCCGCGAAGATATTCAAAAGCCTGTGTGGTTTCGCTGGTGTGTAACGGTTGACCGTTCATCGCCTCCTTAGGCGGGGTCACTTCATTCAACAGAACGACAACTGACTGATTGCGGGATTTCACAAGATCAATTGTTTTCTCGACCGTCTCGATATCGAATATGGCGGGCTTGGTCGCTATCAACACACAATCCGCATCTTTGGCGGCTGCAAGGGCGATGCTGTCAGAGTGGGGGGCAGTATCGAGGATTAAGACCTCGCAACCATCCTCGGACATTTGCTTAACTTCATGGTCAAGTCGGGCTGCATGAGCCGATACGACCATAGGCAGGGTGTTCTCGCGCCGATCTGCCCACTTCGCCGCCGTTGCCTGCGGGTCAAGGTCAATCACGGCGGTATTCAACCCTTGGCGTGTGAAAGCAATCGCAAGGTTGGTGGCTGTGGTCGTTTTCCCCGCGCCGCCTTTTTCAGCGATTACCGCGATAATATTCATTAACGCCTCGTTTGTTGTTCAAAGGTTCGCACGTGAACGTGTGCACACGTGATATTGTGTGCGTGTTCAAACGTCTTGGCAAGACCAACAAGAAAATTACCCACAAAAAACCCCCTGCGCCTGGTCAAACTTGATTTGACCAAGCCGCAAGGGGTGAGGGGTCAATACTCGGTCGCAAGCATAATCGTCAAAACGCGGTGCTCTTATCACTGGATTTATCTTTGTCTTTATTGGGATCTATATTGGGATCTATGTCGGACTTACCACATATCTTCCTACGAGCGATCTTCCCACGAGCGCTCACGCAAAGGGTAGATGGAGAAACTATCTAGCCTATCCAGTGGTGGTTTTAAAGAGGGTCGTCTTGTTCTTCTTATCCAGGTTCATAAGGAGGAAGCATGGCGTAAACGAGAAGAGAACGTGAAGAATCGCAGGACGGTCTATCCACATTAAACTGTTGAAGGATTCAAGGCGCAGTCGGATAACAGCTTTACACAAACAATGAGAAATCTGGGGGTAGATGCTACTGATAAGGGCAGAGCTGATGCGAGCTTTAATGCAGCTCAGACGAATGCAACGAACAAGCTTTGGCCGAATGTAGTCGGGGATACTGAAATGTTCAATCGTTCCAAGGACGCTTGGAACGCGAAGGTGGTTACCGAGCAATACGGCAGCGATCCGGGCGAGGCTGGACGGAGGACTGGGTCTCGGCAGGGGGCGATCGAGGCCGCTAATTTGTGGCGTGACCAAGCGGTTTCGCAGGCGCTCGCCCTAAATCCCGAGGATATCCGTGACAATGTGAAGTACCAGCAGATGTCGAACTCGCAGGTACAGCTCGGGTTAACACCGGAGATGGCTCGTCGGGTCGCTAACAATCCGAACGTGGACCTGTCTCCTGAACAGCGGCGCTTCATGCAAGAAAATCCCAATGCCGGTTACGCCATGAACTTCCATATGAATCAGGATGGGACGTGGGCGGCTGGTTCGGTGAAAGCGGGAGTTAATATCTCGTCGGGCAACTTCACTGAGTTCCGGGATGGCTTTGGATACAACTCTCTTGAGACCGCTGGTGGCGGCAACAAGCTGCTTGAGGCTGGTCATGTTGAGACGTTAATGGGGCGTGCGTTCAACTTGGATGGGTCGGTGAACCAGTCCTCGCTGGCTATGTTTGGAAAAGCGTACGGAGAAGCACTGAGAGACAATGGCTTCACGCTTACCAGCCAACATGCCAATGAGCTCAGGGATCACACTAACACATCGGCGTTTGGCTCCGTCTCTGGCGGAGTAGGGGGTGGGATTGGTTTTGCCTCGGGTCGTATGGAGCTCGGTATTAGAAGATCTTTGGATGAATCGAGTGGTTCGAGCAATACCGATTCCGTCCACGCGGATAAGAATCTTCTGCTCGTGCAGCATCTCGGTGCTGGAGCTATGGAGCAAGCAAGGAACGAATACCGAAACCAGCATGGCACGTTGCCGGATCTGGCGTCTGATCCGGGGGCGGCAACGCAAATCTATAGCCGGGCCTCCGATCTGTTCCGGGAGGATTTCAATTCGTTGGTGAATTCGTCTAAAGAGAGTGCGTACAAGATCCCAAACGAATCGGATGGATCGGGTACAGACGAATCAGGTACGAACGAATCGGGGAAATCGGGGAAGAGAAGCAGTAACGATTGGGCTTGGAAGTCACCGTCTTCGTTATAAAATTCTCCACCGTAAAGCAATAGGCTCTGGCCTATACAGGCTACACTAAACGGGTAATTCACCATGAATGAAAAAACGAATTTGAAGAACACCGGAGATGATCAATCCAACCTTGAAAAGCGCTATGCTACGGCCAGAAATGTCGCTATAGCCTTGTTTGTATTGGTCTTCCTTTGTGTTTCGGTTGCAGTCAGCGCAAATCTTACAATGCTCTTCGGTAGTGTTGACTCCGCTCTTTTTCGTGTCCTTTTGGGTATCGGACTTGGTAGTATCTTCCTCGGTATTATCTCCGGATGGGTCGGGGTCTTCTTTGGTGCGCGTGCGCTAATCTTTCGCAGCAAGCTTCATTTTGGAACGGATAGTGTTGTTGATGCTCTTTTAGCTGCGGTTGTAAAAAGGATGGGCAAGCATATACCTGCTGGTCTGGTTGACCAAGCTGCCTCCCAGGAACCAAAGAGCGCGGAACCAAAGAGCGACAGTGCAGACGAGATGGAGGAATTACGGCGTGAGCTGAAGGAATTACGTGAACGGGAAGAGAATGGGAAGAACCGTGGGGGTGGTCATGAATGAGCAGCCAAATCCAGAGAACACCGGAGGCGATCAAGCCGACATTGAAAAGCACTCTACGGTTAGGAGTATTGCCACAACCCTATCCGTATTGTTCTTCCTTATTTTTTTTGGTATTACACTTGGTAAGGATGTTGTATTTCAAGAGATAGTTCATACGGCTCAGTATGAGATTAACAATCTTAAGCCTTTCTTGGTTTTATCCGCAGTCATTCTCGCTCTTTGTATTATCTTAGGATGGGCAGTGACCTTGGTACGTGAAGGAGAAAACGAGCGCGAGCGGCAGGAATTACGACATGAATGGGATCGTGAAGAGTCGTAGAGGTTCTTATGAATGAGCAGCCAAATCCGGAGAACACTGGAGACGATCAAGTTGACATTAAAGAATGTTATATTAGGGAAAGAGATAATACCTTATACCTAAGCTCATCGTCCCTCATTTTGGTTTTGATTAGTTTATGGATTTTATTCAGTGCATTATTTACGTGCAGGTACTCTCTCCTTGAGGGGTTAATCATCAATGCTATTTTATTTCTTCTACTTCTGTCTTAATCTCTATTGCGCGGTCTTGTGCTAAGTGCGCACTAATACTTCGCAGTAAGCTTCATCCTGGAACCACTGATAGTATTCCTGATACTATTTTCTTTAAGGTTGTAAATGTTATCGGGATTGTAAGGAGGGTTAGGGTGGTTAACCAGACTGCCTCTCAGGAACCAAAAAGCGCTAGTGTAGACGAGATGGAGGAATTACGGCGTAAACGGGAAGAGAACGTGAAGAATCGTAGAGGCGGTCATGAATGAGAAGAAAAATCCGGAGAACACTGGAGACGGTCAAGCTTCCCTTGAAGATCGCTATGTTAAGTTCAGGGGTAAGTTCATTGAACTGATTGTTATGGTTTTCGGCTTCACTCTTCTTGGAGCCGCTACGTTATTTTCATTCCTACTACCTGGTAGATTTCTTTCTTATTTAATGATTTCTCTTGACGTTGCAATCTTCTCTTTCTTTTTCGGAGTCTTCTTTGGTATTCGCGAGCTAACGCTTCGCCACGATTTTTATTTCGGAGCGACCGATAATCTTGCCACGAGCGCTCGCGTAAATGGTCAATGGAGCAACTATCTAGCGGCGGTTGTAAAGAAGATCCTCGTTAAAATCATAGAGTAAACGAGAAGAGAACGTGAAGAATCGCAGGACGGTCTATCCACATTAAACTGTTGATTGGAGTTTATTATGATTGATTTTGCACCTATGGTAGATGCTGTTCGGGGGATGCTGTTTCCTTCAATCATAGTAGCTATCCTAGGCCTAGGATTCGTTATTGCTTTGATTAATATAACGCTTCGGAAAGGAGTTAATCATCGCGCGTGGAACCGAGCGAAGGGACCAAACCTTCGCAATTACTCAAACCAAATAAAATTCATTGAAGAGGCTTCTCTTTATAGCCGCAATCCAATAACCTATGAATCGTTTAAAGCGGTCTATGCGGTATTGGACCGATCGCTTGAAAAGGAATACCGCATATTGGCCGAGGTTTCGCTTGGGAGTTTCATAAGAGCCGATAGCAATTTAGCCTTTCGTTCAATTAACAGTAAACGGGTAGATTTCCTGATTATCGACGCATCTGGGGATCCGCAGCTTGCGATTGAATATCATGGAAGCGGGCATTTTCAAGGAAATGCGAAAGCCAGAGACGCCGTGAAGAGGTTGATATTTCGGAAGGTCGGTATTCCATTGCTAGAGTTCAAGGAAGGAGTTAGCGCAGATAATGTTAGAGACGAGGTGAATAAGATAATACAGAAGGAGGCAACCTGAAATGGGGTATGTTAGTCGTGCTTGTGAATATAAGAGGGGATGGGGAGACGGCAGAGGATATGGCAAGAAAGAAGCGAAAAGGCAATTTGTCATTCGTTCTTTTGAATCCCGTTACGGGAAACTCGACGAAGTAAGTCGCAAGCGAATTAATCGTTTCGATGAAGAGCAGATTGACAAGCTGATTACGATTCTTCTTCCTTCTCCGCCTTCCAATGGAGGCGATCCCGATTTATCGGCTTGGTTAGACAGCTTCGATCTAACGAGAGGAAAGGGGCCTTTGGTTACAACGGCCTATGGGTCGCAAGACTTTCACTCTTAATGGAGAAATGAGCATGCGCGTATACATTGCGGAAAAGAAGGAGGTCGCTTCTGCGCTATCCACTGCGTTGGGCGGATCTCCTAGTCCATCCGGCGCATCCTATGTGGCAGGAGACGACCGTATTACCTGGCTGTGGGGCCACCTGCTGCGGCTTACCGATCCCGAAGAGCACGATGAGCGTTTTCGCAAGTGGTCAATGGACCAACTGCCGATGGCTTGGCCGATCGGCTATGCCGTTGGGGAGAAGCACGCAGACCACCTGGAAGCAGTCATCGACTTGGCGAAACAAGCCGACGAGCTGGTGAATGCTGGCGATCCCGATCCGGAAGGCCAGCGGCTGGTCGATGAGGTCATCGAGTATGCGGGACTCAATGGGAAGCCAGTTAAGCGCATCCTCATCAATGACAATACGCCGTCGGCGATCCGCAACCGGCGAACAAAGAAACCGGCTGATACCTCCCCTATTCCACCGTTAGCGCCATGGGCCATTGAACGAGCCAAAAAGGCCGCGCCGGGATACGATATCTACGGCCTAGAGGATGAATGGCAGGAGTGGATCAAAGACAAACCCCCGCCGGAAAAAGTCTATGAAGTTGCGTTCATCGGATTTTGCAAGCAAAAGCCACCCTTGAGATAAAAACAAAGATATCATGATTTCATGGAACATGGTTTCCATGGTTTCCATGGTTTCATGGAACCATAACTAATTGGATTGATGGGCTTCCCACATAGCAAGGAAAAGCTGCGATTTTGCGCCTTTTGAAAAACCAAAGTCCTCCTCTGCCCTTTGGCTGAAAGCTTCAAAGACCTCCAGCGGAACCATAACTTGCAAGGGTTTGTTCTTGCCCTCGGAAGGGCGCGGATCGACCTTGATAACATTAGCGGCCTTCTCTCTTCGGGGCGGTGAACCTTTTTTAAGGGTGGCAGTACTGGTGGCCATTTATGCAACCTCCTTGGATTGTGTAAGCGCTACAAGGCGGTTGATGATGGCCTGTGCGAGCAGTTCTGCCTTGCTGTTCAAAGTGGGGTGCGGGGTTTCCATGGCGGTCTTGCCGTTGTCGTGTGCGATACCGTAGGCCGTAGAGACGGGGATAAACCCGTCGAGGGTCAGATAGTCCGTTTGCTCCAGATAGGCCCTTTCTGCGGATAACTCATCGGCGCTGTTGGTGGTCTTGACCAAAGCGAAGGCTATACGGTCTTCCGGTACACCAGAGCATTCACGGCGCTGTGAGCCAGTTTCACGGCGGGGCGTAAATCATCTTTCGTCTGCCCGGTTGGGATAACCACCAGATCGAAAGTGGCAATCCTTAGATAACGGGAAAATGAGCACATATCCGCGTGGGGTCTGCGACCTCTTGGGGGGCGCTGCCCCCTAACTCCCCCCTCGGGATATTTAAACAACGATGATTTCCTGTAAGACGAAAAAAATAAGGCCGCTCGCCAGTCTCCTGGGAAGCGGCCTTGCTTAGTGTGTTATCACCGTTGGCGGTCATCGGCGTCCCCGCCTGTACCGCGGATTGCGGTTAGACCCTTCGGAGCGGGGCGACAAGAAAAAAGCAGGGAGTGGGAATTTTATGATTGACAAGTGACAATTGTTGCTATTATCTAGAATAATGATTGGTAGTTTTAAACATCGAGGCTTGAAACGGCTTTATGAGCGCGGCGACCGCAGCAAGGTTCCGGCGGACTACGCCGACAAACTGGAAAACATCCTGTTTGCGCTCGATACCGCCCTTGTGGTCGATGCCTTGGATTTTCCGGGGTTTCACCTGCATCCCCTCAAAGGGGACCTGAAAGGCTTCTGGTCGATCACTGTCCGGGCCAACTGGCGGGTGATCTTTCGTTTCAGTGACGGACAAGCCCTCGATGTGGATTTGGTGGACTACCACTAGAAAGGAGGTTTCATTATGTCGATGTTCAATCCCCCGCATCCGGGCCGCATTGTGCGGCAGGAATGCCTTGAAGCGCTCGGCCTGAGCGTCACCGAAGGCGCTAAGGTGCTCGACGTGACCCGGCAGGCCCTGAACAATCTGGTGAACGAGAAGGCCGCGATTTCCCCGGAAATGGCGATACGGCTGGAAAAGGCGTTCAGCGGCACGGCGGATACGTGGCTGCGTATGCAGGCGGCCTATGATCTGGCGCAGGCACGCAAAAAAGCGGACAAGATCAATGTGCAGCGCTTCGTACCAGCATAGAAAAACGGATTTAGTAGATACGGGCTTAGGTAGGTTTTTTACGCTCCCGTTGACGCTCGGCGCGGATTTCGGTCTCGAATTGAGCAATCGCTCCGAGCATGTTGAACAGCAGGCGTCCGGCGCTCCCGGAGCCAGAGCGAAATCTCTACGACTTGATCACCAGGTCGTATCTGGCCCAGTTCTATCCTCCGGAGCAATACCGCAGCACGCACGTTCTGTTCCAGGCTGATAACTACCGCTTCGCGTCCAATGGTCGGGTTGATGTGTCTGCTGGCTGGCGCAGTCTGTACCGCCAGGGACAGGGAGGCGGAGAAAACGGAGGCGGAGAGGAGCAGGCTGACGCCGAGCCGGTGGATTTGGATCGGCTGACTGTTGGAGAGCAGGGCTCCGTGAGCGATGCGGGTGCCAAGCGTGAGTTTACTAAACCGCCAACGCGGTACGCCATGAAAACGCTGCTCAAGGATCTGGCGCAGGCCGCCAAGTATGTGACTGATCCAAAAATTAAAGAGCTATTGCTTAGCAAGGATGCTGAAAAGGCCGACGAGGCTGGCGGCATCGGTACTCCGGCGACCAGGGACACACACATCGAAACCTTGTTCCACCGTGGCTTTCTAGCTGAGAAGGGCAAGCAAATTCTCAGCACAGAGTTGGGCCGCAGCTTTCACGACGCCTTGCCATCCTTTGCTGTGAAGCCGGGCTTAACGGCACTTTGGCACGAGAAGCAAAGGCTAATTGAGCGCGGGGAACTCGACTACCAATCCCTTCTGGCAGATATCGACGAGGTTATCGACGGTGAGATTCGTCGTGTCCGCAGTGAAGGGATTCCCATTTCTGTAAGCGGAAGCGTTCCGTGTCTGGTCTGTCAGGAAGGGGCCTTGCGCCGCATTAAAGGAAACAAAGGGTTTTTTTGGGGGTGCGGCTGCTACCCGGCGTGCAAGGCTCTCTTCCCGGATAAGAAAGGTAAGCCGGATACGGCTTCCCGTAGACCTACCGCCACGGTTTCCGAGGAGCACACCTGTCCGAAGTGCGAAAAGGGCTTAATCCGGCGCGAGGCCGCCAGGAAAAAGGGGGTCTACTGGTGGGGGTGCAGTGGGTTTCCGGCCTGCAATTTCCGCACTTTCGATGAAAATGGGAAGCCGGGATTGGACTGGTGAAGGATATTTTTTTGGGTGTTCCGCATGCCCGCTAAGAAATCGCTCTCAAGAAAGCCATCTTGGGAGCCCTCGTTCCACCTATCGGCTTTTGGGCGGCAGGTCAACCGGCATCGGCCATTGTTTCTGTTCTTGCTGCCTTCATGGCGGCAGGCATGCTCGCTCTTGGCAATGTTGGCTTGGCGGTAGCCAGTTGGGTGCCGACCTGTTTATGGGCGGCTTGGCTGTGGTTCAGAACGGAGATTAGGGCTTTGATATCCGTAAGCCGATCGACTTCTACCTAGCGGTTGAAATTCCACTGGTTCTGTCGTCGCCGCTAAGTTCTTGGAAATAAAGGGTTTTAGGTTGTTAGGGGCCAAAAAATCGGGGGGGTTGTCGCCGCCGGACAGTTGGGCCGATATGGTTTCCGAATGACCAATGGCCTAAAGGAATTCTCCTTGCTTAATACCCGCGTCTTGAGGTGGGCGGTTAGGGTTTGCGGCTCCTTCATGTGCTCCTAGGAGCTCCTGAGAGGCTCTCTACGGGCTTCCTGTGTCCTTACCTAGGGCCTACCTACTGCTGAGGTCTCCTGCACCGCTAGGTGCTCGGCTTCGATGTTCCTCTGCTTGCGCTTTTTCGCGCCGCTCTTGCGGTTGCGGCGGGCAATGTGGTTTGGAATACCCCAGTACTCGGAAGCGTGGGGTATATCCATGAGCAAGAGGTCTAGGTCGCCGAGGTCGACAGGTGTCTCGGGGCGTATCGGCTCAATGGCGAGAGCCTGAATAATGTTTGCGGTAACAGTGCGAGCGAAGGGAGGTGGGACGGCGTTCCCGATTTGCCGTGCTCCGTGCCATTTGGTTTTGTGGAAGCGGAACTGGTTGGGGAAACCGTGCGCTCTGCTTCGGGTAGATCTCCCCTCCCAAAGCGTCGAAGCGGGATGGCCTAGATGGTAATCTGCCGTTCGTCGTTCTGGCAGCGCATGTAGTGGGGGTCGGGTAGTTGGGAAGCTTAAAGCCCTTCTTTGCCCCAATTAGGATAGGACGCTGATGGTTTTGCGGAACGCTGAAAGAGGAAGCGTCCAGCATTGCCCAAGGGCTTTGCATTCGGTGTCCGATCAGGCGGAATGCTTCGATCAGCTTGTCGAGAAACTCGCGATGCTTCCTGACCATGAGACCTTTTATGTTCTCGAAGATGGAGTAGGAGGCGGGAAGTTCGGGGGCTGTTCGAAGTTGTGAGCGTAGCGGGTTTGGAAGACCGGGTTTTCTGTAGTTGTCCACAGTTTGGGGTGGACAACTAGCGGTAAAGATATAGGTATATATAGGTTTGTGCTGCAAAGTAGCCGTTGATTTTGCGAGTCGCTGCTGCAAAGTAGCCGTGGTTGCTGCTGCAAAGTAGCCGTTGATAACTTTCCATACACACAGGCTTATCAACAATAGCAACGGTTTACCGGGATCCGCGGCAGAGTAGCTGCAGGTAGGTCGGATCACTCCGCGGGCTTGTAAACAAGGGCCATACGCTTGGATACGGGCCGCGGGCTGTTGTGCAAAGTTAGGCCGCTGCCATCCGCCTCGATACGGGCCGCGGGGTAATGAGTAAGAACCTGCGACAGCGCGACACGAAAGACAGCCTTAAAATTATTCATTCGGGCATGTCCGGGACCAAACTGGTCCTTGACGGCCGCCCATGTAATGAACTGGGGGCGGCCGCGCGGCACCCGGTGTAGACGCTGCGCCAGCCAAGCATAGATGTCCAGAGCCATAGCCGAATGGGACAGAGCGGCAAGGGCGCGCTCGTCCAAGGGCACAGCGTGCTTTTGTAGGCTGGCAAAGTATTTGTCGTTCAGATGGATAGTTGATGGCCAAAGAACCCGCTGTTTCTCGTTCTTGGGAAACCACAGATCAAAGGCGTCTACAATCTGGCTGTTGACCTGAACGGCGCGTTCCTCTATCGAAACAGCCATGCGAATAATAGCGGTGGATAGGCGTGCAAGATGGTCCTTGAAGGTGCGAATTTGGTAACCATTAGGGCCTGACTTGCCGCGCTCTGTGGGGTCCTGAATGTGGTTGACAAAGGCCGTAAGGCTTTCCTCCATCTCAACAACGGGGGAAGCTGTCTTGAGGGCTTCGGTGTTCAGATGTGCCAGTATCAGCCGGGGCTTGGGTCCGAACGGTAAGCCCAACTCAAGCCAATCATGTGTCTCTGGATGGCGGGCTGCCCCAGCCTCGATGCGCAAGGAAACAATTCCCTGCTCACGCTCCCAGACCCGCACGACTTTTCCGGGGTCACGGTAAGGCATGGATGTCTGACACAGCACCGTGTGCTGATAGCCGATTTGGTCCGGTGGGTCCATAGCTATGGCGGTGTTGGCCTCGACGCCACGCTTTTTAACCCGGCTTAACGGCTTGTCCTTCGCCCTTTCCTTCAGTTTCTTGGGCAGCAGTTCACCCACGGGTTTGAACCCGAACATATCGCCCTGTTTGCCGTCGCTCATACTTCTTCCTTTCGGGCGTGAGTAATTGAGATAGACGTTCCGAATAGCACCTTTTCACGGAGACTTGCTTCCCAGAAAGTACCAACACGGGATAAGGTCCGCTGCTGCGCAACGCGGCGAGCAGCCGGGCCACCAGCAACACGAAATCCTCGTCGGACGAGACGTTTACGAGCGGACGGAGCGCCTTGATGGCACCACCGTGCACCGGCGCCGGAAAGGCATCCATCGCCAAATAGCGGCGGAAGAGGACCGGACTGTCGGCGCCGCCGAGTACTCGACAGCCATCCTTGGAAATCTTGATGCCCGTCACGCCCAAGTTGGCCGATCCGTTGGTGGTTAGCCTCTGGGAATGGCCCCACCACGCGGTGAAGCTGGCGCAAGACCACCGCTAACTCACCCTCTTCTCGGCCCTCTTCCAGCACCGCGTCCAGGTCCGCGTAGCCGCGCCGTTGCAACAGGTTGCGCAACGCCGCATCGTGGGCCGCCGCTGGGTCGTACAGGGCCTCCACGCGCACCGGGTTTCGGAGAATGCCAGGGGCTTTCAACGCCTCTCCTGGATAGGCCATATGCAATCCGTCCGGCGTGTGGACCTCGACTCGGTGCGGTCCGGTCAAGCGCACTACCCAAACATAGCGCGTTCCGGCTCCAAGCAGCGTGTGAATCTTGGCTTGCAGGTCCCGCTCGTCCTGGCCGGTATCGGCATACTCGACCGCCAGCGGCGGGGCACCAGGAATCCACCCCGGCGTATCCGGGACATGTCCCACGGCGATGTCGGGGGCGCGCAGATTGTGTTCATCTGGCGTAAATCCCGCATCGACGCCCACCGACTCGACATCCGGGTCACTCTCCAGAATAAACGCACCGCTCGCATTCGATTTCGCATGTCGCCCACCACTCGGCAAGCATTCGATGGGGTGGCCATCGTCGAGCTCGTAAGGATCGCCCGAGCGCAGATGCTCCGCGCGGAAGGGGCCTCGGGTTTGGTCGGGGCTTTTAATCATCGGAATGCATTCAATGGTTGGAAGCCAGGTAGCGGTAAGTCCTGGTCTTAGTAGGAATCATACCTGGTCATACCCAGCCAGTTGCCGGTTCTGCTCCCGGAGAGCACACGACAGTTCGCGTAGCAGCCGCCAGGTGCCGCCCTTGTATGCGTTTTGATCGGCTTGGCGGGCACGCCCGACGACCGGCGGGGCTGATGGTACACCGTGAACGTTGCGTACAGGTGGCGCAGGCTGGGGTGGCATAGCGTCGGTAGCCGACTTTCGGGAAGCGGCCAAACCGTAACCGGCCTGTGGTGAGCTGTTCACCCACCGGACAACGGTAGGTATCCGTCTCGGATCCGTAGGTAAATTGTTGTTGGCTCTTTATGGATTCCGGACTGGGCGGGCACTCTCGGGTGGCTATGCCGTGGAAACGGTGGAAGACTGTGTGACTGAAACCCAGACTGGATTCCAGCGTCGGCGGCCGGAGCAGCAGATTGAAGTGACGGAACTGCGCGCCTCGCTAGCAGCGGTTCATGAGGTTGCAGATCAAGAGATTGCCCAAATGGCAGTTCTGGCCTCTAACATCGCGTTGGACACCGGCGAGCGCTCGCTCTGGGCACATGCCCTGGCCCGAATTGATGGCTGGGTTTTGTGTGGGCCCGACAAGGCCAGTCTTCGTTTCGGAGTCCGTCTCGGATATCGCGACCATCTCGTCGCACTGGAACGGCTACTCGACGAGGCAGGATATCGCTCGAAGGAACCGCTCAAGCCGGCATACACGACGAAATGGTTAGAGAGGACCCTCGGCGAACTCTTTCTTTCGGAAGGAATGGGGGGAACATGACAACGTCGGTCGATGTTCACACCCAACACCCACTCGCGATTTCTCAGGAATTCGCTTCCTCGTGAGTCCATGAGCGATCTATGGCGATTATGTTTATGTTTTGGCGGAATCAAAAAACCCGTAACTTATTGAAGTTACGGGTTTAATTGGTTGCGGGGGCAGGATTTGAACCTGCGACCTTCAGGTTATGAGAGAGTAAGCTCCTCTGAACCGACCAAGAGCATACAAGCGTGCTCGCTCCGTCAACGGATTTACCATTCTCCAGCCGCTCCGCTCCTTACGACCCTATGGGGTGACTTCCGCTGCGTGCACACTGTAATTCTGAAAGTGTCGGATCAGAGGGAATGTCGCCGCGCTATTTCAGATAGCCATAGATGGTCCAGACGGTGTAGTGATGGAAATGGTCGGGGTTGAGGCCACTCAGGGAGTGATAGCCGTGGTCAGATGGTACCTGAACGAGGCCCAACGATTTCTGGGGAAGACTTCGACGCCAGAGCACATGCAGGATGTAGAAACTGGTTCATCTTCGACATCTGGTCTACCCTTGGAGAATCTGGGCGAGAAATTCTACCCCTCACGTAAGAAAGAGAACTATATGAAGAAGGCCGTAACAGCCCTATGTGCATTATCTGTTCTAGCTGCTTGTGGCGGAAGAACCGCCAACCCCGTTATGATTGCGCAATACGGAGATCAAAGTAAATCCTGTAAAGCACTAAAGTTCGAGATAATGAATATTCAGGGGGAGATTCAAAGGCTGCTTCCTAAAACAGATAAGACAGTACAAAACGTGGCTTTAGGCGTTGCGGGATGGTTCCTTTTGGTTCCATGGTTCTTTATGGACTTCAAAAACGCCGAAGCCACTGAATACGAAGCTTACAGACAAAGATACAATCACCTGTCTACTCTAGCTATGTCGAAGAGCTGTCAAGTAGAAACTATAGATCTACCTTCGGTACAAGAAGTGAAACAGAAATACGAAGAGCAACAAAAGCAGCAGAACTAAGGCAACAACTTCCAGAACGATTAGTAACGCTCTTTTATATGCGTCGGATAAGCGATTCACTCTTCAATGGGTTCGGTGTGCCGTATCCGGTTTCTTTCTGCGTGTAAAGCCTAGGCTGCCTGGATCGCGCAGAGCAGGCGGCCATGACTCTGGACCTCTGAACAAAAATATCGCATATTAGCCGAAGTTTCGCTTGGAAGTTTTATAGGAACAGATAACAAATCGCATAGTGATTACGCTAGCGATTTAGCCTTTCTCTCAATCAATAGTAAACGTGTAGATTTCCTAATCATCGACCCACTGGGGGCTCCTCGGCTGGCTATTGAGTATCATGGAAGTGGGCATTTTCAGGGAAATTCGGAATCCAGAGACGCCGTGAAAAGGCTGATCTTTCAGAAGGTCGGTATTCCATTGCTAGAGTTTAAAGAAGGAGTTAGCGCAGATAATGTTAGAGACGCGATTATGAAAAATCTACGTTAACATTTTTGATCCGGTATACCCTATTTCCAATGGCGATACCAAGCTTACCCGTATTGCCTGGGCGAATGAGGGAATGAGTCGGCACCTAAATGGGTGCCCGCACGCAGGCCGGGATGGCCGAAGCTACAGGGATGTAGGGAGACGGAACACTGGAGGCCGCTGACTCGTCATGTCTCGCTGGCCTGGCTTCAAGCCCAGGTCCTCACAGAATCCCACGGGCGTTTCTGCCTGTAGACCATCCACTGATCGGTCCGATGGCTTGTGCCTTGCAGGTCTGGCTTCGGAGCCTTTGGCGGCGGAAAACCTCGGCCATTTCAGGCTAAATCGAAAAAAACTTGTGGTTACTCCGTTAGGAGACTCCAGGCCGCTGCTGGGGCCTGCGGATCGCCGTATGGGAAACCAGGATAAAAGTGTGGGGACTTTCCGGAGGCAAGTATCCACACGCTCGCGGAGCGATTTCCCCAGTTTTCTATACGAAGCCTCTTGAACCGTTCCTATCTGTCGCTTGTCCTCTTTTCTTCCTCGAATTCTTTTAGTTCCTCCAATAGCTTAAGTCGATCCTCTTTTTGGAATTGATTGTATGCACGGATAAGTACTTGTTGCTTCTCCGTTAAGTCTTTTCTCTCCCAAGAATTGTCCCAAAGCTCATTTACTGGTTTTCCGAGTGCGTTGGCAATTCTTTGTGATATTTCATGGTTTGGGTTAGCAAATAGATTGTTCTCTAGATAGGAGATGTAACCGGCGGTTGTGTCTGTTTCTTCTGCAAGCTGCTTCTGTGTAAGTCCTGCTTGCAGTCTTGATTCTCTTAACTTGCTGGAGATGGGTTCTTTCTTTCCTTCTGGTAAATCTATGTCTTTATGGAGTTCTTCAATGGTTATGTGGAAATTGAAGAAAAAGAGGTAAAAGTCCGGTCGGACATGTCTTGTCTCCCACAGACAGGTATCCGAATCGAACAATTGTGGGGGCCAGAGGATCGCGATAGAATCCCTGTGGTCTGATAGCTAACATTTGACCTCCACACTGCTACGCAGCGCTGCGACAGCTTAGCTCAACGTTATGTGGCGCAGAACCAATCCTGAAAGCGAGAATCTATGGGTTAGACGTGAGTCTTCTGCACGAAATCCAAACCGCTGTCATACAGGATGGGGCCAATCTTAGCTCTGCCCTACTAAAGCTGCGTCTCTTAGCCGCTCGCTTGGGAAGCAATCCTCTTGAGGAGTGGGTTAAGCACGAATCGGAAGGTTATCCGCCTGATTCTGAAGTTCCACCTTATCGAGTCGTACCGGTGTCATATCGAGGCACCTTTACTGGTACATTTGGTTCCAGAATTAATAATGCCCAGATCCCCGGATATATAGTCGAGGAATTCGCTGGAAAAGGGTGGACGAGGTATGAGATTCGAGATGGCATTGCAGCGATCAACGATCTCGTAAGGAGTACCACTTTGCTTGAAATCGATGCGTCCAATCTAATTTTGTTGTTTCAGGGAAAAGTATACAAAGACTACGCATGCAACGAAGTTCTCGGCGTGATCTCGCGACCGGCCATGACCGAACTGCAGTATGCCGTCCGCAGTCGAACTCTCTTCTGTGCTTTCCTGGGCCGCGTCCTGTTGCTGCATATCGCGGCTCCGAGGGAAGACCTTACGGCACCGCCGATGGGTACCGGTGATCTCATGGCAGCATTCGACCGCCTGGGAAGAGCTCGGACGGTCAGCCCCTCAGCTAGACGGATTAGGCGCTGGCAAGCGTTTGTAATGGCTGGACCCCGGAACGGCGTGCCCGCCAAGCCAAGCTGACCCGGCGGACGCGGTATGTCTGGGTAGTGCGCCTGACCGGACCGCACCGAGTCGAGGTCCACACACCGGACGGATTGCATATGGCCTATCCAGGAGATGAATTGAAAGCCCCTGGCATTCTCCGAAACCCGGTGCGCGTGGAGGCCCTGTACGACCCAGCGGCGGCCCACGATGCGGCGTTGCGCAACCTGCTGCAACGGCGCGGCTACGCAGACCTGAACGTGGTGCTGGAAAAGGGCCGAGAAGAGGGTGGGTTAGCGGTGGTCTTGCGCCAGCTTCACCGCATGGTGGGGCCATTCCTAGAGGCTAACCGCCAACGGGTCGGACAACTTGGGCATGATGGCTTGGCGGCGCTGGCCGAGGCGCTGTTGGCGTTCCAAACGCCAGACGATTTGAGCGCCTGGTTGGCCAGCCGAAGTCCGGTAGCTGATTGACCGAGGATTCATAGATGTTCTATGAAGACGAGAAATTGGCTGACGAACGATGGAGAAAACAGGTGCTGACCTTGCCTCTAGACCAACAACTCGAGCTCAAGGGCGAGCTCAGACGCCTGGATAAGGAGGACCAAGGTTACACCGAGGATGATCGGTATTCGTGGCTGGACTAGCGGTGTGGACTGTCCGGGTGCGCAGCTTCTCGAAAACTAGTTTTCGAGAAGCTGCGCGAAGGCCCTGAACCGGGGCCTTTTTTCGTGCCCACGATTTATTAAATTTAATCTTGAAATATATCTTATCGAAAGGCATACTGATTGTGGTTTTTGAGAGTACCCAACCAA
>Ga0209259_1000073_pt1 | contig 25066 bp, 25 predicted proteins | sample WorMetGr2BELIZE1_FD_187417 | JGI IMG/M metagenome (GOLD analysis project Ga0209259, IMG submission 187417) | Marine gutless worms symbiont microbial communities from Max Planck institute for Marine Microbiology, Germany - Inanidrilus... ...
AACAGCGCCCCCGCATCCAGCCGATCCGTCTTCGCCCGCCGCGCTCGCCGCGACACTTCAATGCTGGCCGCATCCACCGCCTGGTTCGCAATCCCAAACGCCACCAGTTGCCGCTGCAGCCAGAAGCTGTCCCGCCCCGCTTCGTAGCAACTCACCACCGGCGTCTCCGGGGACAGCCCCCACTTCGCCCGCTTGGTCTTGAAGGTCCGCAGTTATCTTTGGGTTCTCCTCTTGAGGTTGCTTTACCCTTATTAAGGTTAACCCGCTGCGGGCCTTCATAGGATCTACAGGGCATCGGCGGAGAGTATCAGCCGGCGGTCATGAAACGTGCCGCGCCGAACAGGGCTGCCCGCTGTTCGAGGATGACCTTGACCGGCATACGCCGCATCAACGCGGTCATGAGGCCCTTGTCGAAGAATGCCTCCAGGAAGGGACCCCGGCGCAGCAGGTCGAGATTCTTCGGGGCAATGCCGCCGCCCAGATAGACGCCTCCGACGGCCATATGCTTGAGGGCCAGGTTACCCGCCTCGCGCCCGTAGAGCTCCATGAAGAGGTGCATGGTCTCGACACAGACAGGACAGGACCCATCCGCGGCCGCGGTCGCGATGGCCGCCGCCTTGTCCTCGACCACCGACTCCGCCAGTAAAGAGCCTGCGCTATCGGCGCCATACTGTTCGAGCAAAAAGTCGTAGCTATCCGCGATGCCCATCCCCGAGACCACGCGATCCCAGTTCACATATCCGTAACGCCCCTGGAACCAGCGTAACAGCGCCATCTCCCGATCATCGCGGGGGGCGAAATCCGTGTGGCTTCCTTCGGTCGCGAATGGCCGATGGGATACCCCGTCCCAATACAGGCCTGCCTCCCCCAGTCCGGTCCCAGCCGCCGCTACACAGGCGTTGCCTGCCTGGTTCGGCTCCCCTGGGTAGAGCACCTCAAAATCAGTGGGATCCAGAGCAGCGATACCCCAGGCCACGGCCTCGAGGTCGTTGAGCAGACGCACCGTACGCAGGGCCAGGGCCTGTTCCAGGTGGCGGGCACTCGGGGTCCAGGGGAGATTGGTGATCTCGCTACGATCATCCTGTACCGGTCCGGCCATGGCAAAGGCCGCATTCTCGCAAGTCCTGCCCGTCTCCGCGAAAAAGCGGGCGACCACCTCCTCCAGGGAGGCGAAATCACGACTTGCGTAGCGCCGATCGCTCGTCAGACGGACACCTCCGGCATCCGTCTCCGCAATCGCCAGGACCGTCTTGGTACCGCCGATATCGCCTACCAACACTTGCATGGCCTCATTCTCCAGCGTTGCTCTGAGCCGGTACCGGCGAGGATTCGGTAATAACCGATCGGGCCTGCAACGCGGTACAAATCATAACAGGCACCTGGAGTCCGGTGAACCGGCAACGCCTGCGGTAGGGCAGACAGACAACCTGACAAATCCCTTGGGTTTGGATAACCTTCCCTCAGCAGCTCCGGATGTTGAAGGGGCCTTGAAAAATGCCTTCCCGGCAATTTTCAAGGTCTCCCGGATTTAATTTCGTGTTCCGTTTCTTACAGGGGATCTCATGGGCTTGCAGCGAACCACTTTTTCTACTTTTTCCGCACTGACGGCGTTACTAGCGCTTGCGGTCATCCTAGTCGGCGCCTATGTGCGCCTCTCCGACGCCGGACTCGGATGCCCGGACTGGCCCGGCTGTTACGGGCAATTGGGCGTACCCTCCAGCCGGGACGCAATCGACCAGGCCAATCGAGCCTTCCCGGAGCGTCCGGTCGAAACGGCCAAGGCCCGAAAGGAGATGGTACACCGCTATCTGGCGAGCGCACTGGGTCTGGCTATCCTCCTGTTGGCCCTGAGCGCGTGGCGGAGCCGCGGTCGGATTCCGCTGGGACTGCCCGGCTTGCTGGTGCTACTCGTCATCTTCCAGGGATTGCTCGGCATGTGGACGGTAACACTGCTGGTCAAGCCCGCTGTCGTTACCGCCCACCTGGCGGGTGGGCTAGCCACGTTTGCCTTACTCTGGTGGTTGGCCCTGCGTCACTCCGACTTCCTTGGATCGCGTCCGGCGCAGACGCCGGCACTGCTGCGACTGCGGCCCTGGGTGTGGGGTGGGCTCGTCCTGGTCGGCATCCAGATCCTGCTCGGCGGTTGGACCAGTACCAATTACGCCGCCCTGGCCTGCACCGAGTTTCCGACCTGCTATGGGGAGCGCTGGTGGCCGCCCACGGACTTCGGCGAGGCCTTCGTCATCTGGCGCGGGCTGGGGATCGACTATGAATTCGGGGTCCTGGACAGCGCCGCGCGCACGGCGATCCACCTCACCCATCGCCTCGGGGCCCTGGTCGTCCTGCTCGCCATCGGCACCCTGAGCCTGGTCGTCCTGCGGCGGGCGCGGGCCGGCCTCGAACGGGGTCTGGGCATTGCGGTCGCCGCCGCCCTGCTGTTACAGTTGGGGCTGGGTATCGCCAACGTCGTCGGCCACCTACCGGTCGCGGTGGCGGTGGCGCACAACGGCGGTGCCGCGTTGTTGGTGGTCACCCTGGTGAGCCTGATTCATATTCTCACTCCGAACCGGCGAGCGGCCGCTACCGGTATTGCGGAGGGGCCGAGGAATCTATCATGACCCACAACTCCGGCAGTGGTCTGCGCTGTCTCCTGATCCCGCTCGGGATTCTCGCCGCAGCAGCGGGTATCTGGCTCAGCGTAAGCTATTTCAATGCGGGAGCGAAACCTACCCCGCCGGTCGAGTACATGCGGGCGGGCACCCCGTTGCCCCGACCCAAGGTCTTGTCCCCCTTCTCCCTTACGGACCAGGACGCACGGCCCTTCGGGCTCGAAGACCTCAAAGGCCATTGGACCTTCGTCTCTATCGGATTTACTTCGTGCGGGCACGTCTGTCCGACCAACATGGCGACCTACCGTGCCCTCGACCGGGAAATCACCGGGCCGGCGGTGGACTTCATGTTCATATCCGTGGACCCGGAACGGGATAGCCCAGAGCGGCTTGGCCGATTTGTGCGCCAATTCAACCCCCGTTTCCTCGGAGCGACTGGCAGTCACGACCAGCTCCGGTCCCTTACCCGCGAACTCGGGGTCATGTATGCCGGTCCCGCCGAGCAAGAGGTCACTACGAACTATATGGTCGACCATTCGGCGTCCATTCTCCTGCTCGACCCGCAGGCACGGTTGGCGGCCGTCTTCAGTTGGCCCCACGACAGCACCGCCATCGCCGCCGACTTTGCGATCCTGAACGACTACTACCGAGCCGGATCCTGATCCGGCTCGATGCTCGCATCCTCCACCCCCGCCATGGCCTCGATGAGTGCCAACAGGGGCACCCGCAGATTGAGTGACAGCCCCTCCTAGGCAGCCAGCAGGCGGGCCATCTGACCCGCGGAATAAGCGCCTGCCGGTTCCAATATATATCCCTCTTTGCCGCTCGCCAACTATTCCACACTGACCCCGAGGGCGCGCGCCAGGGCCACCAGAGTGCCAGGTTTCGCTTCCTTGGTTTCGCCGGACTCGATCTTGTTGATCGAGCCCGGTGTTACCCCGACCCGCACTGCGAGTTCATTTTGCCGCAACCGTAAGCGTTCCCTCGCGGCCGCGACCCGTTCGCCGAATGTACTCATATATCAAGAAAATACTTGACCGCTCAATTCTCATGCTATATTTGGAGTGTATATATTCACCTATAGGAAGGAGCAGATATGACCAGGGACGAAACGATTTGGATCTTTCGGAAGCAAGTTCGAGAAGATTCTGAATCATCAGTAAATATGATGCCTAATCCGAAACGCGCGCATTTCGGATTGATTTTCAAGGAGTTGAGAGACCGATAGAACCTTACCTATCGAGTTTGTGACGGCGGAGGGACAGTTCCGTGGTTGAAAGAGGGGTAGGACACGCGGCGTCTGCTCGATTTGGGGGCCAATGCCGGATCAGCGCCGCGAACAGGGGTGTGACTTTTACCGGCGAAGGTGTCGGCGGTGATTTTCAGGGAACCGTCCGGAATCCATAACCGGTGGGTTCCGTGCGCCCGTGCCTTCGGGCCCCCGGAGGCACGGGCGCGACGAGGGGTCAGCCGAGAAGGTTCTTGACACCTTCGCGTTCTTCTTTGAGCTCCTTGAGCGTGAAATCCATCTTCTCGCGGGAGAACTCGTCGATCTCGAGGCCCTTGATGACCTCGTACTTGCCAGCGGTGCAGGTGCAGGGGAAGCCGTAGATCATACCCTCGGGAATCCCGTAGGCACCGTCCGAAACCACGCCCATGGTCACCCACCGGCCATCGCTGCCCAGGATCCAGTCACGCATATGGCCGATGGCCGCATTGCCCGCGCTGGCTGCCGAAGAGGCACCGCGGGCCTCGATGATGGCCGCACCCCGCTTGCCCACGGTGGGGACGTAGGTCTCGCGGTACCAGGTTTCGTCGTTTACCAGCTTCTTGGCGTCCTCACCGGCCACGGTCGCAAAACGCAGGTCCGGGTACATGGTGGGGGAGTGGTTGCCCCAGACCACCATCTTCTCGATGTCTAAAACCGCCTTTTTGGTCCGGGTGGCCAGCTGCGAGATCGCACGGTTGTGGTCGAGCCGCATCATGGAGGTAAAGTTGGTAGCGGGCAGGTCGGGAGCGGATGTCTTGGCGATGTAGGCGTTGGTGTTGGCCGGATTGCCGACCACGATGACCCGCACCTCGCGCGAGGCGACCTCGTTGAGCGCTTTCCCTTGCTCGATGAAGATTTTGGCGTTGTCCATCAACAGGTCCTTACGCTCCATACCCGGCCCGCGGGGTTTGGCGCCGATCAGCAGGGCGTAGTCGGCGTCTTCGAACGCGACCTTGGGGTCGCCGGTACCGGTCATGTCGGCCAACAGGGGAAACGCGCAATCGTCGAGCTCCATCATCACGCCCTTGAGGGCGCTTTGCGGTTTCTCCAGCGGTAATTCCAGCAGCTGCAGGATGACGGGTTGGTCCTTGCCCAACATCTCACCGGAAGCGATGCGAAACAGGGTTGCGTAACCGATCTGGCCGGCGGCGCCGGTAACTGCGACTCGAACGGGGGTTTTTGCCACGGCAGAACACTCCTCAGGTTTGGGGATGGGTGGTGATAGGCCTATGAAGATCCGCAGGCCTGGTTATTTTTCGCAGGTTGCAGGGGATCGGGCTCCCCTACGCGCGCCTAATCCTTGCGTATGGGAAGGGATTCGTCAAGGTGCCCGTAGCGCAGGCGTTCCACAATGCGACCCCCGATCAGGTGTTCGGTCAGGATCTCTTCGATGTCTTCCCGGTCGACATAGGTGTACCAGGTAGCCTCGGGATAGACCACGATCACCGGACCTGTAGCGCATCGGTCTAGGCACACCGCCGTATTGATGCGAACGCCCCCCCGGGCCGGTGAGGCCGAGCTCCTTGGAACGTTTCTTCAGCTAATCGCGCAGGCTCGACGCGTCGCACTGGGCGCAACACTGGCTGCCGTCATCGCGCCGGTTGGTGCAGAAAAACACATGGTAGCGGTAGTTAAGACATGATCGATAGACCCGGTTGGGAATCAGGAGCTCAGATTACCATGCCTGCTTGCACCCGCTGCACTGCCGATGCACAATTCCAGCGAGGCTTCGCCCCAGACCGACGAGGCGTGAATGTTGGTACGGAAACCGGAAAACCACGAAGGGACACGGATCCAATGCCATTAAGTTAAGCGTTACCGGTCGGCAAAGTAAGAGAAGAAACTACGAATCACGCGAATCCGCGCGAAATTGTTATCCCGAACCGAAGGGAGGGATCTTATTCGCGGAAAGGTGTGTGATTCGTAGTTGGTAGTGGTTAAATTCAAAGTGACATGGTTGTGCGACTTAACGATTCGACCCCCACTGCTTTTGCCATCCCTGGCGCCTGGATTCCGGCAATCTCTGCTAGAATGACGGGGTAGGGGTCGGCCAGACTTCACCACTTGAAATTTAGCCACTACCTCGTAGTTTTCTCTTCCGCATCAGTAAGTGGCCAACAGCTAACTTAATGGCATTGGGCTTGCCCCTACATGCGAGATCCTGTTCTCTGCGCCTGCAGAACTTGATTCATCATTCATCATTAGCCATGACCACACGCAACTTCAGCCCCATCGACCGGGTCCTGCTCAATCTCGACCAGGCCGTACGCACCGTCTTCGGCAGGCCACCGACTACCGGGCGACCCAATCCGGCCAAGGGCATCGCCGAGGCCGATCTTTCCGAGCAGGAACGCAAACACATCGCACGCCTGATGCGCATCAACCACACTGGGGAGGTATGCGCCCAAGCCCTGTATCAGGGCCAAGCCCTCACCGCCCGCCAACCCGAGGTACAGCGCAGCATGGAGCGCTCGGCCTGGGAAGAGAACGACCACCTCCGTTGGTGTGAGACCCGCATCGGTGAGCTCGGGGACCGCAAGAGTCTCCTCAATCCCTTGTGGTACGCGGGCTCCTTTAGCATCGGTGCCCTCGCCGGGTTGGTGGGCGACAAATGGAGCCTGGGCTTCGTGGTCGAGACCGAGCGTCAGGTGGAGAGTCACCTCGATGGGCACCTGGCCGAGATCCCCGTGACTGACCGCAGGACCCGCACCATCCTCGATGGGATGAAGGCGGACGAGATACACCATGCGGAGGTGGCCGAGGCCGCCGGCGGCGCATCCCTGCCAAGACCAGTCAAGCTCGCCATGCGTCTGGCATCGAAGGTTATGACCCGCAGTGTTTATTGGGTCTAGGCAGTGTTGACATTTAATATACTTGCGGGCACGGGGAACACGAACCACGAACGGACACGAATTCACACGAATGAAAATTCGTGTCCGTTCGTGGTTCCTAGGTCGTGTTGACATTCAGCCCACAAACGCTTCTGAATCATCGATTCAGCCTTTCCAGCCATTCTCCGAATAGCTTGTGAAATCAAGGCAGTAGAGGTAAATATCAACAGGACCTAGAACACAACCATATATCCTTCCACCAAGGAGGGTGTCGCAAAAGTAGCGCAGGCATCCCCGCCTGCATCGAAAAACGCAGGCGGGGACGTCTGCGCTACGCCCCACGGATGGGCTTTTGCGACACCCTCCCAACCGCCTGATTCAAGGCGGAACTCCGGTTTTGCAAGCGGCGTTGGCCAGGTGCACAAAGTCCTCCATACTCAACTCTTCGGCCCGTTGTCCGGGGTGCAGACCTTGCGCCCGGAGCAGCCGGGTGTCGATCAGTCCTTGCAAACTGTTGCGTAGCGTCTTGCGCCGATGGCCGAAGGCCCGGGCAACCAGGCGCGACAGGAGGGCGGGGTCCCGCACGGGGCAGGGCAAGGGACGGTGGGGGATCAGACGTACCAAGGTGGAATCCACCTTGGGGGCTGGCGTGAAGGCACCGGGACCGATATCGAACAGGGGCTCGACTCGGCAGTAGACCTGGATCATGACCGAGAGTCGGCCATAAACCCTGGAGCCCGACCGGGCGGCGATCCGTTCCACCACTTCCCTCTGGAACATGAAGTGCATGTCGTCGATGCAATCTGCCTGGTCGAGAAAGCGGAACAGCAGGGGGGTGGAGAGGTTGTAGGGCAGGTTGCCGATCAGGCGCAGCCGCCGGCGCGGGTGCAGGGTGCGGAGCTCGAAATTCAGGGCATCGGCATTGTGGATAGTCAGCTCACCGAACTGCGTGCACCGGCGGGCCAGGGATTCGATCAGGTCTCGGTCCAGCTCTATGGCGTCCAGCCTGCCCGCGGCCTGCAGCAGACCGGTAGTGATGGCGCCGCTGCCAGGGCCGATTTCCACCAGGCGTTCGCCTGGCCTGGGATCTATGACCGAGACAATGCGTCGGATGATGTTCGGATCGTGCAGAAAGTGCTGGCCGAATCGCTTGCGTGGGCGATGCTCCATGGTTACAGAGTATATGTCTTGTAACACGCTGTTCGCGGCGACATTGATCTGCCGTCTCCAGGACCACCCGCCGGTTGGCGCAAACCTGATACACAAGGCCCCACGGACAGATCGATGCCTTGAAAATCAATCCCGGTTCTCTTCTTCCTGAACCGCCGCCAGCCTGCACTCGAACTAGTCCGGAAGATCCTTATAGTCCTGGTGCCTGGGTAGGACCTTAGCTAGGTGTCGGGCAATTTCCAGACCCTCCGTGAAGGCCTCGCGTGCGCCTTGCCAGTCGCCGAGCTGCTGATCGGTGTTGCCGACGTTATTGAGCGAGACGGAGAGATCGCGCAGATTCTCCGGGGTTTCGGGGCGATCAGCGAGCCGTGAGCGGGCAGTCTCTACCAACCAAGCAGCGACCTCATTAGCTTCTCCGATGCGGCCACACCGCAACAAGGCATCAAAGGCGCGTCCACCGGCGAGGAGGGCGCCACGCTGGGTGCTGCCCTGGTCCCGCAGCCGTTGCCATTCCCGGACCAGCGCCTGCTCGGTCTTGCTAAGCGGGAAGGGTTCAGGGTGGGCGGGCCCTGGGGCCGTTGCCGAAGCGAGCCATGGACCGGTCTCGAGGCTGAAATGGCGGATGGCCCAGAGGTCCGGGACCAGAGCCTTGATCCGGGCCTTCTCCGCCGGATGCAGGACCAGGATCAGGGGCTTACTCAGGGTGCGCCGCAGGGGCTCGCGCTGCTCGTTGAGACGGGCCAGGAATTGCAGACCGGCCTCCTGCCAAGTGGTCCGCTGTGCGGGTGACAGGTCGGAAGGAGCGCGGGTCAGGTCCAGCCATACCGGGGCATTCAGGGCCCGCTGATACAGGGGCGGGTCGAGCAGGCGCGGCAGCAGGCTGGTCAGCAGCTCGTCCGGGGTCTTCGGCAGCGGGATCTTGAGGCCGGTGAGGCGCGCCCGGTAGATAGCGGCAAGGCGCTCCCGCAGCAGGTCGATGCGCCGGGCCGGTCGCTGAAGAGGAACACCAGGGCAAAGCCGTCGCACCATTCCAGATGTTGCTTGACCTGCAGCCAGGCCGCTTCGCCCTCCGGGTTGAGAGAAGTCTCGGTCGTCAAGCCCGGTCACCGCTGGTACAGATGCTCTCGATTACCGATAACATTGAGTGAGTAGGATCTTCACAGAAGAGTTATCCGCAAATAAACGCGAATGGACGCAAATAAATGCAACGAGATCAAAAACCGTTGGTGATGGTGAAACGATTCTGACTGATTTACGTTGATTGGTAGTAACAAGGGAAACCGCCGAGGTTCGGATTAAGTATAGGAAAAATGTCCGGTCGCTTCGATCGATCCACAGATTACACAGATTTTCGCAGATTAAAAACGGAACAATCTGTGAGAATCTGCGTAATCTGCGGACAAAAAAACATCTGATCTTTTACGACCGATTCGCGTTCATTTTCAGTAGCAGAGGGTGGATGTCGTACTTGGTCTCTCCCAACGAACAACTATGGCGAGCTTCCATTTCGTTCTTGATCCCTATGGCTACCGCGTCTATGCTAGTTGGACGATGCAGCGCGTAGGCTACGTTGAGGTACAAGACTCGGCAATCGGCTTCAACAGAAATTATTATTCGGTAGTCCTAACAGCGAACCGCATCGATCACCACTATGCAGCGAAAGAAACCAGTATAATGCAGAAGTGGGTTCACAGGTGCCTGATCGGGATACCGTCCGAACCCTCTTCCGGGAGCCCTTCCGACTCGGGATCGTATGGATGCCCGGCGCGACAGACTCCTAGGTGTCAGTAATATCCTGTATATGTGAAGGGAACCGACCAGATGACCGCCAAGAAACCAGCATCGACCACCCAATCGACCACCGGCAAAGGAGCGGAAAAAGCAGCGGCCGCGCGTGCGGACGGCTCGAAGCCGGAGCCTTCCACGAAAGCACCACCAGGTACCCAGGCACAGTCGGGTTCGCCCGCCGGATCGACCGCTGGCAAGGGAGCGGAAAAAACCACGACCGCTCGTGCGGACGGCTCGAAGTCGAAGCCTTCCACGAAAGCACCGCCAGGCACGCGGATACAGTCGGGTTCGCCCACCGATTCCGCGGTAACTGCCGATACAAAGGTAACACTGGCGCCACAGGTCACCCCCCCCGATGCTGCGGGTAGCACAGACGGCCATTCCGCTATCGATGCCATGGCGGTCATGAAGCAGGCCAAAGCCGACAAGAACGCCGCCCAAGCCCGGACCGGCAGGGGTACGCAACATATCTCCGCGGCCCAGGCAATCGCCAAGGCAGCCGCCCGGGATCATCCGGCCCGGCCACAGCCGCCGAACAAGCCGGTTATGGTGAAAAAACCAGTTACGGTGAAAAAAGTGGAAAAGGTGGAAGAGGCGGAAAAAAAGCCGGTCCCGACACCGTCCCGAACCGCCGATCTTCCACAAGAACCCAAGGAACCGATCGGTGGTGTCGGAGCCGAAGGGCTGCCCCCACCCGTCGTAGACACCCGGGATGTGGAGGCCCTGCTTAACGCGGACCATCCGGATCCCTTTTCTTTCCTCGGAATGCACGCGGCCCCGTCCCCGGATACGCTGACAATGCGCGTTTTCGTGCCCAAAGCAACCGCCGTGAAGGTCCTGGACGCTACCGACGGCAAGCCAGCGGTAATCCTGAAACGGGTCCATGACGAAGGTCTGTTCGTGGGTTCGATCCGGGGGCGGACAGCGTTCTTTCCCTATCGACTGCGGATAGCGACCCCCGACGGGGAGCAAACGATCGAAGACCCTTATCGATTTCCACCCCTGCTCAGTGACGCCGACACCCGCAAGTTGAGTGAATATACTCACTTCTCGAGCTACCGAACCTTGGGTGCGCACCCGATCGAAATGGAAGGCATTGCAGGGGTTGCCTTTGCGGTCTGGGCACCACACGCTGCTCGTGTAGCCGTGGTCGGTGATTTCAATGGGTGGGATGGACGCCGGCACGGCATGCGCCTGCGCCACGAATGTGGAGTGTGGGAGATTTTCATTCCGGGTGTGGAGAGCGGTGCCCTCTACAAGTACGAAATCAAGACCGCACCCGGTACCGACCCGATGGTCAAATCCGATCCTTATGCCTTCTGTGCCGAGCACCCCCCCGGTTCTGCCTCGATGGTCCGGGCCGGCGGGAGCTATCGCTGGAATGATGGTGCCTGGATCGAGCAGAGAAAGAAAAAACAAGGTCGAGAGGCACCCTTGAACTTCTACGAAGTCCATCCGGGGTCGTGGCGCAGAAAGCCGGAGGAGGACCACCGCTGGCTGAGTTATCGCGAGCTGGCGGACGAGCTGGTGGAATACGTCACCGATCTCGGTTTCACGCACATCGCCCTGCTGCCGATCAGCGAGCATACGTTCGATGACACCGTCGGCTATCTGCCCTCCGCTCTGTTTGCCCCTACCAGCCGCTACGGCACCCCCGATGACTTCCGGTATCTGGTCGATAAATGCCACCGCGCCGGTATCGGTGTCGTCATCGACTGGGTACCCAACTTCTTGTCGACCGAGCCCCAGGGCCTGGTCCGCTTCGACGGAACCGAACTCTACGAAGACACCGACCCTCACCACCGCCGGGACCCGGACTGGGATATGCCCCTCTACAACCTCGATAGTCCGGCGGTGGTCAACTACCTACTCAGCAATGCCCTGTACTGGCTCGACCAGTTCCATCTGGATGGGTTGCGAATAGATAGCCTCGCCAAGCTGCTCTACCTCGACTATGGCCGTGGAGAAGGCGAGTGGATGCCGAACAAAGACGGCGGCAATGAAAGCCTGGAGGCCCTCGATTTCGTCCGGCGGTTGACTCACCTAGTGAGCGATCAATATCCTGGCGTATTGATGATTGCCGAGGACTCATCCCTGCGCCGTGGTATCACCGCGGCCATGAAGGATGGGGGCCTGGGTTTCGATCTGCGCTGGAACTCCGCATGGGCATACGACACCCTGCGTTATCTGCGGCGTCACCCCGTACATCGCAAGTACTACCACTATGAGCTGATCAATCCCCTCAACTTCGCCTTCGACGAGCATTTTATACTGCCGGTTTCCCACGACCATGTAGCGATCGGTCAGGTCGCCATGCTCAACAAGATTCCGGGAGACCGCTGGCAGCAGTTCGCTACCCTTCGGGCCTGGTTGGGTCTGACCTATATGATGCCCGGCAAGAAACTGATGTTTATGGGTACGGAGCTCGCGCAGGACAGGGAATGGAACAGCACTATCAGCCTCGACTGGCATGTGCTCCAGGACCCGATGCACCTGGGTGTTCAGCAGCTTGTTCGAGACTTCAACCGGCTGGTCCGCGAGACCCCGGCGTTGCATGAGCTGGACACCGACGCGAGCGGTTTCGAATGGATCGACACCAATGACGAGGATTGCAGCATCGTTTCATTCGCCCGCTACGGAAAAGACCGCAGCGAGTTTGTGATCGCAGTGACCCATTTCACGCCGGTAGTGCGACCGAACTACCATATCGGAGTACCTGAGCAGGGCTACTATCGGGAGGTATTGAATACCGATGGCGAAGTCTATGGCGGAGGCAACTGGGGCAGCGAAGGCGGTGCAACGGCGGAGAAACATGGCATTCACGGCCGTGAGTACTCCATATGTCTCACCCTTCCCCCGTATGCGACCGTGGTGCTCAAGTTGCAGCGGAAATAAGACTGCGGAATGGCATTGCCTTGAACCCGGTCTCCCGGGGCCGATGCACATCGATTCCGCCCCCCGACGCCTGCTCGCCGGTGTCTTCGAACATGCCCTGGAGTCGGTGCGGGGGAGGTTGGTGGTGCGGCGGGCCTTGGCGGCCCGGGGCATCGAGGGACCGGTAACACTCATCGCCATAGGCAAGGCGGCCCAGTCCATGACCGATGGCGCCTGGGATGCCCTGGACGGGCAGATCCGAGGCGGGCTGGTAATCTCCAGACCGGCTCACTTGGTCGCCGAGAAGCTGGCGCGCTACGGTCTCGAAGGCATTGTCGGGGGGCACCCGATCCCTACCGACGGCAGCCTGGATTCGGGTCGCCGGCTGCAAGGGGTCGTGGCCGGAGGGGGTGCAGAGACCTTGCTGTTTCTGATTTCCGGCGGTGCCTCGAGCCTGGTAGAAGTGCCAGCCGCCGGGCTGGGTTTGGCGGAGCTGGCACGCATCAACCGCTGGCTCTTGGGCAGCGGGCTGGCAATCGAGGCCATGAACCTCGTCCGCAAGTCAGTCTCCCGCATCAAGGGCGGAGGACTCCTGACCAGGCTCGGAAGACGCAAGCTACGGGTGCTGGCCATCTCGGACGTGCCGGGGGACGATTCGGGTGTTATCGGTTCCGGACTACTGGTCCCCGAGCCCCGGCTCGCCTCGCGGCTCACGGCGCTAGAGCTGCCGGACTGGCTCCGGAACCAGACCGAGCGGGCACTGGTCGAGCGTACCGGCATCCCGGAGCAAGGCCCCGAGATCGAGCTGGTGGCGACCCTAGACATCGCCAGGGATGCCGCTGCCGCCGCTGGCGCGGGTGCCAGGCTCGAGGTGTACCTGCATCGGGAATTCCTGGAAGGCGACGCCGCCGCGTGTGGGAGGTCGCTGGCCAGGCGGTTGTGCAATGGACCGGCCGGGCTGCACGTCTGGGGCGGCGAGACGACCGTGCGCCTGCCCGAGCGACCGGGGCACGGCGGGCGCAATCAACACCTGGCCCTGGCCGCGGCAATGGTACTGGCTGGAAGGGATGACTGCTTCCTACTCAGCGGTGGCACCGACGGCACCGACGGCCCCACCGACGATGCCGGCGGCCTGGTAGACGGCGGCACCCGGTACCGGGCAGAGCGGGCCGGATTCGACGCCGCTTCCACGCTGGCCGCAGCAGATGCGGGCACCTTGCTGGCCGCCACCGGCGATCTGATCCACACCGGACCTACCGGCACCAACGTGATGGATCTGGTATTGGGCCTTAGGCTGTGAAACGGCGGGGACCCCCGTAGCGCAGGCATCCCGCCTGCACTCCGGAATGATGAATGCGGAAGCAGCCATCCCCCTCATCATTCTGTACTAGCCGGACCCGATTGCCTCCCGCTCCCAACCGTCCTCCGAGACCACTAATACTTCACCCCGGTCTGCCTGCCACTCGGCGAGCACCAGGCGGGTTACGGAGTTGCCGTCGAGCGCAAAGGAATGGTCCGCCGGCCGGTGGGTGTGGCCATGGATCAGGCGTTGGGCCGAAAAACGCCGCATGTATTCCTCGACCGTCCGCTGGTTCACATCCATGATCGCCGGCGTTTTCTCCGCCATGGCCACACCGCTCTTCCGACGGTAGTCGGCAGCGATGGCGCACCGTTTCGTTAGGGGCATCCAGAGAAAAAGATGCTTCACGATGGGATTGCGAACGCACCAGCGAAACTTCTGATAAGGCACGTCGTCCGTGCACAACAGATCCCCGTGCATGAGCAGCGTGGGCACTCCCGCCAGCTCCACCGCTGTGGGATCTGGGAGCAGCCTACAGCCGGTGTCGCGGGCGAAGGAACGCCCGATCAGGAAATCCCGGTTGCCGTGCATCAGATAGCAGTCGGTGCCCGATTCCGTCAGCCGGCGCAGTGCGGCTCGGATCTCGGGGTAGGGGGGGGGGTCGTCGTCATCCCCGACCCAGACATCGAACAGATCACCGAGGATATAGAGAGCCTGGGTCTGCCGCGCGCGCTGGCCGAGAAACCCGAGAAAGCACTCGACCGTGGCCGGCCGGCTGGGGGCCAGGTGGAGATCGGAGATGAAGAGGGTATCGGGCATAAAAAACTACAAATCATTAGAAGTTACACGAAAATTGATTCGTGGTTTCCATATTTTTTCTGCAACTGCACGAAAACAAACACATAATGAATCCGCGCGCGCTGTGACCCCACAGGCATGATTTCATTTTTGGCCCTTTATGGATTCCAAACTGATCGAAGGGGACGGCGGTCCGTAGCACTCTGATTGATGACAGAACAGGCAGTCTTTTCTCAACAACAACAGCAAATTATACGATGCCCCTTTGGCTTGCTGAGAAGGAAAATTTGCGCAAAATATCCTACCAGTCTGGAATCTATAAAGAGCCTACACGAATTGGCCTGCCGACGCCGCGACTAGGGGCTGTTGACATTCATCGTTCAGGGTCAAATCCTCCTCTAAGAATAAATGTCAACAAACCCTAGGATCCTTGAGGGACCCGAATCTTTAACAAAAGCCATGCGATCTAACGTTGCAAAATAAAATCATCGTTTTTTATATCGGTCTGCTCGTCGATTTACTCCTGGTACGGCGGCTTCCACCGTTTCATGCCAATGTCAAAAAGCGTCTGGTGAAATCCCCCAAAACCTATATCCGCGACAGCGGACTGGTCCACGCGCTGCTCGGCATCGAAACCCATGACGAGCTACTCGGACACCCGGTCGTCGGCGCGAGCTGGGAAGGGCTCGTGATTGAAAACCTGCTGGCAGTCGCATCGAGCCGGGCGCATGCGAGTTTCTACCGCACGGCCCGAGGGGCGGAGATCGATCTGTTATTGGATCTCGGCACCCGGCACGGCACCTGGGCAATCGAGATCAAACACGGACTCGCCCCGAAAGTCGAGAAAGGCTTCCACATCGCGCTCGATGACATTCGACCGGACAGGGCCTTTCTGGTCTGTTCCGGTACGGATCGGTACCCGAAAGGAAACGGCATCGAAGCCACCGGCTTGCGTGCACTCGCTGAAGAAGTGCGCAATCCGGGATAAACGAAATCGTTACCCGTAATCGGAATATCCTTGCGTAGAACAGCTTTCACCGCAAAAGCCACCTCCGCTCTTACCCCGAAACGGCAGAACCTCTTCGTATCCCGGCGGCGGAGCCGGTGGAATATATCTACAGGCTTTGCCCAACCCACTGTTGGGAGCTACCATTGTCGCGGCACAGGGAGGTACTGCCGTTTTCAGGCACCCCGGCGAGTCACCGGAGCGCGGTGCCCGGGTATGAGATGCGGTTGCTATGTCCTCCAATTTCGATCTTCAACGTATCCGCATCGGGGTCTTGGGCCTCGGCTATGTGGGATTGCCGCTGGCCGTCGCGTTCGGCAAGCGTTATCCGACCCTGGGCTTCGACGTCGATGCGGCCCGCATCGCGGAGCTGCGGGAGGGCCGGGACAGCTCGCTCGAAGTAGAACCGGAGGAGCTACGGGCCGCCGAGAAATTGACCTACACCGAAGAGGCCAATGATCTGGCCGATTGTAATCTGTTCATTGTCACTGTCCCCACCCCCATAAATGCGCATAAACAACCGGACCTGCACTTCCTGAAATCGGCCAGCTATACCGTGGGTGTGTTGCTGAAGGCGGGTGATATCGTCATCTACGAGTCCTTGGTCTATCCCGGTGCCACGGAGGAGATCTGCATCCCTATCCTGGAGCGAATCTCCGAGCTCGCGTTCAACTGGGACTTCTACGTCGGTTACAGCCCGGAGCGCATCAACCCCGGCGACAAGGAGCACCGATTGGCCACAATCAAGAAGGTAACCTCGGGCTCCACCCCGAGGTCGCCGACTTCATCGGTGCCCTGTACCGCAGCATCATCCCCGCCGGCACCCACAAGGCCGGCAGTATCCGGGTGGCCGAGGCGGCCAAGGTTATTGAGAATACCCAGCGCGACGTCAACATCGCCCTCATCAATGAGCTCGCTCTTATCTTCGATCGCTTGGGGATCGATACCCAGGAGGTGCTGGAAGCGGCGGGCAGCAAGTGGAATTTTCTGCCCTTCTGACCGGGTCTGGTCGGCGGCCACTGCATCGGCGTCGATCCCTACTATCTCACTTACAAGGCACAGGCCGTCGGCTACCAGCCGGAGATCATCCTCGCCGGACGCCGTCTCAACGACCGCATGGGTGCCGTTATCGTCAGCCGGCTCATCAAGCTCATGATCCGGCGCAATCTGGTGATGAAGGGCAACCGGGTGCTGGTGCTGGGTCTGGCGTTCAAGGAGAACTTCCCGGACCTGCGGAATACCCAGGTGGTCGACATCCCCCGGGAGCTGGCCGATTACGGCATCTCCGCGGACGTCTACGATCCCTGGGTGGATCCCCGTGCGGCCAAGGAGGACTACGGCATTACACCGATCGAGGACCCACAACCGGGGCGTTACGATGCCATCGTTCTGGCCGTGGCCCACCGCCAGTTCGGGGAGATGGGGATCGAACGACTGTGGGCTCTGGGCCGGCCCGGCGCCATATTCTTCGACGTCAAGCACCTGTTCCCAGCCGCCGTTGTGGACGGCAGGTTATAAGGCGCCGTTGCCACATGAAAATCCTGGTAACCGGCAGTGTCGGCTTCATCGGCTCCGCACTCTCGCTGCGGCTCCTGGCGCGCGGCGACGAGGTCATCGGAATCGATAACCTCAACGACTACTACGACGTGGGGCTGAAGAGGGCCCGGCTCGCGCGCGCCCTCGAATATGACGATTACCGGGAGCTGCGCATCGACATCCACGACCGGGCCGCCGTCGCCCAAACTTTCGCGCGGCACCAGCCCCAACGGGTCGTCAACCTGGCCGCCCAGGCTGGGGTCCGGTATTCCATTGAGCATCCGATTGCCTATGTGGACACCAACCTGACCGGCTTCGCCAACATCCTGGAGGGCTGTCGTCACCACGCGATCGAACACCTGGTATATGCTTCCAGCAGCTCGGTCTACGGTGCCGACACCAAGCTTCCCTTCTCCGTCCATCACAACGTGGATCACCCGTTGAGCCTCTATGCTGCCAGTAAAAAGGCCAATGAGCTGATGGCCCACACCTACAGCCACCTGTACCGACTGCCCACCACCGGCCTGCGTTTTTTTACCGTATACGGCCCCTGGGGTCGGCCGGACATGGCCTTGTTCAGATTCACCCGCGCCATCCTCGCGGGCGAGCCGATCCGGGTCTTCAACTATGGTAAGCACCGCCGGGATTTCACCTATATCGACGACATTGTCGAGGGCGTGATCCGGGTCCTGGACCGGATCCCGGAGCCCGATTCCGACTGGACCGGGGAAAATCCGGATGCGGCCAGCAGCTCGGCGCCCTACCGGCTCTACAACATCGGCAACCAGCAACCAGTGGAGCTGATGGACTATATTGAGCTGCTCGAACGCTGCCTGGAGATGGCGGCAGAAAAAGAGCTATTGCCCCTGCAGCCGGGAGATGTGCCCGATACCTACGCGGATGTCGAGGAGCTGGTCCGGGATACGGGCTATCGACCGAACACACCCATCGCAGTCGGCGTGTCGCGTTTCGTCGACTGGTATCGTTCGTATTATGGGGATGGAAAATAGACGTGAGGATTACGGCTGCGGGAGATCTTTGAGCCGCAAAGGCACAAACTAGGATGCGGTGAGTGCAGTGAAGCGCACCGGTGAGTACGGTAGCAATGCCGTTAAGATAATCGTTACCGCTCAACAAAAAGAGGAGAAACTACGAATCACGCGAGTCCTCGCGAAAATTGTCATCCCGAACTGAAAGGAGGGATCTTTTCCGCGCCGATTGCCCAACCTACCTTGACAAGCGGCCAGCAGCTAACATAATGGCATTGACGTGCAGGCATCATTCATCATTCAGAAATGTAGGCGGGGATGCCTGCGCTACCAGATATATACGCCTCCCTTTGAGCTGTGCAGTATCCTCGCTTAGTCCTGATTACGGGCGCCAGCCGCGGCATCGGCCGGGCGCTGAGTCTCAAGCTGCTGGACGCGGGGAGCCGGGTCATCGGCATCGGGCGGGATTTCTCGCACTGGTCCCTGCCCCGAACCGGCTTCGAGGCGATCACGGCCGATCTGGTGGATCTCGAGGCACTGCCGCAGCTGTTCTCCGAGGTCGCCAAAGCACACCGTGAGTTGGACGCGGTGGTGTCCAATGCCGGTGCCGGTCGTTTCGGTCACCTAGAACAGTTTTCACCACGCCAGATCCGCACATCCGTGGATCTCAACCTGACCCAGCATATTTTGGTAGCGCGGTCTTGTTTACCCTTGCTCAAGCGTCGGGAACGGGCCGATCTGATCTTCATGGGCTCGGAGACCGCCTTGTCGGGCGGCGTCAAGGGCACCGTCTACAGCGCCTGCAAATCCGCCCTGCGGGGGCTCGCACGTTCTCTGCGCCAGGAGTGCGCCGCCGGCGGCGTGCGGGTCGGGATCGTCAATCCGGGGTTGGTGAGGACCGGCTTCTTCGATGGGCTCGCTTTCCGCCCCGGCGAGGCGTCCGAGAACGCCATCGCCCCGGAGGACGTCGCCGATGCGATCATCACCATGCTCGGCGCACCCCCCGGCACCGTGGTGGACGAAATCAACCTGTCGCCCCTCAAGAAGCTTATACGCTTCGGTCCTGCTGCAGGGGTCTGAGCACCGTATCTGCCCACACCGGCACCTTGGATTGTTCAAAGTGCCGTCGTCTTGAGGGTTCTATCCGTCAACAAGGAAAGTTTGCTCAAATCGTGAGCGACTCTTTAGTCTGTCGGCAGCCGCAACAGCGACGGTGAAGAGATCATCGTGATCCATAAGCCGTGAGCGTGCAAGAACAACCTGGCGAAAAAGATGTTCCACTTTATGCTTATCGACGGTTGAAGTAGGTTCGACTGTTTCACATGCGAGACCACCAGTGTCCGGGATATTAATTGAATAAATTCAGATGGTTATTTATTTCGAGATTGCTTAGATCGTAGTCCACATCGATAACCATCCGATTCAGCAATATTTTTTCGCACATAGCCGGGCTCAAAATCTGTAGGATTGTATAGAGACTTGCGTCAATTGGAGCGCTTTTGGAGGTATCTCCATGATTCCTGGAGCGGGATCTTTTCAAAATCTACAAGTCGATTCAAGTCGATGACATCCTAAAATCGGCAGCTTTGTTTTATCTTACAAGTGGTTACAAGATGAAAGAACCAATTTTCCCGGACGCTAGTGATGCGAGACAAAAGATCTCCTCCGCTTTGAGTGATTCGGGGAGATGGGGATAGCGTGTGTCCACGTCCGACCACCACTAGGATAGCGTTGGTTGGCTGCGAGTCCTCGATATGGCGCTTATGAGGGCTTTCCTTTCGCAGGGGCTGAAGGTGTCGAGTCCAAAGTGGCCAAGAGTTTCGTGACGTATCGTTTGGATAAAATCCACCGCGTCGCCTGAATTGGAAGCGGCAAAGGCGGCGAGTCGTCCGGAAGGAAAGTAGGCTCCAAAGATCCTTCCTGCTCGTTCGATGGTTGCCTGTTCACCGAATATCTCTTCCTAGGTTGCACGACAATGCCATTAAGTTAAGCGTTACCGGTCAGCAAACAAGAGGAAAAACTACGAATCACACAGAGAAACCGTCGTCCCGAACTGAAAGGAGGGATCTTAATTCGCGGGAATTCGCGTGATTCGTAATTTTCTCTTCTGCGCCTTTGTGGTTCAAAATACTTCACCGCTGTCGCAATACCTCATAGAGACAGATCCCCGCGGCCACGGAGACATTCAGGCTCTCGACCGTTCCCAACATGGGAAGCCGCACCAGCAGATCGCATCGTTCCCTGGTCAGGCGGCGCAGCCCCTTGCCTTCTCCGCCCAGGACCAGCGCGAGCGGGCCGGTGAGGTCGGTCTCGAACAAGCCGGCTGTTGCCTCTGCGGCCGTGCCGATCAGCCAGATACCCCGCTCTTTGAGACCCGCGACGGTGCGCGATAGGTTGGTGACTTGGATATGGATATAGAGAACAGTCCGCGCGGCACCGCTGGCGACCTTGCACGCGACCGCGGTCAGGCCGACCGCCTTGTCCTTGGGCGGGATCAGGGCCTACACGCCGGCCGCGTCGGCGGTGCGCAAGCAGGCCCCCACAGGTTGTGGGGATCCTGAACGCCGTCCAGGATCAGCAGCAGGGGAGTTCTCTGGGTGTTGTCGAGGATGGCGCCGAGATCCGTCTCCATCATCTAGCCCGGCGCCGCATCACTCGGCGGACTACAACGCCCGTCTCTTCGCGTGATTCGTAGTTTCCATTATCACTAGCTCAAGTTTTGTGCTTACGCTTTTTAGAACCACGCTGCTCGCGCGGTGCCAAGACAAAATCGATCTTGCGTTCATCCAGGTTGACCGCCACCAATCGGACCCGCAGTCGGTCGCCGAGACGGTAGACCATACCGGTGCGTTCCCCCGTGAGCCGGTGCCCGACCGGATCGAAGTGATAGAAATCGTTGTCCAGGGCCGTGATGTGCACCAAGCCGTCCACGTAGATTCGGTCGAGCTCCACGAAGATGCCGAAAGAATTGACGCTGGTGATGGTCCCCTCGAATTCCTCGCCGACTTTGTCCTCCATGTATTCGCACTTGAGCCAAGACTCGACATCGCGGGTGGCCTCGTCGGCATGGCGCTCGGTACCGGAGCAGTGCTCGCCGATGCGGCGCAGGTCCGGCTTGGCATACTCGAAATCCGCTGCACTCCCCCCCGCCAGGAGATGCTTGATGGCCCGGTGGACGATCAGGTCCGGATAGCGGCGAATGGGAGATGTGAGGTGGGTATAGGCGGGATAGGCGAGTCCGAAATGGCCCGCGTTCTCCGAACTGTACATGGCCTGCTGCATGGAGCGCAGCAACACGGTCCGGATCAGGTGCTGATCCGGGCGCGCCCGGATCGAGTCGAGTAGAGTCGCGTAATCCTGCGCCGTGGGTTGCTTTCCGCCGGCCAAGCTCAGGGACAGTTCGGCGAGGAACTCCCGCAGATCGCTCAGCTTCTCCTCCGCGGGCGTCTCGTGGATGCGATACAGGGCCGGCATCCGCCGACGCTGGAAGAGCCTGGCGGCGGCGACATTGGCCGCGAGCATGCACTCCTCGATGATCCGGTGGGCGTCGTTGCGCCCACGGGGACGGATCGCCAGGACGCGGCCCTGCTCGCTGAGCTCGAAGTAGGTCTCGGTGGTGTCGAAGTCGATGGCCCCGCGTTCTGCCCGCACCCCGTGGAGGGCTTGGTAGAGGGCGTACAGCGCGTGCAGCCGGGGCAGTAGCTCCGCATAGCGTTTGCACAGCTCCGGATCGCTTTTTGCGAGCATGGCCGCGACCTGATCGTAGGTAAACCGGGCCTGAGAGCGCATCACCGCCGGGAAGAAACGGGATCTGGTGACCTTTCCTACGTGGCTCACAGAGAGCTCGCAGGCCATGCACAGCCGATCGACGCCGGGATTGAGGGAACACAGCCTAGTGGACAGGACCTCCGGCAGCATGGGAATCACCCGGTCCGGAAAATAGACCGAGTTGCCTCGCTGGTAGGCCTCTGCGTCCAGGGCCGTACCCGGTGCCACGTAGCTGGAGACATCGGCGATGCAGACCAGGAGCTTCCATCCCTTGGGCTTAGGTTCGCAGTAAACCGCGTCGTCGAAATCCCGGGCATCGGCCCCGTCGATCGTCACCAATGGGAGCCGACGCAGATCGACCCGCCCGGCCTTGGCCGCGTCCGGTATCTCGGCCTTTAGGCCCGCGATCTCGGCCGTCACCGCCGTCGGCCACTGGACCGGGAGGTCGTGGGTGCGGACCGCGATGTCCGTTGCCATTCCCGGTGCCATGTGGTCCCCGACCACCTCCAGGATCTTCCCGATGGGCTGGGTGCGTTTGGTCGGCTGGTCCGTGATCTCGGCGACGACGATCCGGTCCTGCTCGGAGCCGGCGATCCGGTCGCTGGGGATGATGATGTGATGGGCCAGGCGCTTGTTATCCGGGACCACAAAGCCGACGCCGCTCTCCTGGTAAAAGCGCCCGACCACCGTGCGCGTATTGCGCTCCAGCACCTCTACCACCGATCCTTCCAGCCGTCCCCGGCGATCGCGGCCGACGACCCGCACCACCACGCGGTCATTGTGGAACAGACCGCGCATCTGCCGCGGGTAGAGATAGACATCGTCACCGCCATCGTCCGGCTTGACGAAACCGAAGCCATCCGGATGGCCGATGACCCGACCCGCGATCAGATCCCGCTTGTTGACTAGGCAGTAGGCGTCCCGGCGATTACATACCAGTTGCCCGTCCCGCACCATGGCGCCGAGACGACGCTGCAGGGCGATGGTCTCCTCGTCATCGCGGATGTCGAAAATGGCGGCGATCTCGCTGAAAATGAGTGGAATGCCGGTTTCGGCCAAGGTCTCGAGAATGAATTCCCGACTGGGGATGGGATTGGAGTACTTCTTCGCTTCGCGCCGATAGTGGGGGTCCGAACTCCGGGACTTTACCTGTGTACGTTTTGCCACGATGGGAATCTTTTAGTCCGAAAAAGTCAGAGAAGGCGCCGGATCGCATCCAGCGTCGTTTGCAACGCCTCGGCAAACCCTTCGATCTCCTCCGCCGGCGCCGTCTTTTCCTCCCCGATCCGCGTCTCCACCACCTCCGCCTGCGCTTGGATCCCGTCGGCTCCGACATAGAAGTAGGCCCCCTTGGCCCTATGGACCCAAGCTTCAACCGCCCGATAATCACTCGTTTCCTGGGGCCTCCCGTACCCGCTGGAGGATACCTTCATATTCCTGCAGAAAGGTGGGGAGTATCATCGTTTCGAGTTGTTTGCGATCAACACCCAAGCGGCAGGCGGCCTGGTCGAAATCGAGCCTAGGTACTTGTTCGTGTCTATCCATCGGCAGAGCCCCTTATGATTTGTCCGCACCCGGGACGGGGGAAGATGAGAGCCATTCCCCTACCTTCTGCAATAATATCGCCTGCTCGATCGGTTTGACCAGATAGTCGTCCATCCCCGCTGCACGGGCCGCACGGACCTGCTCCTCCTCCGATTCCCTGCTCAAGCCGATGATCGGCACGGTCCGGCTGGTGCGAATTCGACGCGTCGCCTCCAGACCATCCATCCCCGGCATTTGGATATCCATCAACACCAGCTCACAGGGGCGCCCCGCCAGCACCGCGATGGCCGCCTCGCCCGCTACCGCCTCCAACACATCGATGCCCTCTTTTTCCAGTATCTGTTTGATGATCAGCCGGTTGAGCTCCGAGTCATCGACCACCAACACCGCTTTGCCCGCGCAGGCCTGGGGTGGAGAGAGCGGCCCTCGCTGCAGAGAGTCTCCTACTGCGACCATCAGCTCCGGTCGGGTACAGGGCTTCGGCAGCAACCCCTGCATCCCGACCTTCTCGGTCTTCCCTTGGGCGATATAGGGCGGCTCCGAGGTATAGGCCACAATCGGAGTCGTCCGGCCCTGGCGACCACTGTCCCCGGCCCGGAGCCGTTCCGTCGCCTCATACCCGTTCAGCTTCGGTATGTTCAGATCCATCAGGATCAGGTCATACTGTGTGTCCCGCACCCGCTCGATGGCCTCCTTTCCGTTGCCGGCCTCGTCGATAACCACCTGCAACGGCTCCAGAAAACTCCGGACGACCATGCGGTGCAGCGCCTCATCGTCTACCACGAGCAACCGCTTGCCCGCAAACAGGGGTTGGACCTCATCCATGATCCGCCGCTGGTAGGCCTCGATCTCGGCCTCCTCGACAGGAGGGAAGGTCAGGGTGAATTCGGTGACTCCCCGACCACCGAATCGCAGGTAATCTCACCGCCGAAGGCCCGCATCACTCGTTTGCAGTAGGCCAGTCCCAGCCCGGTGCCGCCCTGCTTGCCCGCGGTATAGAAGCTGTGGAAGAGGCGGTCGAGGTTCTGTTTGGGCATGCCGGGGCCGGTGTCACGAAAGCGTATCCGGTTATGCGCGCCCTTGATCCGGATCTCGCCGTCGCTGCGGCGCTTGAAATAGTAGAGGGCGTTCTTCAGCAGATTGAACAGGACGAAGAGATAAAGAGTCTCGTCGCCCCGGAAGCTGAAGTCTTCCCGCTCGTCCAAACGGACCCGCTCCCGCTCGGCGGGGGAATCATAGCCGTATTCATCCAGGGCCTTGCGGGTGGTCCAGTCGCGGAGAGATAGACGAAGCGGTCAGGATCGAAGGGTCTCTGCATACCCGCGTTCGATGGCGGTAATCTTCCAGTCCAGAAAATCCAGGACGGGGACGGACTGATGAAACGAGTCCGTCAAGACGGCAAGGTCAAAGCCGCGTTGATCCCAATCGTGCTCCCAATATGTCCAACGGAATGGTCTGGCCATGGTTTCGTTGAAGTAGTTGATGAAATCGCCGATCTTTCCGGCCAGGTCGCTCTTGGATTGGAAGTTGCCGCGACGGATGAGCTTACGCACCAGGATGGAGAACCAGATTTCGATCTGGT
>Ga0209259_1000082_pt1 | contig 24151 bp, 30 predicted proteins | sample WorMetGr2BELIZE1_FD_187417 | JGI IMG/M metagenome (GOLD analysis project Ga0209259, IMG submission 187417) | Marine gutless worms symbiont microbial communities from Max Planck institute for Marine Microbiology, Germany - Inanidrilus... ...
ACATACGCGAAACCGCCAAAGCCGATCTTCAGCGCCTCGACCGCGGCGTGGCGGCGTCCCTGCTCTTCCGGCAGCGAACGCAAGTAGACATGAAGTCTTCGTGCGATTGATCGTAGCCTTGAAACCTAACTTGTTAGTGAATCGTTCCTAGGTGTATTCTTCCAGAAGAGAGGGCTAAAATCTAGAATTAGGTAACGAGAAAAACGGTGGCAATCGGAATGGTTACCGATGAATCCATCTACTCTATCACTTCAAAAATCACCACTACCCACCTGAAATACCTGTTTTTTCATTGCATAACATAACCTTAGCATACTCTGAAGATGCTAAAGTTATCCAGACCCTTCCACAAAAAGTCGATCGGTTCTTTTGATAAATCTCCTGCGCTTGTTCAATGCATCATTGACTGCTCTAAATTTTTGAATCAGGGTATCGTTCAGACGGCATAGGCTCGTTTGCTGTGATAAAAGGCGGCCAATATCTCCTTGCGCTCTTCACTCAGTTTTTGGTAAGACGACAGTACTCGCATCTCGAATCCCCGCACCGCTTCAGCGTCATTTATGATGATCAGTCGTCCGAAATCCAGGATTTCATTCTGAAAAACCGTGTTCGCCAGGCGAAAATTGATCAGATCGACCTCGCGTTCCAAGAGTTGTTCCAAAGCCACTCGGCAAGGTGAAAAGGCCAGATTTTTCGGCCACGGCGGTTTAAAAAGGCAACAGAAAAGCTAAGTCGATATTACTATCGGGCCATTCAGCTTCGGTACCGTAATTGCCGAATAGGTAAACGGCCTTGGCATCTGAGTAATAGCTTAGAAGGATCCGAATCATATCCCTTGTATTCATACCGACACATCCAGGATCGTCAGGGATGGTAACCGTTCAGCCCCCACCGCGTCATTCCGGCAGGGAGTGCCGGAATCTGCCGTGCCATGGATGGCAAAAACAGCGGGGGTTGAACGCTTACCAGGGATGTACTGGCAGAGGTACAGTCCGTGCCCAATATAGTCCGTGCCCAACACCCTAACTATCATTATCACCATACTCAAAGCACGGTTTCCACGACGTTAGCGATTGCACTCGGGACACTGCAGTCACCGATGCAGTTCCCAGGCACCAAGTCGACGAGCACGGACGATAACGCCGTAGCGGGGTTGTAAGACCGACCACCTATTCGGACTCAATCCGGAGCGTCGGCTGGATGCGCACATGACCGGCCGTAATCAACGAGAACGCCCCCTGCATTTCGCTTCCATGCGCGGCCAATGTGTCAGCAATGATTCTGCTCTTACCTTGCAGAGACAGGCCAGCGAGTCGATACAGGATGACTCTGGCGTGAACCAGCCGGAGCCGGAACACAAGCTCACCGAAGTCTTTGTCTGAGATCAGCAGGAGCGCATTGTCGGCATTTGCCAGGGCCAGTACTCTGTGGTCATCTATTCTGGGATCAAGCTCACATATATAACCAACTCGATGTCCGGCATCGCGCAGGGCGGCAACGATAGGCGCATCGACGTTCTCGTTGGCGAGTAGGATCACACGAGCCGGGCGAAGCGGCGATCAGACCGCATCGGCATCTGTCGGATACAACACATCGGCGTGCATCGCCCGCGCTGCAAAGTGCAACGCATCACGGATGTCGTTGGCACTCAAGCGCGGATTTGCCTCCATGATCTGCACCTCGGACTCGCCTGCCGCCAGCCGTTCCAGGATCGATTCCACGGTGATGAGTGTGCCCTTGATAGTGGGCTTTCCCATCATGATGGTAGGGTTGGATATAACCGGCATTGTTCTGATGACCTCCCAATGGTGACAGGGCGAAGGATAGCGCGGAAAGCGTGCTTCTCCGCAGTCCATTTTTCCCAGCGCCACCTGGATGATGTCAGGTTCCGAAAAGCTACTAGCGAGACTTCGCCTCAGACCGACGAGGCGTGAATTTTGGTACGGAAACCAGAAGTCCACGAAAGCACGAAAGGACACGATCCCTCATTCGTATGAAGGGCACCTTGAGAAATCGGTATTTTCACCAGTCAAGCAACTCTAACTCATTGATTATTCAGATGTGCCGTTGACGAAAACCGTATTTTTCAAAGTGCCCTGAATTCGTATCCGTTCGTGTCTTTCGTGGACCCTGTTCCCCGTGCCCGCAGAAATTGGATTCATCATTCATCATTCAGAGGCGGGTCCCTCAAGGAATCCTAGGGTCTGTTGACATTTAACATGCCTGCAGGCGCGGGGAACACGAACTACGAATGGACACGAATTCACACGAATGAGGGTTCGTGTCCATTCGTGGTTCCATTGCATTTAAAATCAGTCGCTCAGCTTTATATGCCAACACGCCCTAGTACCTCAGTAACCCTGCTCCTGGTAGACATCGGCGATGTAGTTCTCGAACTTGGTGTATTTGCCGAGGAAGGTCAGCCGGATGGTCCCGATGGGGCCATTGCGCTGTTTGGCGATGATGATCTCGGCGATGCCCTTGTTGGGGCTGTCTTCGTTGTAGACCTCATCCCGGTAGATGAACGCGATCAGGTCTGCGTCCTGTTCAATCGCTCCACTTTCGCGCAGATCCGACATGATGGGTCGCTTATTGGGGCGCTGCTCCAGGCTGCGGTTGAGCTGGGACAGGGCAATGACCGGGATGTCGACCTCCTTGGCCAAGGACTTTAGGGACCGCGAGATGGCCGAGATCTCCGCCACCCGATTCTCGCGTGCCTCGGGGGCCTGCATCAGCTGCAGGTAGTCGATGACGATCAGCGCCAGGTCGTCATGCTCGCGCTTCAGGCGACGCGCACGGGCACGCACCTCGGTCGGCGACAGGGCCGGCGTATCGTCGATGAATAGCTTGGTCTTGGACAGGATGTTTACGGACGAGGTCAGACGCGGCCATTCGTCTTCTTCCAGCTTGCCCGTCCGTACCCGGTGCTGGTCGATCCGACCCAGCGACGACATCATGCGCATGGCCAAGGACTCCCCCGGCATCTCCAGGCTGAATACGGCCACCGGGCGCTGGGTCTCTATCGACACGTTCTCCGCGATGTTCATCGCGAAGGTGGTGTTGTGCACACAAATGTCATTGGCAACGAAGTTATGGGTCTCGGGGATCGTCAGATCATAGACCTGCTTATGCCCCACATATCGGATGGCCCTGATTTCGTCCCAATAGACATCGCTGGTCGCCAGATCTGCCAGGTCTCGATCCCCCGAGGCCATCGCCAAACGCCCGAGCCGCGACCGGCTGAGTGAACGTCGGCCCACATGGACATTGCTCGTACCGGGCAAGCCCGCGCCTTGCGCGAGATGGCTCCAGGGCTCATCTCCTTTAGTACCGGCGATTTGGTCCCAGAATTCGAGGGGAATCAGATCGCAGTTCGTCTGATAGCGTTTTTTGGTGATTGCGTCCGTTACCCGAGATAGCGCATCTTCCTTACCGAAGATTCCGATCTCCGATACGAAGGTTCGGATGGCTTCGGCATCGGTAATATCAAGTTGGAATGCGATGAACTCTTTTCCGCCGTTCGTAACTGTCCGGTTACGCAGCTTAGCGATGATGCCGAACCGCAACAGGAGGTGTTGCAGCTGATGTATCAGGCGCTCGCTGACCGACGCATAGCCCAGCTGCGTTTGACCGCTTGCGAGCAGGCTCGCCCAACCGTCAGTGGCAAAGAGGCGATTGATGAAGAGTGCGAGCTGGATCTGGGGCAAACGGAACACACAATCCGGGATGGACTTGGTGTGTGCATCCCTGCCCCAGACGCCCAGGTCGTCGAGCCAACGGGTAAGGGCGTTGGGCGCGTTCTTGGCCGCACTATCGCGCCCAGCAGGTAGCCAGTCGCCATCTTCCGTGCCGAAAAAGGCGCAGATCTTGCGATACAGGCGTTCTCCCGGAATTGTGTTGCCTTTGGTCCGGTTGTGGACATTCGACGCAGATGCACCAATGGCGTAGGCGAATTGGCGATCCGAGTAAGGTGATGCGCCGAGTGTTCTGCGCAGGCGGGCCGCAAACCGGCGACGGTTTTCTTCGATCAAGGAAGTATCCGCGGCGATCAGAATATCCGGCGTCCGGTCACGCGTTGTTCGCAAGGTAGCGCGCACCCCACCGAAAGCTTCGATGGCAGCGATGAAATCTGCCTGAATGCGCGGGTTCAGGTTGGTGAACTTCGATGCGGATTGGGTCAAGGCACCGTCACCCAGCAGGTATGCCAACAGCTTTACCCGGCATTCCTCTAAGCCTTCGTTGCCGAATACGGGCAATCTCCGTGGGACTGCGATGCGTTGTCCGACCGCCAACTCCACCAGGGGTCGCCATCCGGAGGGCGTGCAATAGGGGTGAATGGCGGTGGTCTCGATGGATCGCCCCAAGCGGGTCGTTACGCGAAAGACCGGTTTTTTTCCATCGTCGACATAGACCGCAGGGGAAGTCAGTCTGAGCTTCCAGTGCCGATCCAACGACAGGAGACGCGCGCGCTTGCGGCGGCAGATGGTTTCTATCGTCTCCAGGCTGCCGTCTTCCAGAAGGACTTCGGTATCGGCCTGAACGCACTTCCCCATCGAAGGCCGGCCTGCGACGATAATCAGGTCCGAGTTCTGGAGTCCCGAGGTCCGTTCGTCGAAATCCGGGAACCCCGTCGCCAGCCCGGTAATCTGCTGATCGCTGTTGTAGAGCCGATCGATACGATCGATGGCCGTGACCAGGAGCGATTTGATTTCCTTAAAACCGCCACCGCGTGCCAATTGCTCGGCGATCTCGAACACCCGCCGTTCCGCCTCGTCGAGGATCTCATTGTCCAGGCGATCCCCCGGATTGTAGGCCAGATCGGCAATCTCCGTGCCCGCGTGAATGAGTTGCCGCAGTACGGAGTTGAAGCGCACAATCTTGGCATAGGCCACCACATTGGCCGCGCTCGGGGTGTCCTTGGCAATGGAGCCCAGGTAAGGGAGACCGCCCGCATCCTCGAGCTTCCCGGTTCGCTCCAGGGTCTCCGCCAGCGTTACGACGTCGAAGGGCTGGTCACCATCCGCTAGTCGCATGATCGCCTCGAAAATCAGGCGGTGCTCACGGCGGTAGAAATCACCCGCCGCCACCTTGTCCGCGATCTTGTCCCAGGTGTCATTATCAAGCATCAGGCCGCCGAGCAGGGACTGCTCCGCCTGGATGGAGTGGGGGGGAACCCGCAGGTTCTCGGTCCCGTAGGCGGTGTCCTCGGGATAGGCGGGAACGGCCGGCGCCGACTCGGCCCCAGGGACGCTATCTCCGGGAAAGGGGGGGACATCCGGTTCTGACATGGTCCACATAGCCCCTTCAGTGATGTTAAGGAAAACTACGAATAACGATAGGAGTGATGCGGGATTGGTCTGGCTGAATTTACATCGTAATCCTCTTCCGTGAATGCTAGTGCCTTTGTTCTCTTGTGAGTGCTTATTATATGTCCTATTTCTCGTACCAACTACAAGCAGCAACACCAAGTTTGTGTCAATAAGGGGACTTGGCATAAAGTTACGCTCTTATCTTCACCTCCTTTACTTTGCCATCATCATCACTTAACCTTAACCACTTTATACTCCCGCTCAGGCTCCTCTGATGATTGCGGACCCTTAATGAGGAGTCCAATTCCAGAGATTTCTGATAGTCCCATGGCCTGGAGAATCCGACTGTAATCTTCCAGCACTTACCCATTTCATCAAAGACGATTTCTTCCAGCCCTATGTTGCTCGGGTTTTCCGCGGAAAACACATCGGCCACATAGGCTTTGGCAATCTTTACTACTTCTTTTACTTCCATTGAGACTCCAATTATTTTAATGCCTAACGGTTTGGCTCAGGCGCCCAATGCCGCGTGGCACTGAGCTTGAAAATTACCGAGGAGCCAGACCGCATCGCGACATTGGGTCGCTTGCAGCCAAATGTTAGGCAAATGAGCTGGAAAACGATCCATCAATTGAACCTGGCCCCTTTCCCCATTAGGCGTTTCCGGTTTCCACACCGGACGGCCCGACGCTGCCTGACAACGTGCCGCATCTTCAGCAATTGCTGCGATGTTGCCATCGAACCGTTCGGAGATTTCTTCGCGAGTCCGATGTATTTCTTCGATTACTGAATCATCCACTTTCTGTGTCATCGCTCAACAACTCCTCCGGAGTGTAGATAATGGGTATGGGGATGCCCAGTTTTGCAAGCAGATCGTGAATATGCGGGAGGATTTTTGCATTCGCAATATGCTTGCAGTTCCACATCAGATAGGTATTGTATCTGATGATGCGCGACAACCGCGATGTGAAGAGCGTCGACTTGTGCTTTTCCGGAAACACGCAAAGCGACATGATTTCGTCAGCGAGTTTCGGGATTTCAGGTGCGTGGGACAGCAGCGGAATACCATCGAGCGACTCCAACCGTTCTGCTGCGAGAATTGGATCACCAGCTGACGCTTCATCAATCACGTACTGCGATACAACAAGTTCATAGTGCTTCCGCTCGCCGTGCCACCAGCGGTGCGTCAGCAGTTGCCGGGCTGCCGTTACGATTTGCCTGCTTGGCTTCTGCCGCAGATAGCTGATGATCGACGTTTCAATGTAAACCGTGTTCATGTCGACGATCCATGACGCCTAACGCTCAGCATCAGCCGACCATTGTAGCGATTTTCACATAGTCAGAAACATTAAGTATTAAAAATGGGTCTGGATAACTTTAGCATCTTGAGAGTATGCTAAGGTTATGTTATGCAAGGAAAAAACAGGTATTTCAGGCGTTCACACCTTTGGGAAGCTAAATTCAGAGCACTTATACGCTATTTCGCGCACGATTTGCCGGCCTGGAAAACCACCGAGCTGAGCGCTGTAAGCCGCCCAACGATTAATTAGCTATTCATGAAGTTACGAATCAGAATCGCCCAGGTTTGTAACGCTTCATCCCCTCTATCCGGTGAGGGTGAAGTCGATGAATCTTATTTTGGCGCACGCCGTGTTCGCGGAAAAAAGGGGTGCGGAGCAGGCGGTAAACCGATCGTCTTCGGAATCTTGGAACGTCACAGGTAAAGTGTCGGAAATCGTCCCTGACGCCTCCAGGAAGCAGCTACAGAGCGCGATCCGGGGTCAGGCAGCCCTGGAAGCATCATCTACTCGGACGGCTGGAGAGGCTACAATGGGCTGGTGGACATGGGCTACAAAAAGCATTTCCGGGTGCATCATGGTGAGCATGAGTTTGCCCGCAGTAATTGCCATATCAATGGCATTGAGTCATTCTGTTCATATGCCAAACGGAGGCTTGCAAAGTTCAATGCTGTTCCCCGACAAACGTTCCTTTTACATCTCAAGGAATGTGAATTCAGATTTCATCACCGAGAGGAAGATCTCTCTGATAGAATACTTACTCTACTGAAAGAAAACCAACTCTAAAGTTATCTAGACACTAAAAATTTATCAGCCGACTCTATATAGATAGGTAGATAGGTTAGCATTGGCTGGAGATACCAATAACGAAGATGATTAACATCAAGAGAAATGCTTACTTCTTCGGTCTTTTCAAACACTGATAGTGGCATGGTTGAAACCATAATTCCCTAACTTAAAGTGTGGGTTAAGTGTATCCCGATGTCTCTAGCACCTTTGTCATTTTCATATTTAACGAATTCACCGAAATCCGAATGCCATTAAACAAAATTTCTCCATATACTTTCGTTCAAATGCGTCAGTTTTACCCACGACTATCACAGATCTCTCCTTAAAGGGCTAACGCCACCCATAAGCCGAGCCATACTTCACCGTGAAAACGCTTCAGGATTGAGTTGAACCCGATGCGCAGTACGGCGTCGGTTTGATGGGTATGTTAGGCCATTTCTATTCTTGTAGACACGTAAGGAAAGCTGTCGTTTGTTAAGGGGTCATTTCTCGGGGGTGACCTGGAGCTTGATGGTAGCGTCTATATCCGCATGGAGGTGCAACGTCACCTCGTACTCGCCGGTGGCGCGGAATGGTCCTTTCGGGAGGCGAACCTCCTGCCGTTCCAGTGCCATCCCCCTTTCCTGCACCGCGGCGGCGATGTCCTGGGTGCCAACGGAGCCGAACAGCTTGCCCTCGTCGCCGGCTTTACGCGCTACCGTTACGGTCAGACCATCGAGTAGCTCGCGGCGGGAGGCGGCCGCGGCCAGGCTCTCCATAGCCGCCCGTTCCAGCTCGGCCCGCCGGTCTTCGAACGACTCCATGTTGGCCGCAGTCGCCGGCACCGCAAAGCCTGAGGGAATCAGACAGTTGCGTCCATATCCGGCACGCACCGAGACCTTTTCCCCCAGATCACCCAGGTGACCGACCTTTTTCAACAGAATCACTTCCACTTGGGTACCCCCATAGCAATTTCAGGAACGCGGAACGGTCCGGACACCCCGGAATTCCGACAGATCATTCATCTTAACTCTTTTTTCGCGCGGCGATCCGGGCGCGCAGATCGACCCAGCTATCCAGGAAACCGAACCCGACGATCAGGATCTCGGCGTGGGGCGCGATCAGCAACAGCAACAGGTAGAACCCGATCAGCCACCCGCGATGAAGGGAATAGGCGTGGGCAAGGCTATGTACAATCGCCACGCCCTGCAGGAAGAACAGGGGCGCCGACAGCAACAAGAGCTCGGCTGCCCACATGGCTTCGTCCAGCAGCAGGATCGGAATCGCCAGCCCCAGGGCCGCATAACTCACCTCGGAGCGCACCCGAAAGGTGCGGAATTCAGCGCCGAAGCCGCCTGGGTTGTAGAGCAACGCCTGCCACCAGCGCCCGAGGAACAGGGCCAACAGGAGTTGGCAGTAGAAGGCCGCGGCGAACGTACCCGTCATCCAGCGAGCGATCTGGGTTATCAGCTGCTCGCTTTCAGTGGCCTCAATAACCTTGCCCTCGACCAGGCCCCGGCGTAGCGGCTCCAGCAGCTCCATCCAATAGGCAGTCGGGTCCACCGCCAGCAGACGAATTCCCACCAGGATCACCACGCCGGACACGGCGGCCGACTGAATCGTCAGCGCCAGCGATCGGGTCCGGTGCAGCACCACGCTCAACACCCAGATCGGCAGCCATAGGATCAGCACGAAACCGACGGCCGGCAGCGGGCTTCCCAGGACGGCAAAGGTCAGCAATCCGCCGCCAAACCCGGCAAAGGAGCCTACGATCAGGCCCTCGCCGGCACCCTTGCGCAGCGTCACCAGTGCAACAGCCGACGAGCTGATCAATCCGAGCAGGGGCAAAATAAACGACAGCACGGCAGACGCCGCCGCGACCAACGCGGCCTGGGAGCGACCACGCATGGCAAAACTCGCCAGCGACTGCACTGAATATCGCCTTCTTTAAGGTTAGGTTAGACTCCGGAAACCGGACGGACTCCTAGGATCCGTGAAGTCGAAAATGAGTTCTCGACTTCGGCTTTACTTGCAATTAGCCGTCCGATCGGACATGGCGGGATATCTTCAGCCCCGCGCGGGCACATCAGAGTCTATCAAGATACCCCAACCCCCGTGGGTCAGTGGCCGTCAGTGTAGGGCAGCAGAGCTAGATAGCGCGCCCGTTTGATGGCCTGGGTCAGTTGGCGCTGATATTTGGCCGAGGTGCCGGTTATGCGGCTAGGCACGATCTTACCGGACTCGCTGATGTAGGACTTGAGCAGATTCAGGTCCTTGTAGTCGATTTCGGTAATGCCCTCGACGGTAAATTGGCAATAACGCTTGCGGCGAAAAAAACGCGACATGAAAGCCTCCGACCCCTAATCCTCTACCCTGTCTTCTACTCTGGCCTCGCGCCCGCGTGCCTTCGGCTCCTTGCCGGAGGTACGCTCGGATTGCTCCCGGTCCTCCACCGGCTTGGCTAGGGGCGATGCCTCGGTAACGGCCCGCTCACGGCACACGATTAGGTTGCGCAGCACCGCATCGTTGAAGCGGAACGCACGTTCGAGCTCATCCAGCGTCTCCTGATTGCACTCGATGTTCATCAACACATAATGGGCCTTGTGGACCTTGTTGATCGGGTAGGCGAGCTGGCGTCGCCCCCAGTTCTCCAGGCGATGGACGATACCGCCGCACTCTTCGAGATTGCCCCGGTAACGCTCGAGCATGGCGGGTACCTGCTCGCTCTGGCCGGGATGCACCAGAAACACTATTTCGTAATGTCGCATGAAAGCTCCTCTCGGCTCGATCAGCCTCCCGCTACGGCGGTAAGGCAAGGAGTCTGCTTGACTTCAGGGTACTCGAAAAATCCCCGCACGGGGTCTTCAAGCCCTCTTTCGGATAAATGATTTAAGTATACAGAAGATCCGGAGGCGATCAAACTTGCTAGTTCCGACTTATATACCCGTTGCCCATGAATATTTCGGTAAGCGGGGTGTGTCTATCGTGCCCGAGAGCAAGACGCGGCGAGGAGGAATAGCCGACTTCTTGTGACGAACTGTAATGCCGTCGGCGCGGAAAAGGGCCACAATGGACAATAAGACACTAGCGTCCAGGATATTAATTGAATAAATTCAGATGGTTATTTGTTTCGAGATTGCTTAGATCGTAGTCTACATCGATAACCATCCGATTCAACAATATTTTTTCGCACATAGTCGGGCTCAAAATCTGTAGAATTGTATAGAGACCTGCATCAATTGGGGCGCTTTTGGAGGTATCTCCATGATTCCTGGAGCGGGATCTTTTCAAAACCTGCAAATCGATTCAAGTCGATGACATCCTAAAATTGGCAGCTTTGCTTTATCTTACAAGTGGTTACAAGATGGAAGAACCAGTTTCCTCGGACGCTAGTGAATAAGAATGATAAATGTCAACAGCCCCTAGTACCCCGTTTCACCTTATTTTCCGCTCTCAGCGAGGCGAGAAGTGGCCAGCTGCGTGGTTGTGCGAGCGCAGGAAGAGGGCTCGCTCTTCCTGCGCTCGCACAACCACGCAGCTGGCCACTTCTCGCCTCGCTGAGAGCGGAAAATAAGGTGAAACGGGGTACTAGGGTAGTATGGATATCGGCACACCGCTCGATCGGCTCGACCGCGCTGCAATCTCCAGCCGTTTGCGATCCGATCGGGGATCCCGCCCCCCGTTTCGGGAGCTACCGGAAGCACCGCAGCGGGAGCCCCGGCCAGCGGCGGTGCTGGTGCCCATGTTTCGGCATCGGGAAGCTTGGCATCTTCTTTTCATCCGCCGCGCCAAGCATGTCAGAGACTATCACAGTGGCCAGGTCGCGTTTCCTGGCGGTTGTCGGGAGCCGGCAGACGCGGATGAGGCCGCTACCGCGCTGCGCGAGGCGCAGGAGGAAATCAGGCTGGATCCCGAGCGGGTGGTATTGCTCGGCGAGCTGCGGCCGTTGCATACCGTGAGTAACTACCTGGTCACCCCGGTGGTGGGCGAGATCCCATGGCCCCTGGATCTTACACCCGATCCCGACGAGGTCGCACGGGTGTTCGGGATCCCCCTGGCCTGGCTTGGAGATTCCACCAACCGTCAGGTTCTCACCTGGCCGTCGCCGGATCATCCCGAGGCCAGGGATGTGGTCTTTTACGACGAATTCGACCGGGAACTGCTGTGGGGGGTGAGCGCGCGCATCACTGTGGATTTTCTGGCTGCGCTTACTCGGGGATGGATGATGAATGCGGAATGATGAATGATGCCGTAGCGCAGGCGTTCCCGCTTGCAGAGGATGCAGGCGAGGACGCCTGCGTTAAACCCGATGCCACCGAGTTAAGCGTTACCGGTCGGTAAAGTAAGGGAAGAGACGACGAATCACGCGAATTTCCGCGAAGTGGCCAACAGCTAACTTAATGGCATTGCATCCGTACCGGGCTTTCCGGTTCCAACCTTGGGGATGGCAGATGACATGATCGATTGTCCCGAGCGCCGCGAGCAAGTACCGCTTTCGCCCCTAGACGTTTGGTATTGTTCGCCCCTGGGCAGGGAGTTGGCCGGGCAGGAGGTGCAGTGTCTGGAGCGTATGCTCCGCGACATCTTCGGCTATTATCTTCTCCAGGTCGGCGGCGGCACGGGGCTCTCGGAGGTGCTCCAGGGCAGCCGGGTGCGCCGGCACATTCTGTTGCCTGCTGCTGCTGTTCATTACACCCTCGGGTTGCAGACGGTTGCCGCCCCAGATCGACTACCCATTGCCGCCGATAGTGTGGACGTGGTAGTGCTTCCCCACACCCTGGAGTTTGCGGACGACGCCCACCAGGTACTGCGGGAGGCCGAGCGGGTCCTGATCCCCGAGGGTCGGTTGGTGGTATTCGGTTTCAACGCCCTGAGCCTGTGGGGTCTCTGGCGTCTGGTGCGAGGGGGCCAGGGTAGTGTTCCCTGGAACGGTAGGTTTCTGACCCCCTTCCGCATCGGTGACTGGCTGTCGCTGCTCGGCTTCGATATCGAACTGCAGGAGATGATGATGTTCCGTCCTCCCTGGCGCCGCGCCCTGTTGCAGCAGTTTTCGTTTCTGGACACTCTAGGGCCGCGGTTCTGGCCGGTGCTCGGTGGCGTCTATGCCATGCGGGCGACCAAACGGGTATCCACCCTGATGCCGTTGCGCCCATCTCGGAAGGAGCGGCGGCCGGTCCTTGCCACCGGGGCCGTGGAGCCCACCACCCGGGGAGCCGCCGCGCGCGCCAGCGGAGCGCTGGAAGGGACCCGTGTCTGACCGGGTGGAGGTCTTCAGCGATGGGGCCTGCCGGGGCAATCCGGGCCTTGGCGGGTGGGGGGCGCTGCTGCGCTACGGCACGCATGAGAAGGAGCTCTGGGGTGGGGAGGCTGCTACCACTAACAACCGCATGGAGCTGATGGCCGTGATCCGGGCCCTGGAGGCCCTGAAGCGTCCCAGCCGCGTGCGGGTTATTACCGACTCCCAGTATGTGAAGCAGGGCGTTACGGCCTGGATGGCGCGCTGGAAGCGTAACGGTTGGCGGACGGCGGACCGCCGGCAGGTCAAGAACCGGGATCTGTGGGAGTGCCTGGACCAAGCTGTCTCCCGACACGAGCTCGAGTGGCGCTGGGTACGCGGTCACACCGGACACCCCGAGAACGAGCGGGTGGACCGGCTTGCCAAACGCGGGATTCCCAAGGGTTGAGGCGTCGTTTGCCCAGTGCGATCTCCGGGTTTTCTTCAGAGCATAGGTCGACCATTCAGCCGACCTGGGGATTGAGCGCGGGCAGTCGGGCCCGGGTCAGATGGAGTTTTTTGCCGCCTGAGTGTGCAAGCCCGCGTCGGCGTCCTATCTGACTGTGGAATTGCTTCTTCCAGCGCCTGAAATCGATGTCCTGTCTGCCGTAGAGGGCACCGTCGAGTTGCTGCATGAGACGCCCGAGCTGGTCCGGGCCGGCACCGGGGCGTAGCGCCAGAATCTTGCCGGTGATGCCCGGCAGCGGGGTCCGGGGATCGAACTGCAGGTGGCGGCGGGTCAGATCCTGAAAGCGTTCGGCCCAAGCCGTGGGTTCATCTTCCAGGTCGGCCGCACGCACGCAACGCAGGAATCGGGTGGACATTGGTAAGGAGTCGCTCAATCGCGTTTGGATGCGCCCGAGCAGTGGTGCCGGGTCCATGCGTTCGGCCAGCCTCGCTGCGCGGGCCGATATGGTTGTTGCCACAGTGCTCAGACCGGTGCCGAGGTGCTCGCGCAGCGCCAAGCCTCCACCTGTCCTAGTGGATGTAAGCATGCGCCCCTTGTACCGGATGCCCCCCCAGTAGCCGAGCAGGAGGAGGACGATTCCCGCCAGCGGCAGCCAGAACCAGCTCGAGTCCCCGCCTCCGGTCGTCGGGGCCGACGGAGACAGCCCGGAGTGGCCGGCCTCACCCTCTGCCTGGAGCGTGTGGATGGAGACGCCGGCGTATTCCTTAGTACCCCTGTTGACGTTCCACCAGGCAAGACGGAGCTCCGGCAGTTGCAGTCTGCCGCCGGTGCGGGGAACCAGGGTGAAATATTCCGTCCGTTGGCCCTCCAGATGGCGCCCGTCCTGAGACAGCCGTCCCTCGCTCAAGGTCTGTTCCCGGTAGACCCGGAAGGCTGGGGAACGCAGCAGGGGCTCCAGGCTGGGCAGTTGCTCACCAGTAGCCCCGACTGCGGTGAGCTCCAGGGTCAAAGTAACCGGTTTGCCTTGTTCGACCTGTTCGTCGCCGTCGAGGGTGGCCTTCAGGGTCAGGTCCTGCAACGGGAGCCAGGGCCGCACCGAGGCCATCGCCGGGCGTACCTGTAGTCGGATAGGCTCCGGGCTAGCGGCCTCGAAACGCTGATTGCCGGTCGGTCCGTATCCGAAGCCGTTTCCGTACCAGGTACCGGTAACCCGCAGGGGTGGGACCTCGATGGTTCCCGTATGCAGTGGTGTGAGGGTGTAGACGAACTCGTTGACGATCTCTTGGCCACCCGTGCGCGAACGGGCCGTGGGGCCTGCGATTTTCTGCAGCAGCACGTCGTTGCTGTTCGGCATCTCCGGGGTAGCGGTGGCCAGGTTTCGATCGCTGACTACCCGCAGCCTGAGCAGGATGTTTTCCTGCACATAGGGTTGGTGATCGCTCAGCTCCAATTCTATCCGCGGCGGCTGGCTGGTCCGACGTGCCGGTTGTTGGCCATAGGGTGCCTGGTACTGTCCAGGCCAGCCGCGCTGGTAGCCTGGTCCGGGTTGTTGGTAGCTCGGTGCCTGCCATGGCAGCTGACGCGTCGGCGTTCCTGGTGGTTGGTTCGGCGTCTGCCCCGGTACCTGAGGCAATAGCGTCCAGGGTGGTTGGTAGTTCAGAGGAGTACCGCGGGCATTGCCGGGCTCTTGGGGCCGGTACCGCCAGGATTCGGGCCCCGCCGGCGGCCGCTGGTCACGATTGGAGGAACCCGGAAACGGGAAGCTGAAGGTGAAGGCATTTACCTCTGCCGCTCCCGTGAGCAGGGTCAGGATCACAAGGTAGGGGATAGTAAGCTGGCGCATGGGAAACTATGAATCACGAGAATCCTCACGAAAATTGTCATCCCGAACCGAGGGAAGGGATTTTTCGCGCCGCTTCGCGCGCGTAGTGGTTTGTGCTTGGGCCGTCCCTCGGTCAGTGACGATCAGGGTAGATCGAAGAGGTTGGGCACACCGGCACCGCAACGTCGGCATCTTGCCGACAGCTATTTGCCGCCAGGATGGCGGCATTTGCAGCTTCCCTCAACCTACCACAAGCAAGAGGCCAGCGGCTAGCTTAATGGCATTGAGGCCTAGGGTCTGTTGACATTTAACATACCCGCGGGCGCGGGGAACACGAACCACGAAGGCAGACACGAATTCACACGAATGAGGGTTCGTATCCATTCGTGTTCATTCGTGGTTCCATTGCGTTTGAAATCAGTCGCTCAGCTTTATATGTCAACAGCCCCTAATGTGTAGTGATGAATTTCCTGCTGAATAATCGTTCATATTCACGTGATTCGTAGTTAAAACAGAAAACTCCACACGGCGGTGTCCGGAAATCCTACCAGGGCCGGCTTTCCATCAGGGGACCACCGGACCGGCGCATGAACTGCATCTCTTCGAGCATGAATTGGTTGCGCATCAGCAGCGAGGGATCGCCCTCCACCTGCTGCAGGCGTTGCTCCATAATGGCCAAGCCGGGACCGCGCACCGGCAATCCCCCCAGCATGGACGCTGCGGCCTGCCCGGCATTCGGCTCCTGGTCGGGCACGGGCTGTTCGCCGAGCTGATCGAAGCGATCGATGGCGTCTGCCGTGCCTTTCTCCGGGGGTGCATCCGGCGGTCTGTCCTCCGATGATCGGTCGGGTCGCTTTCCGCGATCACCTGTCCGGGGTTGGTCCGATTGCTCTTTGGCCTTTCCGGGGGTCTCCTGTGTTTCATCCAGGCGCTGGCCTTCTCCGCGTCCTTCCTCTTCGCCACCTTCGTTGGGGGACGCCTCGGGTGGTTGCTCCTCACCCTTTCCCTGCTCGGGGTGTTGCTTTTCATCTCCCCCCACGGCCTCCTGCTCGGGTTTCCGCTTCTCTCCCCCTTCGCCTTCCTCATGTCGGCGTTCTTCGTTGGCCCCGGTCTGTTCGGGCCGATCTTCCTGTGGTTGCTCACCGCCGGCCTCTTCCTCGAGCTCCTCTTCGCCGCCTTTCTGTTCCTGAGACTCGCGTTGTTCTTCGCCGCCTGTCTGCTCTTCCGCTTGTCGTTGTTCCTCGCCGGCCTCGGCTTTCTGTTGTTCGTCTGTCTGTTTACCTGCGTCTTCGGTTTCCTGCTCGTTCTTCTGCCGACCTTCCTGGGGCTCTGTGGTCTCGGGTTCGGACTCGCCTTTCTTCTCCTGCTCGGACGCCTTGCCCTGCGCCTGCTCATTGTCCTGGGTCTGCTCCCCCTCGCTTGGTTCGCTGTCCTCGCCCGGCTCGCCCTGTGAGGATTGCTGTCCGGATTTGCTTTGCTGCTCGGACTCCTGCTGCTGTTGACCTTGCTGTTGCTGCTGCCCTCGTTCCTGTTTCTGCTGCTTCTGCCCCTGCTGCTGTTGCTTCTGTTCCTGTTTCTCCTGCTGTTTCTGTTCCTGCTTTTCCCGTTGCTGCTGTTGCTGTTTCTGATCTTTCCGTTCTGCATCCTCCGGAGGTTTTTCCTCTTGCTTCTGCTGGGTTTCTTTCTCCTTTTCGTACTTCTCCTGCTCGATACGCGCGAGCATGGCTCGGGCCAGAGCCAGGTTGTGGTGGGCGTCTTCGTGATTCGGATTGGTGCTCAACACCGCCTCGTAGGCCATCGCGGCCCCCGCGAAGTCACCGACCTGAAAGCGGGAGTTACCCAGGTTGTAGCCAGCGTCCTCTTTCACGGCCGGGCGCTGCACCTGGCTGAAGGCGGTAGCGGCCTCCTGGTAGCGCCCGGACCGATAGAGGGCCACGCCGCGCCGGTAATCGTCGCTGAAGCCCGCGGCAGCCTGCCCGTAATCGCCGGCCTGAAAGTGTCGATAGGCCTCCTGCTCCTGGTTCAGAAACAGATCGGCCCGGACCCCGGCGGCGAATGCCAGGGACAAGGCGATGACAGTGATTGGCAGGATTTTTATCATGCTGCGGAACCGCCCGGGTCGGATTGAGTATGGGATAAAGTGACCTGGAGCAATCAGCCTCGGCAGAAGCGTTCCAGCCGAGGGGAGCCCGTCCAGACCTCCTCGCCGGAGGGGAGGGGTGCGTCCCGGCTTTGCAGCCAGACCGCGATGTCGGCCATCACCCGCTTGCCCTGCAGGTCACGGGTCAGCATATGCCAGCCCTCTCGATAGAGTACGATGTGAATGTCCCGGCGAGCCGCCGTAGGAGGGTCGGCCTAGGCAGCCGCGCCGCCCCGGCCATCGCTCGGTCCATGAGATTTGTGAGCCCCCACAGGGCATCGACTCTGGTCTCATTCATTGCGAGCGGGTCGGCCCGGTGGGCACGGAGCATATCGAGGTTGTCCGATAACCGCATCCCGGAGGGGCTTTCGACCAGCTTGAGGGAGGGAAACATGTGGGTCACTACCTTGAGCATCCAGTTCTGAATCGGGTGCGTGGTGTCGCAGGACTCGACTGCCGGCGCCATCAGAACCATGCCATCCGCTCCCATATCTACCTGCGCCGCGGCGGCCATGACCACCGCGCCGCCCATGCTCTCCCCGAGCAGTAACAAGGGGGGGCCGGATAGCGCTCCCGCAGCAGCCTGGTCAGCGTCTTCAAATCGGCGATCAGGTGCTCCTCTCCGCCCCAGAGCCACCGCTGAGCGGTGGTGCCGAAGCCGCGCTGGTCGTAGGCGAAGGTCAGTACGCCCTGGGTTTCCAGGTAGGGGCCCAGCGTTGCGAAGCCATTGCTGTAGTCGCCGAAGCCATGAAGCGCGAGTACCAGGGCCCGTGGCCGTTTGGGGGCGTCCCAACGCTGCAGGTGTTTTACCGGACGACTCAGACTGATCTCCCCCATACTTTTCGCGACCTTCCACTGCCTGTTGTTAATGTGCAGCTGCCAACTCTTCCCTCAGGATCTTCCGCGGAGTCGGTTCATTGACAGTCCGCGCACTTAGTGTCTCTCTCAGGGCCTGGTTGATCAGCATCCGGTAGCCGATGTCTTCAGCATCGGCCCGCGCGCGAAACGCCATCAACACGTCCTTGTCCGGCATGTCGGAATCCCACTCGATTTTCACATGTACGTGAGTATGTATGCGGAATTCGGGTTGTGCAACCCTCGACCGGTCTGTGGCCATCCCCCGCTTCCGAGAGTATCGAAAAAGCCGCGTAGCGCAGGCGTCCTCGCCGGCATCGAAAAATGCCGGCGAGGACGCCTGCGCTACGCGGCTTTTTCGACATCCTCCTTCCGGGACAGGTCAGGAACTGGGATCTGTGAGTATAGGAAAAGTGATCCGGGGCGATCAGCTCTGGCAAAAACACTCCAGCCGTCGGGAGCCGGCCCGGACCTCTTCGCCGGAGGGGGAGTATCCATCCCGGCTTTGAAGCCAGACCGCGATGTCGGCCATCACCCGCTTGCCCTGCAGGTCCCGGGTCAACATGTGCCAGCCCTCCCGGTAGAGCAGGATGCGAATGTCCTGCCGATTCACCGGTATCCGGTCCAACAGGGCACAGAAGGCACCGTCAGAGATGATCTTGCCATGTTCCCCATACAGTAGGAGGGTTGGTCCGGGTAGTCGCACCGCCCCGACCATCGCCAGGTCCATGAGGTTTGTGATCCCCCACAGGGCATTGACCCTAGTCTCCTTGATTACCAGCGGATCGGCCCGGAAGGCACGAAGCATGTCGTCGTTGTCCGACGGCCGAATATCGAGTCCGCTGCCGGTCAGCTCAAGGGAGGGAAGGGTGTGGGCCGCCACTTTGAGTACCCACTTGTAAAGCGGGTTCATGGTGTTCCGGGACCAGACTGCCGGCGCCACAAGGACGATGCCGTCCGCTCCCGTATCCGCCTGTGCCGCGGTGACCATGACCACCGCGCCGCCCATGCTCTCCCCGAGCAGTAACAAGGGGGGGCCGGATAGCGCTCCCGCAGCAGCTCGGTCAGCGTCTTCAGATCAGCGGTCAAGCGTTTCTTTCCACCCCACAGCCGCCCCCGCTGGGTGGTGGTGCCGAAGCCGCGCTGGTCGTAGGCGAAGGTCAGTACGCTCTGGGTTGCCAGGTAGGGACCCAGCGTCGCGAAGGCGTTGCTGTAGTCGTTGAAGCCGTGGAGCGCGAGTACCAGGGCCTGTGGCCGTTCGTCGGCGCCCCAACGCCGCAAGGGTAGCCGATAGCCGTCGGACATAATCGCCTCCTCGACACTGAGGCGGGCGTAGCCTGATACGCTGGCGAATTCCTGCCGCTGCGGCGAGGCGCATCCGGCAATCAACGCGGCGACCATGAAATGGATGATCGGATGTCCCACTCTTTCGGCAGCGAGATCACGGCCTTACCCGAGCTCTGAAATCAGGTTCGGCAGCATAGTTGACGAATACCGACAGGCCGAGAAGCGGAAAGAAACAGAGTACCGACATGTTGCAGGTCGGCCGCCACAAGGGCTCGCGTTCGAGGATACAATCATCCCGGCCCTGACAGTTAGGCTAAAATATGACACAGGAGCAAGGTAGCGGCGATCCCTGGGTCCAGCAAGCATGCTGATCATCGAATCCATCGTCTCCCGGCACGCCGAAGAAACGGCTTTTCTGTGGCTGTTGCGGGATAACGCCGTCTCCGCACCCCCCATTATTCTTTCAACCGATCTGGCGGAACTCGACAACCGCGTCGAGGCCCATATCGATGGCCTGCAGATTACCGGCGACGAGGGCTGGTCCTGTTGTGTCGAGGGGCTGCAACAGGCAGAAAGCGGTGAGATATTCGCCGCGGCGGTGATCGCCCTCGAAGGGGAGGACCCGCGGCGTATCGAACAGGTATGTGCCGCCGTGGAGGCTGCCCCGGAGGCTGCGCGCGGCTTCGTTTCCACCCTCGGTTGGACCGCACCGGACAAGCTGCGTGGCAAGATCGCGGAGTTGCTGGAGTCGAACTCTCCGTTGTGGCGACGCGTCGCCATCGCCGGTTGCGCAGCGCATCGGACCGATTGCGGGGAACATCTGTCGCGGGCGCTTAAGGACGCGGACCCGATGCTGCGGGCCCGGGCCCTGCGCGCCGCAGGAGATATGGCCAGACGGGATCTGCTTCCCGTCCTGCGCAGGCAGATGCGCTCGGAAGTTCCGGCCTGCGGCTTCTGGGCTGCATGCTCGGCAGTGCTGCTCGGCGACCGGGGAGACGGTCTGTCTGCGTTGCAATCCGGCACCGGGTCAGCCACGCCGCTCGGCTCGCGCGCGCTCCAAGTAGTGCTGTGCAGCCTGCCTCCGGCGGTGGCCGCCGATTGGCTGCAGGCGTTGGCACAGTATCCCGAACGCCGGAGAGACCTCGTCATCGGCTGTGGGGTCAGCGGTGATCCTGTCTACATTCCCCGGCTCATTGCTTGGATGGAGGAGGTGCCGGATTTGGCACCCGTCGCCGGCGAGTCCTTGAGCCTGATCACTGGAGTGGATATCGCTTATGAGGACTTGGAAGGGGACGCGCCCGATGACTTCGAGGCAGGTCCGAGCGAACGGCCGAAAGACGAGGATGTATCCATGGATCCGGATGAGGATCTTCCACGGCCGAACCCGGAGCCGATCAGGGCCTAGTGGGACGCGAACAGCGGACGCTTCCACGCCGGAACGCGCTATCTGGTGGGAGAACCTGTCAGTGCGGCCCAGTGTCACCGCGTACTGGAAGCCGGGAGTCAGCGGCAACGTAAGGCTACGGCGCTGGAGCTCACCCTATTACAGCCCGGCACCCCCCTCTTTATGAGACCCGCGCTCCCGGTTTCCGCCAGCAACAGTGGTTGAGAGAGGGAGCGATGCGGTCGTCTACATGAACCCCGGGGGATCGGAGAGGCCATGTTATGACCTCCTGATCCGGCTACCGGCTATCAGCGACCGGAAGCCAGCGACTGGCGACTAATCGAGTTTTTCTTTCAGCAGCGCATTGACCTGTTGGGGATTGGCCTTGCCCTTGGTCGCCTTCATCACCTGACCGACGAAGAATCCGAACACCTTGTCCTTGCCGCCACGGTACTGTTCCACCTGCACCGGGTTGGTTGCCAGGATGTCTTCGATCAGCGTCTCGATGGCCCCGGTGTCGGTGATCTGCTTGAGACCCCGGGCCGCGATGATCGCGTCCGCGTCGCCTTCGCCGTTCCAGATGGCCTCGAATACCTGTTTGGCGAGCTTCCCGGATACTGTCCGGTCCTGAATGCGTTTGATCAGCCCTGCCAGGATTCGGGCACCGACCGGGCTCTCGCCGATCTCCAGGCCGGCCTTGTTCAGGGCCGCGGCCAGCTCGCCGTTGACCCAGTTGGCCGCCAACTTGGGGTCGCCCGTGTCCTCGACCACGCATTCGTAGTAATCCCCTAGCTCCCGGCTCGCGGTGAGCAGTTCGGCGTCGTAATCGGATAGGCCGTACTGGTCCTGGAACCGTCGGTGTCTGGCGTCTGGGAGCTCCGGCAGTCCCTGCGTCGCCCGCTCGACAAAGGCGGTGTCGATGACCAGAGGCAGCAGGTCCGGATCCGGGAAATAGCGATAGTCGTTCGCTTCCTCCTTGGTGCGCATGGAGCGGGTCTCGTCCCGGTCCGCGTCATACAGCCGGGTCTCCTGGACCACCTGGCCGCCGCCCTCGATGACATCGATCTGACGCTCGATCTCGAAGCGGATGGCCCGTTCCAGAAAGCGGAAGGAGTTGATGTTCTTGATCTCTGTACGGGTGCCGAGTTCCGCCTCGCCCTGGGGGCGCACCGAGACATTGGCGTCCACCCGAAAGGAGCCCTCCTGCATATTGCCGTCGCTGATGCCAGTCCAGCGCACGATCCGGTGGATTTTTCTGGCATAGGCCACCGCTTCTTGCGGTGAGCGCAGGTCCGGCTCGGAGACGATCTCCAGCAGGGGGGTGCCGGCCCGGTTCAGGTCGATGCCGGTGAGTCCATGGAAATCCTCGTGCAGCGATTTGCCGGCGTCCTCCTCCAAGTGGGCGCGGGTGACACCGATCTCCTTGACGGTTCCATCGTCCAGCGTGATCCGCACCCGCCCCCTACCGACCACCGGCAGCTCGTACTGACTGATCTGGTAGCCCTTGGGCAGGTCCGGGTAGAAATAATTCTTGCGCGCAAAGACGGAGCGTTCCGCGATCTCGGCCTCGATCGCCTTGCCGAAGCGCACCGCCAGGGTCACGGCCCTCTCATTGAGCACCGGCAGCACCCCGGGCAACCCTAGGTCTACCGCACAGGCCTGGGTGTTCGGTGCAGCGCCGAAAGCGGTGGGCGCACCCGAGAAGATCTTGGAGCGGGTGGCGAGCTGGGTGTGAATCTCTAGCCCGATGACGGTTTCCCATTGCATCGTCTGAACCTATTTTTGAAGCTCTGTTCTAGGGCATGTTGACATATAAAGCTGAGCGACTGATTTCAAACACAATGAAACCACGAATGGACACGAACCCTCATTCGTGTAAATTCGTGTCCATTCGTGGTTCGTATTCCCCGCGCCCGCGGGCATGTTAAATGTCAACATCCCCTAGTTTGGGGGGGTGGAGGCAGAAACGCCGGATCATTCCCCGTAACAGATCCAGGGTCGGGGGGATACGGGCGACTTCCAGGTACTCGTCCGGCTGATGGGCCTGAGCGAGGTTACCCGGCCCGAGGATCAGGGTCTCCATCCCTAGTTGTTGGAAGAAGGGGGCCTCGGTACCGAAGCTCACCGCCTCCGCTTTGTGACCGGTGAGGGCCTCCCCTGCCTCGACAATGGCCGACTCCTGCGGGGTTGCGACCGGGGGGATACTGGCGAATAAGGGATCCACCTCCCACTCGAGTCCGCGGCGATCGGCGATTGCCGCGACCCGGCCCGCTAGCTCGGAGCGCACGTTTTCGGCCTGCATGCCCGGCAGAATCCGCAGATCCAGGTGCAGCTCGCAGTCGCCGCAGATGCGGTTGAAATTGTCGCCGCCGTGGATGTAACCCAGGTTAACCGTGGGACTCGGTAAGGCAAAGGCGGGATGGTGATAGCGCTGCGCGAGGGTTTCGCACCAAGCCATGAGGTCGCCCATGATCTCCTGCATACCCTCGAGGGCGTTGCGGCCCAGGCCAGGATCACTCGCATGGCCGGTCTGACCCGTAAGGCGTACCGCCTCCCCCATCACCCCCTTGTGCAGGTGCACCGGTCGAAGCCCGGTCGGCTCCCCGATCACGGCGTAGCGACCGATAGAGCGGCCGGCCAGGGCCAGCGCGCGGGCGCCGCTCATGGAGGACTCTTCGTCCGCGGTGGCCAGGATCACCAGGGGCTGTCTCAGGTCCTTCGCCGTAAGCCCCCGTGCCGCTTCGATGGTGATAGCCAGGAAGGACTTCATGTCACTGGTGCCGAGCCCGTAGAGCCGATCCTGGTCTACCGTGAGCCGGAACGGGTCGTGGCGCCAGCGTTCCGGGTTGCAGGGCACGGTGTCCGTATGCCCCGCCAGCACCAGCCCTCCGGGTCCTGCTCCTAGGGTCGCAATCACATTGACTTTGTCGGGACGGTCCGGCACCGCTACCTGCTCGGTGCGAAATCTCGCCGCCTCCAACCAGTCGACCAGCAGGTCGATTACTGCCCGATTACTCTGATCCAGCTCAGGCTTGACGCTGCTGACGGATGGAGTGGCGATCAGGGCCTCCAGCATGGAGGTCAGGGATGGTGTCGGGTAGGACATGCAGTTGTTCCTTATCAAGCCGGCAGGAAGCTATCCTCGCTTGGAACAGGAGGTAGCTCCTTCCCAGTATATGATCTTAATGGGATGCTGCACTTAAGGCAAAGTCCAGTCTCGCTCGCCAATCGTACAGGATTAAGTAACGGTTCAAAAACAAGTAATACATTTTATCACGAAAATCAGTTGGCATCGACGACGTAGTTTCATTTCCCGAGAACAGGGTCGTGGCGAATGAATTTGTCGTTGATATCGAGGAATGTCTCAGAACATTTCGTCCCAGCTCGTAGAGGGTATCGAGCAGGCGTGGCGTGACCGTGAAGCCGGTTTGGGTATGGGTGCGCTGTACCGCTTCCAGGGCGGTCTGGTGCGAATCGAGGATGACACCGCTTAAGCGACGCGCGACATGACAAAACAAACGGTGCTCGATCGGATGCCACTTGGAGGTGTACGGCGGGTAGAGGGCCACCCGCAGACGCCGCCCGAACCGTCGGCTCAGCGCCA
>Ga0209259_1000084_pt1 | contig 24077 bp, 29 predicted proteins | sample WorMetGr2BELIZE1_FD_187417 | JGI IMG/M metagenome (GOLD analysis project Ga0209259, IMG submission 187417) | Marine gutless worms symbiont microbial communities from Max Planck institute for Marine Microbiology, Germany - Inanidrilus... ...
CAGCTCAACCTCATGGACACACCGGGCCATGTCGACTTCGCCTACGAAGTCAGCCGGTCGCTCGCCGCCTGCGAGGGGTCGCTGCTGGTCGTTGATGCCACCCAGGGCGTCGAGGCGCAGACGCTGGCCAACGTCTACCACGCCATCGAGAACGACCACGAGATCATCCCGGTCCTCAACAAGATCGACCTGCCGGCGTCCGAACCGGCACGCATCCGCCGCCAGATCGAAGACGTGATCGGGCTGGATACGTCCGACGCCATCGAGGTTTCGGCGAAAACAGGCGCCGGCGTTGCAGACCTGTTGGAGGCCATGGTGGCGCGGCTGCCGTCGCCCGAAGGAACAGCGGACGCGCCGCTGAAGGCGCTGCTGGTCGACAGCTGGTACGATCCCTATCTCGGCGTGATGATCCTCGTTCGCGTTGTCGATGGGACGTTGAGGCGCGGCATGAAGGTGAGGATGATGGCCGCCGGCACCACCCATCAGGTCGAGCAGGTCGGCGTGTTCACGCCCAAGCCCGAGCGAATCGACCACCTGGGGCCCGGCGAGATGGGCTACATCACCGCGGCGATCAAGACCGTCGCCGACACCAATGTCGGCGACACGATTACCGAGGACCGCCGTCCGGCCGAGGTGCCCCTGCCAGGCTTCAAGCCGTCGGTACCGGTGGTGTTCTGCGCGCTGTTTCCCGCCGATACCGCCGACTTCGAGGACCTCCGCGAGTCTCTCGCCAAGCTCCGGCTGAACGACGCCAGCTTCCACTACGAGCCGGAGTCGTCGGCCGCCCTCGGTCACGGCTTCCGTTGCGGGTTCCTCGGCCTGCTGCACCTGGAGATCGTCCAGGAACGGCTGGAGCGGGAGTTCGACCTCGACCTCATCACCACCGCCCCCAGCGTCGTTTACCGGGTGCACATGACCGACGGCACCCTCCGCGAGCTGCACAATCCCGCCGACATGCCCGACGTGGTCAAGATCGCCCACATGGAGGAGCCGTGGATCAAGGCCACCATCCTGGTGCCCGACGACTATCTGGGCGGCGTGCTGAAGCTGTGCACCGAGCGCCGCGGCGAGCAGATCGAACTGACCTACGTCGGCGGGCGGGCGATGGCCGTCTACCTGACCTACGTCGGCGGGCGGGCGATGGCCGTCTACCGGCTACCGCTGAACGAGGTGGTGTTCGACTTTTACGACCGGCTGAAGTCCATCACCCGCGGCTATGCCAGCTTCGACTACGAGATGGACGGCTTCGCCGACGGCAACCTGGTCAAGGTGTCGATCCTGGTCAACGCCGAGCCGGTGGATGCGTTGTCGTTCATCTGCCACCGCGGCCAGGCGGAGTCCCGCGGCCGCGCCGTCTGCCAGCGGCTCAAGGACCTGATCCCCCGCCAGCTGTTCAAGATCCCGCTGCAGGCGGCGATCGGCGGCTCGGTGATCGCGCGGGAAACCATCAGCGCCATGCGCAAGGACGTGACGGCGAAATGCTACGGCGGCGACGTTTCCCGCAAACGCAAGCTTCTGGAGAAGCAGAAAGCGGGGAAAAAGAAGATGCGCCAGTTCGGCAAGGTCGAGATCCCGCAATCGGCCTTCATCGCCGCGCTCAGGATGGGCGACGAGTAGGCGGGGGCTCGTCTTTGTCCGTGTCCTCGTCGTAGTCGGCGGCGATGGGTTTGCGAACCCGCTCCAGGCCGAACTCGTCGATCTCGACGACGCCGTCCCAATGGCCGGTCTTCGTGGTTGGGCGCGCGGTCGTCGTCGTCGGTGTAATCCTCCTCGCGGGCGCGCTCGGCGAGACGGTCGTAAAGGAACACCGAATCCGGGTCGAAGTCGTCGGTCGGTCCGCGGCTGGGACGCAGGAGCCAGACCAATGCCATGCCCGGCCCGCCTAGCAGGAGCCACGCGGGCAGCGTCAAGACGCCGGTCAGCAGTGGATCCCATAGGGTTGGATGAAGGGTGGTTTCGACCCAGCGGCGGGCACTGGCGAACCCATCAGGTGCCAGGGCTTGCCAGAGATCATGGGCCGGGATCAGCGCGCCCGCGCTGGGGAGCATCCCGCGCGCACCGGTTTCCGCCGCTGCCGAAAGGAAGGCGCCGACGAGCATCAACCAACCGAGGAGGTAAAGCAGACGCATCCCCGATCATAGACCGGAGAAGGGAAGAGAATCAGCCCACCGATGCTTGGGCTGAGGCGGGCCGGTCCTCGCGCTGGTCGAGGTTGAGTGCCTGCACGGCGAGAAGAATGATCTCGACGGCGTCGCTGAAATCGCGGAACTGGTCGGTGTTGATGACCAGATCGTAGTTGGTCGGGTTGTTGTAGCGCGATTCGAACAGGTTCCAGATGAACTTGCCGCGCCGCTTGTTGCTCTCGATGACCTTGCGCTTGGCGTCTTGCTCTCGATGACCTTGCGCTTGGCGTCGATATAGCTGGTGCCGTCCTGCTCGGCGATGCGGCCTGCGCAGGCCTCGACCGAGCCGACGATGCGCACCCGGAGCGCTTTGCGGCCCTGGAGAATGACATGGCCGCCGCGGCCCATGATCACCCCTCCGGCATGATAGAGGCCGCGGACGACGGTGATCAGGAAGCGGACATACTCGTCACGGGACACATGCTTGCCGAACAGCGCTGAATAGACCCAGGCATCCGTCGCGTCCATCTTCTCGTTGAGGTTCTGAATCAACGTCTTGGAGACGTTGGCGCCGTGGGCGATGGCATCGAGAATCTCGGCCCCGTAGAGTTCGACCCCCAGCCGATCGGCGACCTGTTCGGCGATGTCGTCGCCGCCGCTGCCGATGGTCCTCGAGATGGTGATCACCGGCACGCGCGGCCGGGCGATGCCGACGGGCTTTTCCTCGACGGCACGAATAATGGCTTGGATGACGGCTTGTTCGTCCATAGACCCTTCTCCCCTGGACTTCCTTTCATAGCACCGCCAATCGACAAGGGGAAGGCTCCCCCGAGCGCGTTTTACCCCTGAGCAAAGGCGTTGCGGGGTTTGCGGGCGTCGGCTACCGTTCGGCGGCACGCCGGCCGAGCCGGGCGCGCGACGGAGGGATGGCCGAGTGGCTGAAGGCGCACGCTTGGAGAGCGTGTATGCGGGGAACCGTATCGTGGGTTCGAATCCCACTCCCTCCGCCATTTCTTTGATTCAGCACATCCTCTCCCGCTTTGGCGGACGACCCTGAACCGCAGGGTTCCTGCGGTTCTGGGGCTGATAGCCGTGAACCTCACCCGCTCATGAATTCGCCTTTTCCGGCGGGTTTCCTTCTCTCTCCGCCCATATTCTCTGAAGGCTGTGCACTTTGGGCCGGGATGCCCGTTTTGTGCGCCTAAAAAATCACATGGTAAATCAGTCGATTACGCTAGAGAGTCGTGGGAACCGTTTTGAATGCTTGCTGCCCTTCCGAAATCCACAGGACTCAAATTTCAGCGATAGTTTGGCCAGCTGATAGTGAATTTCGTTCGGTACTCACCATCGTCACTATGCCAATCAATCGGGGCCTCTTCGATCCCGAAATACACCCTCAGCTTCTTCGATAGCTCGAGTTTCTGATGCTTGACCCGGTCTTTTGCGTCTGGATCATTCCACGAAATGGCACCATTGCAGCGGGCGAACGACTGAAGAAGGGTCCACTGGAGCTTCGGCTTGCCGCTCTTACGGCTTTTCATGTCCAGGTGCTCTGGTTCCACGCGGCGCGTGATACCTTTGCACCGGATATTGGCAACTTCTTTCGCGGTGAATTCGATAGAGATATCCTCCCATCGGGTTTCGGGAGGAGTAGGGAACTGGTTGAGCTGTCCGCCTTCTTCTTCTGGCATCACCACCGCGTGGAAATCAGCAAGCAGTGATTTCGCAGCCTCCGTCGCCACCAAATTTCCCTCGCCGTCACTCTCGAACAGATCAACCAACGCCGTGAGCCGTGCCTGTTGCCTGCCGAGCAAGTCCGCCACCGCCAGGTCTGAGAATTGTGTCGTCGGGATCACCAGGATGAACGCCGTCGCGGTGGTGGTGCAAAGGCGAGTGGCTACGTCGCGAAGTGACGCGGGATCGGTCTGAATGCTCAGAAAGAGTGGGAATCGCTTTCCGGCAAGTGGGTGATAATCGCCAATTCGGTAGGTCTGCTGAAAACCCGTGACCTCGTCGAAGGCTGGATCGATGCCGAACGCCGCTGCGATGGCGGCGCAAAGCTTGCGCGTGTCGATTTCGTATACCGCAATGTCCCGCTTAGTCAGAACCAGCCGGTCGCATCGCTTGGGATGGTCTCCACACACGGCGACGATCTTGCCGTTGCCGTGATCGACGATGCTGCGCGAGCACCCGATACCACCCGGGCTGGGGCATGGATAGGCCTCGGCGCGACGATTGGTGACTCGCAGCAGTTTCCGGCCCACTTCGTAATCGCCGCCGAGCCTATTCCTCCATTCCTCCGCGACCGCTGCCAGCCCGGGCAGCGTCTCAAGCGCTGGCCAGAATTGCCTCAGGGGCTTCCTCACTGGCCTCCTCCATCCGCTCGACGACGAAACCACGCGCCATCATCCATTTCTCGACCAGCACGCTGTCATCGTCCCGGGTGTAGGTGGCGATGTTGGACGGGCGAATCTTCACGGTTCGGGGGTTCTTCGCATTTTCGAACTTCACCGAGAACGACGCCTGGATGAGCCTCGCTGTCTCAGGAATGCTCTGATTGCGTCCCGCCAAAGACGCGAGGTAGTTCTTGGACTTGCGGATCTCTATGTCGCCGTAAGGGCCGCCCCAAAAAAATTGAAGCTCCGTCAGTTTGACCTCCTCCATGCCTTCGATATCGGCACAGGCCAGGCACTCGGGATCACCGGACTTCAACGGATCGAGGGTGAATTTCTCGTCGTCGGGGAAATACTCGGCATCGCCAAACAGGTGCCTGCCGAACGCGCCAAGGTAAAGTTCCCTCTCGCCCTTGGTGCCCGCGTGAACGGACAACTCGTTGACGAGCCGGTCGTAGACGAGAACGTCGTGGATTTCGGGACGATAGAAAACCGTCTCGGATTGCCCTTCCTTCAGACTGCCTTCCCGCTTGAACGGCACGCCGTGGCGGACCAGGAAGCTGACCTTGTCGCCGTAATCGAAGTAGAGGACCTTGCTGCCTGTGCCTCTCTTGTGATCGTCGAACCACAGGTCGAGTTCCGTCTGCAAGGCTGTCAGCGTCTGTTCACTGGGAGGCGTGAACGTCTTGGGCCCAGGCTCCTCGCTCTTGAAGTGGGTGAACGACTTAGGCTTCATCACCAGAACCTCGGCGTGCATGCCCTCAAGGAGTTCCGGCGCCTTCAGCCAGATCTGAGCGGCGATATCCGCCGGCGTCGTGTCTTGGTCGTGGTCGAGTTCAATTCCCTCGGCACTGGCGGCTTTGATCAGATTGTCCATCTCCTCCGGGGTCGCCATTTCGTGCACGAAGTACAGAGCATCAACCATCCGGGTGGGCATCTGGTCATCGGGCTTCATCAGGATGTCGGCCAAGGCGGCGTAATCGATGTCCTCATCCTCCGGCCAAGCTAACCCCCTACCGTCCAGGTAGCTCTTGTATGGGGCGAGAAACTGGAGCAATCGGGTCGGGTTGATCGCCTTCAGGGCGTCGGGCTGCGCAAATCGACGTGGGTTCAGTGTTGCCATCTAAGTCTCCTCAATAATCAAACCTCCATGATGATCCTTCCCTGGTTCAGCGTCCGATTGACTGTTGATCGGCGAGGTCATTGACGACAACCCATCAGTCTAATCGGCAAGGCGAACATAATCGATCTCCCGCGGCTTTGGGAGTCAAAATGTTCTTGTTTTATTCTTCCGACAGTCTTCGGCTTTGCTCGGTAGATATCAGGTTAGAAGCCGAACGTGGCTCACCCCGAAACCGGATGAGATCCCGCGATGTCGAACGCCATCCACCCCGACCGTATGACCGCCGCGGAACGCCTCGACGAAATCGCGGCCATTCTTGGCGCCGGCATCCAGCGCATTATGGAAAAACGCAACAAAAACAACGGACTGGGAGACGTTTGTCTGGACTTCTCCGCCAAGCAGAGCGTGCATGGCAATGAAACTGATGACCACGGAGAAAGCCCATGACAATCAACGTGACGACCCAAGTTGCAGCCCTCCCGGACAAGTCCACCGACGAGTTGAAATCGATGTGGGGGGATCTGTTTGGCACCAAGCCGCCGCCCTACAACAAGTCCTTTCTGGTCAAGCGGCTCGCCTACCGAATCCAGGAACTGGCTTTCGGAGGTTTGAGCGAATCGACGGAGAATCGGCTGGAGGCCATGTCCCGCGATCCGGCCTATGCCGATCCCAAGAGAACCCGGCGCCGTATTACCAACCGCCCGGTTGCCGGCACCCGGCTGATCCGCGAATGGCAAGGCGTCGAGCATCACGTGACCGTCCTTGAAGACGGCTTTGAATACCAGGGGTGCCGATACAAGAGCCTTTCGGTCATCGCACGGACCATCACCGGCACGCGGTGGTCGGGTCCCGTTTTCTTTGGCCTCAAGAAACCGGGGAGCAAATAATGAACGACAAACCCGCACGCAAAGTTCGCTGCGCGATCTATACCCGCAAGTCCAGCGAGGAAGGGTTGGAGATGGAGTTCAACTCGCTGGACGCTCAGCGCGAGTCCTGCGAGGCCTACATCGCCAGCCAACGCCAGGAAGGCTGGCTCCTCGTTCCCGACTATTACGACGACGGCGGCATCTCCGGGGGCACCCTGGAACGCCCCGGATTGCAACGCCTGCTCCGAGATGTCGAAGACGGCTGCATCGACGTGGTGGTGGTCTACAAGGTCGATCGCCTGTCCCGGTCGCTGGCTGATTTCGCCCGCATCATCGATACCTTCGAGAAGCATGACGTGTCCTTCGTTTCGATCACCCAGCAGTTCAACACCACCAGTTCCATGGGCAGGCTGACATTGAACATCCTCCTCAGCTTCGCCCAGTTCGAGCGCGAGGTGATTGGGGAGCGTATTCGCGACAAGTTCGCCGCGAGCCGCCGCAAGGGTATGTGGATGGGGGGATCGCCTCCGCTCGGCTATGATGTCGAGAACCGCAAGCTGGTCGTCAATCAAACGGAGGCAGCCCTCGTCCGCCATATCTTCGAGCGCTTCGTCCGCCTGGGTTCAGCGACAACGCTAGCTGCGGAACTCAAGGCCGACGGTTATCGCACAAAGACCTGGACGACCCAGAAGGGGCGGATCCGCGAGGGTCGTCCCATCGACAAGGGATTCCTCTACAAACTGTTCCGCAACCGGGTCTACCTTGGCGAAGCTGTCCACAAAGGGGAAAGCTTCCCCGGTGAGCACGACGCCATCATCGACCAAGCCCTACGGGACAAGGTCCACGCCATCCTGGCCGAGAACCCGAAAACTCGCTCCAACCGGACCCGGGCGACGACGCCCATGCCGCTCAAGGGGCTGATTCGCTGCGGCCACTGCGATGCGGCGATGACGCCCAGCCATACCCGGCGCAAGGGCAGGCTCTATCGATATTACCTCTGCCTGTCGGCCACGAAGAACGGCCACCGCACCTGTCCGGTGCGCAGCATCGCCGCCGGCGAAGCCGAGGGCGCGGTCGTCGCCAACCTACGCGCGCTGGTGCGCTCGCCTGAACTGGTGGTTCGGGCATGGCGCGCGGTCAACAAGGACGGCGCCGAAATTCCCGAACGCGAGGTCCGAGAAGCCCTGGGCCGTCTCGACGAAGTCTGGGATGAACTGTTTCCGGTCGAACAAGCCCGCCTACTCAACTTGATGGTGGACAACGTGGTGCTGATGCCGGACGGCCTCGACATCCGGTTTCGGGGCGATGGCCTCGATACGGTAATCGAGGATCTGCGCGCGATCGACGCGGACGGGGACCGGAGGGCTGCATGAAACCTGTACTCGACCGTGACGGCCGTACCATTAGGGTCCGTGTGCCCATGACCTTTCAGCGCCGTGGCGGCAGGAAGGTCATCATCGCGCCAAACGGCATGGACGACTGGGCGCCGCCCCAGCCCAAACAGGACGACACGTTAATCAAGGCCCTCGCCAGGGCCCAACGCTGGCGGTGCAAGATCGAAACCGGAAAGATCTCGTCGATCCGACGGCTGGCGGAGGTAGAGAAGATCAGCAGTTCCTATCTCGCCCGCATCCTGCGCCTGACCCTGCTGGCGCCGGATATTATCGAATCTATCCTCGATGGCCGCCAGCCGAAGGGATTGGCCTTGGCTGACTTGATGGAACCATTTCCGATGGAGTGGGAAGGGCAGCGGGAACGGTTCGGGTTCGTCAAGTAGCTCTCGCTATCTCGGTTATTCCAAGGGCTTTCAATCAACGCCGGTGAATTTTCACCGGGTCTGAAACCGCTAATCGAAATTTTTTCGAACTTTTTTCACCGCCGCAACCCGGCGGTTTTCTTTTGTTTGCGCCGGATTCCGTTCCCGCCCCAGGGCGGTCGATCCGGCCCTCCGGTGAGTTTTCGCGAGTCGCGAGTGACCGGGCCTTGAGCCCGCCACTCAGACCAAGGCGAAAACCATGGAGTCTCAAAACCGCTATGACGGCATCGACGCTTATGCCGTGACCAAAGTCCGTTTCCAAGCCCGCCAACTGACCCGCACCCGGGTCTTCCATACCACCGACATCGAGGACCTCGAACAGGACCTGATGCTCGATCTGCTCCGCAGGTTGCCATCATTCGATCCGTCCAAGGCGAGCCGCAACACCTTCATCGCCCGCATTGTCGAAAACCATGCCGCGACCCTGATCAAGGCCGCCATGGCCGAAAAGCGCGGAGCCGCGATCGAACATAAGAGCCTGTACGACCCGGTCAGCCAGGATGTCGACGAACCGATCACTTTGGTGGAGATTCTCTCCGCCAATGACGGCCTGTGGGATGTTTCCAGCTTCAGGTGGGACGAAGCGATCAATCTGCGCCGCGACCTCTCTCATGCCGTGGGTGCCCTCCCACCGCATCTTGTCTCCCTGTGCCGTCGGCTGGCGACCAGCACGGTGACCGAGGTCGCCCGCGACACCGGCATGTCCCGACCTTCCGTTTATGACGGCATCGCCAAAATCCGAGCGGCCCTGATTAAGGCCGGTCTTCGCGCCTGGCGCTGATCCTTCCGACGATTCCGCGAGCGGCTCGGTAAGTATCGGATAGAGACCGAACACAAGCCGGGTCCTCGCGTGAATACAAGACCTTCGGGGAAATAGCGCGACGGCCTTGCTCCTTGGGCCGCGCCAGGCCCGGTGACCGCCCGACAGCATACGACACGGAGTATTTCTTATGAGTCCGAGTTCCATTCACCACTTTCCGAACCCCTTGCCGGTCAGCGAGATCGCCCCCTGCTCCTGGCTTAGCCAAGCGGAACCTGGCGATGTTTTTGAATATTACCGGGGATTTCTCGGCGTCGACCTGACGCCATTTGGCAATCCCATGAGCTTCAAACCCCGGGCGGAACTCGCGCGCACCAGCGCCCGCGCCTACGACTTAGCGGAACGTGGCTTCGTCCACCTCGTCCAGCGCCGTGTCGGCCCCGACACCTTTGCCTATCTCGCCATCGCCCACCCGCGTACCGACCGCACGCCGGTGCCCTTTGAAACCCTGATGTCCGAGGAGGTCGCCTAATGTCCCCTGCCGCCAATCATCCGACCCTGGAGCAACTTCACCGCATGCCGATCGGCGAGATCGCCGCTCTGCCTGCCGATCAGTTGGCGCTGTTGCAGCTAGAGGCGGACGAGGCCCTGCGTGCCGCCAAGGCGACCAGGGACTGGCTCGAGGGCGCCATCGCCCAGCGCTACGCCGATCGCGCCCAGTCCCTGCGCCGGGAGGCCGGCAAGGACACCGGCACCATTCGCTTCGATGACGGTCCGGTGACGGTGGTCGCCGATCTGCCGAAGAAAGTCGATTGGGACCAGACCCAGCTGGCCGCCCTGGCCGAGTGCATCCGCGCCGACGGTGACGATCCCACCGAGTACGTCGACACCGCCATCAAGGTCCCCGAGCGGAAGTTTACCGCCTGGCCGAGCCACATCCGGGCGGCCTTCGAGGACGCCCGCACGGTTCGGGTCGGCAAGCCCTCCTTCCATCTTTCCCTGAACGATGAGGTGATCAAATGAAAACCAAGCTGGAGCGCCTGCGTGAGGACAATAGTTTCCTCGCCGACATTCCCGAAACCATCCGCATCCCGCCGCTGGGGCGGCGCCAGGACGAGGTGACCAAGCCCATCGAGACGGCGTCGATCGACGACATCGCCTTTGCCCAACTGGCGTTGCAAGCCAGGGCGTCCGCCCTCTACGGCGAGATCGACGCCCTGCGCCGGATCTACGACATGGCGCGCAAGAACGGTGCTCTGGGTGCCGACAATGTCCTCGATGCCATTCCGGACACCAAGGGAGGCTCCAAATGAGCCTCCCCATCATTTCCGCCGACGAACGGCTGGCCGAGCGGCGCGGCATCAAGGGCTGCATCTTCGGCAAATCCGGGATCGGCAAGACGAGCCTGCTGTGGAGCCTGCAGTCCTCGACGACGCTGTTCATGGACCTGGAGGCAGGCGATTTGGCCATCGAGGGCTGGACCGGCGATACCATCCGGCCGCGCACCTGGGCCGAATGTCGGAACTTCGCCGTCTTCATCGGCGGGCCCAATCCGGCACTCCGCGACGACCAGGTCTACAGCCAGGCTCACTTCGAGGCTGTTTGCGAACAGTTCGGTGATCCCGCCACCCTCGACAAGTACGAGACGATATTCATCGACAGCATCACCGTCGCCGGCCGCCTGTGTTTTCAGTGGGCGAAGGGCCAGCCGCAGGCGGTTTCGGAGCGCACCGGCAAACCCGACATGCGCGGCGCCTACGGTCTGCACGGCCAGGAGATGATCGCCTGGCTAACCCACCTGCAGCACACCCGGAACAAGAACGTCTGGTTCGTCGGAATCCTCGACGAGAAGTTGGACGACTTCAACCGCCGGGTCTTCCTGCCCCAGATCGAAGGGTCCAAGACCGGCAACGAACTGCCCGGCATCGTCGACGAGGTCATCACCATGGCCGAGATCGACGCCGGCGACGGAGAGCCCTATCGGGCCTTCGTCTGCCAGACGATCAACCCCCACGGCTACCCGGCGAAGGATCGCAGTGGCCGCCTCGAGGTGATCGAAGAACCGCATCTCGGCCGCCTGATGGAAAAAATCGGCCGCCCCGTAAAACCGGCGAGCGAGAGGTTGGAGTTTGGCCGCCCCGCCTCTCCGCCCGCCGATACCCCCGTCACCCAAGAAGATGAAGGAGCGTCCTGACCATGACCGGTTCCTGGAACGATTACAACGACGCCGACTCCCAGACGTCCTACGACCTGATCCCCAAGGGCACCATCGTGCCGGTCAGGATAACCCTCAAGCCGGGCGGCTACGATGACCCGGCCCAGGGCTGGACCGGCGGCTATGCCACCCACAACGAGACCACCGGGTCGGTCTATCTGAATGCCGAGTTCGTGCTTCTCGAAGGCGCCTACGCCCGGCGCAAGGTCTGGAGCCTGATCGGTCTCCTGAGCCTCAAGGGCCCGGAGTGGGGCAACATGGGCCGCTCCTTCGTGCGGGGCATCCTGAACTCTGCTCGCGGACTGTCGGACAAGGACAACTCGCCCCAGGCCCAGACGGCGCGACGCATCAACGGGTTCGCCGATCTCGATGGCATCGAGTTTCTGGCCAAGATCGACGTCGGTAAGGACCAGAACGGCGACGCCAAGAACGAGATCCGCTTCGCCGTCACACCCAATCACAAGGACTGGGAGACCTATAGCCAGTCCGGCGGCACCTGGAAGACCGACGGTGTCCCGGCTACCGCCTCGGCGCCTGCCCCTGGTGCCACGACATCCGCGCCCGACGCGCAGCCGACGGGTGCTCCGAACCGCCCAGCCTGGGCGCAGTAGTAGGGCGTATCCATGTTGCTCCGCCCGCGCCAGAAGACCTTCGTCGAGCGCAGCGTGCGCGCGCTCGACGAACACGGCAACACCCTGGGTGTCGCGCCGACCGGCGCCGGCAAGACGATCATGCTTTCGGGCGTGGTCGGCCGGATGCTGGCGGAAAACGATGCAAAGGCCTGCGTGTTGGCGCATCGCGACGAGTTGACGGCTCAGAACGTGCTCAAGTTCGCCAAGGTCAACCCCGCCATCAGCACCTCTATCGTCGATTCCCGCACGAAGTCGTGGCGGGGAAGGACGGCCTTTGCCATGGTGCCGACCCTGGCCCGCAAGGCGAATCTCGACGCCATGCCGGCGCTCGATCTGCTGGTCGTCGACGAGGCCCATCACGTGGCCGCCGACAGCTATCGGCGGATTATCGACCGAGCCCAGGACCGTAATCCGGATGTTCGGGTATTCGGTGTCACCGCCACGCCCAACCGAGGCGACAAGAAGGGGCTGCGTCCGGTCTTCTCCAACGTGGCCGACCAGATCTCCATCGGCGAGCTGATTGCATCGGGTCATCTCGTGCCGCCGCGCACCTTCGTCATCGACGTCGGCACCCAGGAAGCCCTCAAGAGTGTCCGCAAGACCGTCGACGACTTCGACATGAAAGCGGTCGACGCCATCATGAACACGGCGCCCATCACCGAGGCGGTGATCCGCCACTGGCGGGAAAAGGCCGGCGATCGGCAGACCGTCGTCTTCTGCTCCACCGTCGATCATGCCCGTAACGTTCGAGACGCCTTCGTTGCCGACGGCATCCGGGCCGAGATGGTCTGGGGCGACATGCCGACGGCCGAACGGCGCTCGGTGCTGCGGTCTTTCGAGAAAGGCGACACCCAGGTCATCGTCAACGTGGCGGTGCTGACCGAAGGCTGGGATCACCAGCCGACCAGCTGCGTCGTTCTGCTCAGGCCGTCCTCCTACAAATCGACCATGATCCAGATGGTGGGACGGGGCTTGAGAACCGTGGAGCCGGAGGTCTTTCCGGGCGTGGTCAAGACCGACTGTATCGTGCTCGATTTCGGCACCTCGTCCCTGCTGCACGGTTGCCTCGAACAGGATGTCAACCTCGACGGCAAGACCGGTGACGGCCAAGCGCCGACCAAGGACTGCCCGGAATGCGGCGCCATCGTCCCTTTGGCGGCCATGGAATGCCCGCTTTGCGGCTACCTGTGGGAGACGTTTGGAGACGGCGACGGCGAGCCCGATCAGCTCACCGATTTCGTCATGTCGGAGATCGATCTTCTGAAGCGCTCCAGCTTCCGCTGGTGCGATCTGTTCGGAGACGACGCGGCCCTGGTCGCCAATGGCTTCAACGCCTGGGGAGGCATCTTCTTCCTGCACGGGCGTTGGCATGCCCTCGGCGGTGGCAAGGGCCAGCGCGCCCGGCTCCTGAGCGTTGGCGAGAGGACCGTGTGCCTGGCGGCGGCCGACGACTGGCTCAACGAGAACGAAACCGACGAAAGCGCCCACAAGACCAAGCGCTGGTTGAACCAGGCGGCCACCGACAAGCAGCTTCAGTATCTGCCCCCGGAATATCGCCAGGACTTTGGCCTGACGCGTTATCAGGCCTCGGCGTTGCTGACCTTCACGTTCAACAAGGGCGCGATCACCAATCTGGTGACGTCGGCTTCCAACGATGAACGGAGGGCGGCATGAGCCATGGCGACCATCTCCGAAACCGCCGCCGCGCGACTGCGGCTATGGCATCCGCGAGGGAAACTCTGTGCCGTCTGTCGGCGTCCAACCCGTGGCTTTGGCTGGTTCGATCCTGTGCGTTCGAAACGTCCGCGACGATCCCGTTGGTTCTGTTCCATGAATTGCCAAGGCTTCTGGTCGCGTTTGGCGAAGGAGCGCTGGGGCATGGTTGACCTGACCGAACAGGAACAGGCGGCGATCCGCGCCGCCATGAAGCCGGTGGCCGAGATCATGGAGGAGATCGGCTGGGAGACCCGGCTGATCGACTTCACCGAGGCCCAGGTGTTCACCCTGATCGAAGTCGCCGTCGGTGGCTTCCAGGACGCCATGCACGCCACCGCCAAAGGCGAGGACTTGGGAGTCCCTTTCTGATGCTGGACTTCAATCACTCGGCCAGCTTCGCCGATCGGATGAACGCGTTGATCGACAACGCCCTCGTCACCGAAAACCAGGCCCAACCATCTCGCCCGTACCTCGGCGGCTCTCGCCTGGGAGTTGCCTGTGAGCGCGCTCTGCAGTTCGAATATGCCGACGCGCCGAAGGATGACGGCCGCGACTTCGACGGCCGGACGCTGCGCATCTTTGCCGCCGGGCACGTCTTCGAGGATCTGGCCATCGGCTGGCTGCGTCGGGCCGGGTTCGATCTCTACACCACCAAGGGCAATCGGCCGAATGGCGAGCAGTTCGGGTTCTCGGTTGCCGGCGGCCATATCCGCGGCCATGTGGACGGCATCATCAATGCCGGTCCCGTGTTGCCTGGCTTCCCGGCGCTGTGGGAATGCAAATCGCTGAACTCCAAATCCTGGAAGGACACGGCGAAGCGCGGCGTCGCGATCTCCAAGCCCGTTTATGCGGCGCAGATCGCCGTCTATCAGGCCTACATGGAAGCGACGGTGCCGGGCATCTCGGCGAACCCGGCCTTGTTCACCGCCGTCAACAAGGACACGGCGGAACTTCATCACGAATTGGTGCCCTTTGACGGTGCCTTGGCTCAAGCCGCGAGCGACAAGGCGGTGCGCATCATACAGGCGACCGAGGCGGGAGAACTGCTGCCCCGTATCGCTCAATCCGCCGACTTCCATGAATGCCGCTTTTGCTCCTGGTCCGACCGCTGTTGGAGGAGCGGAGCATGAGCGGTGACGTGGTGAACCTGGACCGTTGGCGTGACTTCAACGATGCCGAGCCGCAGCGCCTTGACGGAACCCGACCGTGGGGTGACGCCGAGAGCACCGAGGACATCAAATCCCGCATGCTCGTGAACATTCGTGGCGTGCTCTCCTATCTGCTGCCGGGTGGCGTGTTTCAGGGCACCAAATTCCTGGTCGGCGACGTTCACGGCAATCGCGGTGACAGCCTGACGGTAGAGCTCGCCGGTCCCAAGGCCGGCATGTGGCACGACTTCGCCACCAAGGAGGGCGGCGACATCATCGGCTTGTGGGCGGCGGTGACCGGACGCGACACCCGGACCGAGTTCCCGGTCATCATGGATGACATCCGCGAATGGCTCGATGGCCGCAGCAGGACCCTGCATGACGACCGGGCGGCCCAGTCCAAGATCCCGCCCACCGACGACCTGGGACCGGTCACCGCGAAGTGGGACTATCTGGACGAGGATGGCCGGCTCATCGCCTGTGTGTATCGCTACGATCCGCCCGGCGGAAAGCAGTTCCGGCCCTGGGATGTGCAGAACCGAAAGATGAAGGCGCCCGACCCCCGGCCGCTCTACAACCGGCCGGGGGTCAAGTTGGCGTCCGAAGTGATTCTGGTCGAGGGCGAGAAGGCCGCGCAGGCTCTTATCGATCAGGAGCTCTGCGCTACTACGGCCATGAACGGTGCCTCGGCGCCGGTCGAGAAGACCGACTGGTCACCGCTTGCGGCCAAGCGGGTGCTGATCTGGCCTGACAAGGATGACGCCGGCTGGCGGTATGCGGAGGCAGCCGGGCAGGCCGCGCTGGAGGCGGGCGCTGTCTCCGTCGCAATCCTCATGCCGCCCGGTGACAAGCCCGACAAATGGGATGCGGCGGACGCGGTCGACGAGGGCATGGACGTGGCCGAGTTCATCGCCACGGTGGAGCGCCGAGCGGTTCGCCCCGAAAAGGGAACGCTCGATCTCGCCGACTGGCACGCCACCCGCTACGCCGGAGAAGCGCCCGAGCAGCGTTTCCTGGTCGAAGGATCGTTCCCCATGGGCGCGGTCTCGATCCTCGCCGCCACGGGCGACACCGGCAAGGGCATGATGACGCTGGATCTGGCGTTGTCGGTCGCCACCGGCCGTCCACGATCGGTTTCGGTCAGTCCGGAGCCCATGGCCTTTGGCGGCCCGGTTCGCGAGTTCGGGGTGGCCGTCATCTTCACCGCCGAGGATGACCAGGGCGAGGTGCATCGCCGTCTGCAACGGCTCGATCCCAAGGAGCATCGACTCGAACAGCCCGAACGCCTGATCGTCGTGCCTCTGCCCAACGCCGGCGGCCCGATCCCGCTGGTGGTGTCCGGCAAGGACGGACCCGAGATCACGCCCCAGTTCCGGATGCTCCGCGATCAGATCATGCGCCTTCGGGAATTGAAACTGGTGGTGTTCGACCCGCTGGCGTCGTTCATCCATGCCGACGTCACCTCCGATCCGGCGGCGGGCAGTTTCGCCACCGGCTTGCTCGCGACCCTGGCGACGGAGACCGGCGCGGCGGTGATCGTCGCCCATCACATGAGGAAGCCCCAGGGCAATCGTCCGATCTCGACGGTCGAACAGGCCCGCGACGCCGTGCGCGGCACCAGCGCCATCGTCGACGGCGTGCGCCTGGTCTACGCGTTGTGGCCGGCGCCCGAGGAACACCAGGGCTTCGTCTTCAAGGCGCTCGAAGAGCCCTTCGCCCGCAACACCGTGTTCCAGGGGGCTGTGGTCAAGGCCAACGGACCAGCGGACCGGACCATTCGCACTTTTCTCCGAGCACCCACCGGTCTTCTCGTCGACGTGACACCGCGCCTGCGTGAAAGTCGTCTCCCCGAACAGGATCTTATCGACACTCTGGTGGCAGCCATCGCGCGTGCGGCCGAGAACGGCCATCCCTATACCCACACCGGCGGATCCGGTGTCTATCAGCAACGACACCGATTGCCGTCTGCGTTCCACGAGATGGGCCGTAAGCGCCTCCAGGACATGGTCCAGGACCTGCTCAACAGACGTCCGCCGGCGCTGGTCAAGGGCATGGCCTCGGGTTCAAAGGAGGACAAGTGGCTGGACGTGCCGACGGGGCCGTTTGCCCGCGGCGTGGGGCAGTTCGTGCATGGCGCCGACGAGGGAGACGAAAGATGATCCGACCGGCTCCGTTACCACCCGTTGCTGGCCGTCGTCAGGCCGGTTTTGGCAATTGCCACGCCATTTCCAAACCGGTTTGGCAATTGCCAATTACCACGTTGCCAGCTGGTTACCAAAATTTTTGGCAACGGAAAAATCCGCGCAACAGTTTGAAATCATTAACGAAATCGGATCGATCTCCGTTGCCAAGGCACTCCGTTGCCAACCACTGAATTCTTCAATGATTTCAACGGTTTCCACGTTTCCACCTCCCCCTAGGGGGAGGAGTGTGCTTGGCAACACACACTCCTCCCACCAGTGATTGGGTTTCCATTGCCAGGCCGTTGCCACTCCCGACCCGATGACCAGAACCGATTTTCTTGGAGGCCCGATATGACCAAAACCGCCTTGACCCAAATTCAAACCAAACCAGCCGAGGATAGGCTCACCATCCTGGCCCTCGACCTCGGCGCCAAATCCGGCTGGGCGTTGCGCGGTCATGATGGTCAGGTCACCAGCGGCACCGTCCTGTTCAAGAACGATCGTTGGCAGGGCGGCGGCATGCGCTTCCTGCGGTTCAAGCGATGGCTCACCGAGATCAAACAGGTGGCCGGCCATCTGGACGCAGTGTTCGTCGAGGAAGTCCGCCGCCATGTCGGTGTCGATGCCGCCCACGCCTACGGAGGTTTCCTCGCCCACGTCACGGCATGGTGCGAACACCATCAGATCCCTTACGAGGCCGTGCCCGTCGGCACCATCAAGCGCCATGTGACTGGCAAGGGCAACGCCAACAAGGAGGCGGTGATCGCCGCCATGCGAGATCGTGGATTTGATCCCGCCGATGACAACGAAGCCGATGCCCTGGCGCTGCTCGGGTGGGCGATCGACCATTGGATGGGTGGTGAGTCTTGACCCGGAACCGTCTCCCAAATCGACGGCCTAACGAGACCGTCGAGTTGTTGTTCAACGACACCCGCTACGCGGTGACGGTCGGTTACTACCCGGAAACCGGTCGCATCGGCAAGGTGTTCACCCACGGCGCCAAAGTCGGCTCCAACATGGACGCCATCCTGGACGACGCCTGCGTGGCGCTGTCCCTGCTGATCCAGTACGGGACGGAACCCGGTGACTTGGCGTCGAGCATGGGGCGGCACGGGGATGGGAAAGCGCCTGCCTCGATCATCGGCGCCCTGGCCGACCTGCTGGCTGGTATGGACGCCGTGTCCGGGAAGGTGGCCTCATGAAATGGCACCCGAAGGGCTACGGCGGCGAACGCCGGTCGGCCGAGCAGGTCAAGAGGGAAGGCTGGCGCGAGCAGGGCGTGCTGGCCGTCTCCGTCGAAGACGAACGGCTGACTTGGCCCGAACGGGAACTGATCAAACAACTCGGAGAAAAACTCTACGGCAAGCGCTCGAGCGAAAAGGAGGCGCGGCAATGACGACATGGTCTCCCGAACGGGTCGAGGAGCGCCTTACCGAGGCCGCCGATGTGCTGAAGCGGCTGCCCGAAGAGCGGGTACAGGGGTATTTCTCCGTTTGGCCCGAGGTCGTTCGAAGTGTCTTTGACGCCTTCGGCTGGCACGATCCGGTTCTGAAACGCCCCTGGCCGTCACCAGCGTCCATCTCCCGCATGGAGGAGACGCTGACCTGGATGCAGTTTCTGGCGCCCGAGGATGGCCGGCTGGTGTGGGCGCGAGCGGAGGGGACGCCCTGGAAGGCGATTTGCTGGCGCTTCGGTGTCAGCCGCGCTACTGCTCATCGGCGCTGGCAATACGGGCTCAGCGTCATCGCGCTGAGGCTTGGCGGCCGTCGCGTTCCGGCGAAGCGGTCACAGTCCTTCGTGATCGACCGGGCGGCACGGCTGTCAAGATAAAATCGCTTCGTGAGACATTTTTCCGTGAGACATCGTGATGCAAGACAGATTCGCCGGGATTTGATAATTTTCTTGCCATCCTCGGGAGAGGCGCGCGCGGAGCGATCCATTGCGTCGTGGCCGAGGAGTTCGCGGGTCCTTCCGGGCGCCAAACGTATGCTGGCGGGCGTGGCGCGACATTTCGCTAGCGTCAGGGCCGCCAACTTACTTGACACCCGCTTGACAACTTGACGCCAAAATCGCGGTTTTCCGCGACTTTCGGCCATTCTTCCTGTCAAGCGGCGGTCAACCGCAGCCGAACTTTGTCAAGCCATCGAGATGGAAATGAAGATCGAACACATTCCCGTGGATCGACTGGTCCCCTATGCGCGCAACGCACGGACGCATTCGGACGAGCAGGTCGCACAGATCGCCGGCTCCATCGCCGAGTTCGGGTTCGTCAATCCAATCCTGATCGGCGCCGACGACGTGATCATCGCCGGCCATGGCCGTCTACTGGCGGCCCGCAAGGTCGGGCTCGCCGACGTGCCGGTGATCCGGCTCGGCCATCTTTCCGAGACCCAGCGCCGTGCCCTGGTCATCGCCGACAACAGGATCGCCGAGAACGCCGGCTGGGACGAGGGCATGTTGCGTCTCGAACTTGAGGAGCTCCGGGCCGAGGATTTCGATCTCGACATTACCGGCTTCGATCTCGACGAGATCGACCGGCTGCTCCAGGAAACGGAGACCGCCGCCGGTAATATCGAAGACGACGAAGTCCCGGAGGCGCCGGAGCAACCGGTCACTAGGCCCGGCGATCTCTGGGTGCTCGGCAACCACCGCCTGCTTTGCGGCGACGCCACGGTGTTGGGCGACATGGAGAAGGTTCTGGACGGCGGCCTGGCGGATCTCTGCTTCACCGACCCGCCCTACAACGTGGATTACGGCAACAGCGCCAAGGACAAGATGCGCGGCAATGACCGCCGCATCCTGAACGACAACCTCGGCGACGGGTTCGAGACGTTTCTTTACGACGCTTGCGTCAACATCCTGACGGTGACGAAGGGCGCGGCATACATCTGCATGTCGTCCTCGGAACTGCACATCTTGCAGAAGGCCTTCACGGAGGCGGGCGGGCATTGGTCCACCTTCGTCATCTGGGCCAAGAACACCTTCACGCTGGGCCGTGCCGACTACCAGCGCCAGTATGAGCCGATCCTCTACGGCTGGAAGAAGAGCGCCGAACACTTCTGGTGCGGCGCCAGAGACCAGGGCGATGTCTGGTTTGTCGACAAACCCCGCAAGAATGATCTGCATCCGACCATGAAGCCGGTGGCCCTGGTCGAGCGGGCGATCCGTAACTCGTCGAAAAGCCGGGACATCGTACTCGACCCCTTCGGCGGCTCTGGCACGACCCTGATCGCCTGCGAGAAGACGGGACGGAGTGCGCGGCTGGTGGAGTTAGATCCTAAGTACGTGGACGTCATCGTCACGCGCTGGCAGGAGTTCTCAGGGCTCGCGGCGACGTTGGAAGCTGATGGCCAGACGTTCGAAGAAACCGCCGCCGGGCACGGGGCCGCGGCGGCGTAAGGTTGCGAAAAGATTATTGGATGTTGCCGCCGCTCTCCAGGAACTCCCCGGTGGTGTTTTCCGGGACCCGGCCCAGCAGTTCGAGGATCTGGACCCAGGGGATGTTGAGCAGCGGCTCGTCGAAGGCGCCAGACTTATCCGGCGTCCATCCATCGTCGGTCGAGCCGAAGAAGCCATCTTCGTTGACGCCGATCAGGGTGCCGACCCGGACCTTCTCGACCGTCTGGAACCGGGCGATGGCCTTGGCGAGGTCGCGGGTGGTAAGTCCGCGCTTTGCCAGTTGCGCCTGCCCGGCGGGGCTTTCGATGTGATGCACGGTGTAGCCTTCGGGCTTGGGCGCCTTCCCTTTTCGGGCCGCCGCCCGTCTTCTGCTTTTTCGGTTCATGGCCGTCACCGTCACGTGGCAATTCGATAAACGCGTTCGCCGCCCTCGGTTTTCTCCGAGGTGACGTCGAGACCGAGCTTCTTTTTGACGGCGCTGGAAATCGCGCCCCTGGCCGTATGGCGCTGCCAGCCGGTGGCCTCGACGATCTGGTCGATGGTGGCGCCTTCGGGCCGGCGCAGCATGCCAACCAGGAGGGCCTGTTTGGTGCCCTCGCGCTTCTTGCGGGGCTCCTTCGGCGTGTCCGGCGCGGTGGCGGCCTTCTTACGGCTCCGGCGGGTGGAAGGCACCGGCTCGGCGCTTCCGGCGACGTTGGCCGCCCCGGCGCCCTCGTCCGGATCGGCGTTGATGGCAATCAGCCCTTCGCGGGTGATCTTGAGGACATCGTCGACGGCGGGACGGTCGTCGACGACGCGTTCAACGAGGCCTTTGGCGGTAAGGGCACCAATCACCTTGGTGACGGCGCCGCCCCTTATGGTCTTCGGCAGGGGCAGGATCGAGCCGTCGTCGCGTCCGGCGGCGGCAGTGAGAACGATCAGTTGTGTATCAGTGAGCTTGGTCATGGGAGTTGCTCCCTCCTTGGTTCGGGCGCCGCGCCGATCGCGGCGCTCCTACCGCCCGAAGCCCCGCCGGCAATGCCAAGCGGGGCCGGGGGAGCGGGGCCGGGCTCAAGCCGCGTGTTCGCCTTCCTGGAAGGCGGCATCGGTGACGCGCCGCAGTTGTTCGGCGTAGTAACCGAGGTCGCCGACGTCGCCCCAGGTGATCTCGTCCGGATGGCGGTTGAAATGCTCGTCGCTCAAGGTTTGGAGGCGGTCCAGCATCTCGTCGATCTCGGCCTTGCGGCGCATGAAGGCGTCGAGGGCGGTTTCGCGGGTGTCGGTGGTCATCGTTGTGTCTCCCTTGCTTCGTTGGGCGCTCAGTGGTCACCGGCCGGGCCGGCGCGGTAGCCCTCCGAGGTGACCAGGTAGCGCATGCGGCCGGTGTCGAGTTCGACCTTGGGCTCGGTGGCGGTGAAAAAGCGGATCGCCTCGCAGATGGGCAGCACCGCCTCGCCCCGGCACCAGACCTCGATCGGCGCCTTCCAGTCGTCCGGGTCGCAAATCGTGGCGAAGATCGTTTCGAGTTCGTCGGGGGTGTGGGTAGTGGTCATTTGCGCGCCTCCTGGGCCTAAGCGTTTCGGTGACCACATACACGCTTCAATCGCGGCGCTTATCAACTCTAATCGATTGTAATTTCAGCACATTTTGAGGGCGTCCAGTCATGGGAACGCGGTCCGGAAATGCTTGTCAGTCAGGCCGAATACGCGCGGCGACGCGGGGTTTCCCGCCAATATGTCGGCCAGATGGTGGCCAAGGGCGTCATCCGCCTCACGGGCCGCAAGGTCGATACGGATCAGGCCGACACCGCCCTGGCAGCGGTCAGGGAGCCGGTCCGGCCCGAAAGGCGGGGCGAGCCGCCCGCCGCGGTCCCGGACGTTCCGGTGCCGTCGCGGTCGGGGGGCGACCTGCCGACCCTGCTGCTGAAGACCCGCATCAAGAGCGAGGTCGAGCGGGCGAAGCTTCTTGAGATCAAGGCCAGAGTCGAGGCCGGCAAATACGTGGATGCCGACGACGTGAAGGTCGCCGCGTTCAACAGGGCACGGGTGGTCCGGGATGCGTTGCTGAACATCCCCGAACGCCTCGCCGCCGTGCTGGCGGCGGAGACCGACACACAACGGGTGCATGGGATGCTGACCGCCGAAATTCGCGCAGCGTGCGAGGAACTGTCAGGTGATTCCGGCCGCGGCTGAGATCTACGGCGAGGCCTTCGATCAGGGCCTGCGTCCCGACCCGTTGCTGACGGTCTCCGAATGGGCCGACCAGCATCGGCGACTGTCAGGAAAGGGGGCATCCGAGCCTGGCCCCTGGCGCACGTCCAGGGCGCCGTATCTCAAGGAGATCATGGACTGCCTATCGCCGGCCTCGAAGATCGAGCGGGTGGTGTTCATGAAAGGCGCTCAGATCGGCGGCACGGAGTGCGGCAACAATTGGATCGGTTACGTCATCCATCACGCGCCGGGGCCGATGCTGGCGGTTCTGCCGACGGTGGACATGGCGAAGCGAAACTCGAAACAACGGGTCGATCCGCTGATCGAGGAAAGCGAGGTTCTGTCAAAGCTGGTCAGGCCGGCGCGCTCGCGAGATTCCGGCAACACGGTTCTGACCAAGTCTTTCCCCGGCGGGCTGTTGGCCATGACCGGCGCCAACTCAGCGGTGGGCTTGCGCTCCATGCCGGTGCGATACCTGTTTCTCGACGAGGTCGATGGTTATCCCGGCGACATCGACGGCGAGGGCGATCCGGTGGCGCTGGCCGAAGCCAGGACGCGCACCTTCGCCCGACGCAAGGTGTTCATCGTTTCGACGCCCACCGTCAAGGGTGTCTCGAGGATCGAGCGCGAATACGAGGCGTCCGACCAGCGCCGCTACTTCGTGCCCTGTCCCCATTGCGGGCACATGCAGTGGCTGCAGTTCGAGCGGCTCCGATGGGACAAGGGAGAACCGCAGACGGCCCATTATCTCTGCGAGGAGTGTGACGGCGTTATCCACGAGCACCACAAGACCCGGATGCTGGAACGCGGCGAGTGGCGGGCGACGGTCAAACCGGAGAACGGTAACGACAAAACCGCTGGGGGTAAGACCGCGGGGTTTCACATTTCCAGCCTCTACAGTCCCATCGGCTGGCGGAGCTGGGCGGACATCGCCGCTGCCTGGGAAGCCGCCCAGGGCAATGTCGCGGCACTAAAATCAGTCAAGAACACGGACCTGGGTGAGACCTGGGTCGAGACCGGCGAGGCGCCCGACTGGCAGCGGCTCTATGATCGCCGCGAGACCCGGAAACCGGGCATCGTACCAGCGGGGGGCTTGTTTCTGACCGCCGGCGCCGATGTCCAGAAGGATCGCATCGAGATCGATGTCTGGGCCTGGGGCCGGGGCCTGGAGAGCTGGCTGGTCGACCATGTCGTCATCGAGGGCGGTCCTGGTGATACCAAAGCCTGGTCCGAACTCAACCTGTTGCTTGACCGGACATGGTGTCACCAAACGGGTGCCGCGCTAAGGATCGCAAAGCTCGCCATCGATAGCGGCTTCGACTCGCCGGCGGTCTACGCGTGGGCGCGGCGGGCCGGTGTGGCGCAGGTGGCGCCGGTCAAGGGCGTCGAGGGATTCAACCGCTCAAGCCCGGTGTCGGGCCCGACCTTCGTCGATGCGACAGACGGCGGCAAGCGGCTGCGCCGGGGCGCGCGGCTCTGGACCGTCGCCGTCTCGACCTTCAAGGCCGAGACCT
>Ga0209259_1000088_pt1 | contig 23701 bp, 15 predicted proteins | sample WorMetGr2BELIZE1_FD_187417 | JGI IMG/M metagenome (GOLD analysis project Ga0209259, IMG submission 187417) | Marine gutless worms symbiont microbial communities from Max Planck institute for Marine Microbiology, Germany - Inanidrilus... ...
TGTGTCAAAGACGCTCTCAGCCCCTCCAAAAGGCCCCACTTCGCGCCAAAACAGCGCAACCCAAGGCCCAGCGACGCCAACCAAGCTACAAGCGCATCCGCCCGACCGTTTTCACACGGCCAAGACCCGGAGCTGTCCTCCCGGATCCAAAATATTCATCCGGGAACCGGACTTTCCTCGTCACGTGTCTTGAGAACGTCGTTACGAATTCCTTTCTGCGATCCGCCCCAACTCAAACAACCCTTTCAACACGTTGTTGCCCAGACCACCTTCGAAAACACCAGCATGGTCCGGATCGTGTCTGGCTCCCACGAGAAGTTCGGGCTCTTGGATTGGCTCCGGATACGTGAGGGAGGTCGGCCTTTCCGCTACTTCGGCTGGTCTCTCAGCCGAAAGGAGATCCGTGCGGTTGGAGTGGGAACGCCTCGGAGCGAGAGCATCTACGCTCAAGATCCATTGAAACTGGGTTTGCGCTTGGTCTTGAACGAGTCCACGCCCTCGGCGAAATCATGGGAGCTGCGGAGCCGTCCGTAGGCCTGGCCCTCGATCTCGATACCGACGTGGAAGGGTGCGTCCTGGGCGGTGTTCAGGACCCCCTTGATGGTCCGCTGGGCCAGTGGCGAGAACCCGCGCAGTTCGGCGACGAAGGCGTCGACGGTGTCGTCGAGGGCGTCGTCGGCCACGCAATCGACGGCGATCCCCCAGGCATGAGCGTCGCGCCCGGATATCCGCCGCGAGCGCATCACCAGGCCCTTGGTGCGGGCGATGCCGATCATCTTCATCAGCCGGATCGATCCGCCCGATCCAGGGATCATGCCGATGCGCTGCTCGGGCAGCGCAAGCTGGCTCGATTCGGCGACGATTCGGAAGTCGCAGGCGAGGGACAGCTCGAAGCCGACGCCGAAGCAGTAACCGCGGATCGCCGCCACCACCGGCTTGCTGCACCGCTCTGGCGCGGCGATGTTCTTCGCCAGCTCGGAGACGCGCTCGGGCGTCTGCTGCATGAACCCGGCGATGTCGCCGCCGCTGGAAAAATGCTCGCCGGCGGTTCCGACGACGATCACGCGGACGCGCGCATCCCGGTCGAGCTCGGCGAACACCGCCGAAAGCTGGTCGCGCTGGCGCATGCTGACCACGTTGAGGGGCGGCCGGTCGAGGATGATGTTCGCCCGCTCGGCGGCCTCGTCGATCCGCACCCGGAACCCGTCGAGATCGCTCAGAAGCTCGGGGATCGTCGATGAAAACGTGTTGCTCACCTTGGCTATCCTTCGGCTATGACTCTATGAGGCGTCGTCGGTCTGGTAGTCGCCGCTCACCAGCATCCGACGCAGGATCTTGCCCACGGGCGACTTGGGGATTTCCTGCACGAACACGTACTCTCGTGGCCGTTTGAAGTTGGCGAGGTCGGACTCGCGGCAGAACGCGTCCAACTCCTCGGCGGTTACCGGCGCGGCGCGCTTGACGAAGGCACTAATGCGGCCGCCCCATCGGTCGTCCGGCAAGCCGGCCACGGCCACCTCGGCGACCGCCGGATGCAACGAGAGGGCGCTCTCGATTTCCACCGGCAGCACGTTCTCGCCGCCGCTGATGATCATATCGTCGACCCGGCCGGTGACGAACAGGTCGCCGTCGGCGTCGAGATAGCCCACGTCGCCGGTGAAGTACCATCCGTCGTGGAGGGATTTGGCGTCAGCGTCCGGGCGACGCCAGTAGCCGTCGAACGACTCGTCGCCGTCGAGGGAGGCAATGATCTGGCCCTCGGTCGCCGGCGGCACCGTGTCAGTGGGGTCGGTGGAACCGATCCGTACGACGCGGATATCCTGATTGAGCGCGGTCTTGCCTGCCGAGCCCGGCTTCGCCGCCGCGTCCTGGCAAATGGTGAAGGTGTAGATCTCCGACGAGCCGTAGTGGTTGACGAACAGGTCCGGTTTGAATGCCCGGTCGCAACGCGCGAGAAGACCATCGGTCATCGACATGCCGGCGAAGCCGATCTTGCGCACGGACGAAACGTCGGCGCCGGCGAAGGCGGGGTTCGAGAGGAGGTCGTGATAGAGGGTGGGCACCAGGTAGAGGTTGGTGACCCGTTCGCGCTCGATCAGCGCGAGCGCCGATCCAGCATCGAAGCGGGGCTGGCAGACGAAAGAGCCGTTGATCAGCGCCATCGCCAAAAGCGAGCGTACGCCCATGGTGTGGTAGAGCGGCATGACGCCGAGTGTGCGCTCGCCGTAGCCGTAGAGGTTTTGTGCGACGTGGGCGACCGCGGATGCCCGCTCCACCCGGTGACGGCGCGGCACGCCCTTGCCACGGCCGGTGGTGCCCGAGGTGTAGAGCATCAACGACAGGTCCTCGGCGATGGCCCCCGGCGCGGCCTCGGCGGGCGTGTTTGCGGCGAGGTCGGCGAACGCCGCGGTCCCGCCGGCTGCTTCCCCAACGGCGATTCTCGGCAGCGCCGCCGCGCGTTCCGAAGCCGCGACCGACGCGGCGGAAATCTCCTCGAAGGCGACCGCGCGGGCGTCGGAATCCTCCAGGTAGTAGTCGATCTCGTCGGCCTTGGAACGCCAGTTGACCGGCGTGACGACGATGCCGGCGAGTTGGCAGGCCCAATGGATCGTCGCCATTTCCCAGCGGTTCTGGAGCACCACCAGGAGCCGATCTCCGTGGCCGAGCCCCATTGCGCGCAAGCCATTGACCACGCTCAGGATGCGCTCCAACCATTCCCCGTAGTCGAGCCTGAGGTCGTCGTCGACTATGGCGGTCGCCCGCGGATCGCGGTCCGCGGCGACCAGGATCGTCCGCCCCAAATCAAACACCTTGGACCTCCTCCTTCGCGATCTCCCCTCTCCGCTGCGCGGCATCCAGGGTGGCGCGGACGATGCCGGCATAGCCGGTACATCGGCACAGATGACCGCTCAGCGCCTCGCGCACCTCCCGCTCCGTCGGCGCCGGATTGCCCTGGAGCAGGGCGTCCAGGGTCATCAGGATGCCCGGTGTGCAGAAGCCGCACTGCAGGGCGTGGTGGCGGCGGAACGCATTCTGCAGCACGCTCAGGCTGCCGTCCGCGTTGGCGAGGCCTTCGACGGTGTCGATGCGGCAGCCGTCCGCCTGGACCGCGAACAGCAGGCACGACCGCACCGGAAGGCCGTCGACGCGCACCGTACAGGCGCCGCAGACCCCGTGTTCGCAGCCGACATGGGTGCCCGTGGCGCCCAGCGTTTCCCGCAGGAAGTCGGACAGCAGCATCCGCGGCGGCGCCCGGCCGGTGACAGTGCGGCCGTCGACGACGATGGTGACGGGATGGTCAGTCTCGCGGCTCAGGATCGGCATGCCATCGCCTCCCCGACAGCGCGGCGGCCGATGCGGCGCACCATTTCGCGGCGGTAGCGGGCCGTGGCGTGGGCGTCGTCGACAGCGCCGAGCCGCCAGGCCAGGTCGTTGAGGGCATCGTCGAGGTCGTCGCCGGCGAGCGGCGCGGCGTCCATCACCGTCGGTCGGTCGGCAACCCCGCCGACGCCCACGCGCAAGCGGTCGGTACTGGCCTGGACGGCGATGGCGACGATGGCGAAGTCGCCATGGCGGGCGGCGACCTCGTGGAAGGCATCGCCGGTTCCCGGACCCGCGACCGGGAAACGCGCGGCAACGACCATCTCGTCGGCCGCCCGCGCCGTCACCATCATTCCGACCTGGAACGCCGAGGCCGGCACAATTCGGGTCCCGCGACGGGAGCGCAGCACCACTTCGCCGCCGAGGACGGCGAGGCATAACGGCAACTCGGCGCCGGGATCGGCGTGGGCGATGGAGCCGCACACCGTGCCCCGCGCCCGGATCTGCATGTGGCCCACGTGGGGCAGGGCGGCGGCAACCAGTGGCAGCCGTTGGCCGAGGTCGGGCCAGGCCAGGAGCGCCGCCTGGGTGACCGACGCGCCGACCTCGACGACGCCGTCGACGGGGCGGATCGCTGCTGTCTCGTCTAGTCCCCAGACATCGACCAGCAAGCCGGGCGTCGCCAGCCGCATGTTGAGCACTGGCACCATCGACTGACCTCCGGCCAGCACCCTGGCGTCATCGCCATGCTCAGCAAGGGTCTGCACCGCCTCCTCGACGCTGGTGGCGCGGAGGTAGTCGAAGGATGCCGGCTTCATCGTCCGATCCCCAGCCAGCGCAGGAGACGCCGCCACCAGGGGGCGCTCGGCGGTTGCTCACCGCCGGAGGCGGCGACCATGCGCTCGAAGAACTGAGCGATCAGCGCCCGCGTCGCGCCCTCCAGCATGCGCCCGCCGACGGCCGCCACCTTGCCGCCGACGTCGACGCCATAGCGGTACGAGATACGCGTTCCGTCTTCGGCGGCGTCCAATGTCACCTGGGCTTCGCCGGCGGCGTTACCGAGGGGGCCGTCGGTCTCGCCGGCCAGCATCAGCGCCCGCGGCGGCTCCAGGTCGGAGAGACGGACGCGGGCCGTGAACCGGCCCTTGACCGGGCCGACCCCCAGGGTCACCTCCGCACGGTAGCGGTACTCGCCCTCGCTCACCAGCTCGTGGCAGCCGGCAATCAACGCTGCCAACCGGTCGGGATCGAGCAGCATGCTCCACGCCGCCTTGGGGGGCACGGGTACCGTCGTCGCACCCTCGCCGACGAGGCCGCGCGGTCCGAGCGTCTCGGCCGCTGCCGGGCGCTCAGGCGCCTCGCGCTCGGCGCCGTGGATGGCGTCCGCGATTCGGCAGGCGGTGAGCGGCAGGGTGACGTCCTCGATCCCCAGGGCGTCGGAGACGGCGTTGGCGATGCAGACCGGCGCGCTCATGCAATTGCCCTCGCCGATGCCTTTGGCGCCCAGCGGCGTAAATGGCGACGGCGTTTCCATGTGTACGATAGTGGGCTCGGGCACCTCGCAGGCGGTGGGCACGTGGTATTCGGCGAAGGTTCCGGAGAGGAAGCCGCCGTCTGCGGCATAGGCGAAGTGCTCGTAGAACGTCGCACCGATGGCGTGGGCGAAGCCGCCCAGAATCTGGCCGTCGAACAGGGCCGGATTAAGGATGCGGCCGGCGTCGTGAAGGGTGACGTAGCGGTCGATGCGGGCTCGGCCCGTCTCGGCGTCCACCTCGACGCCGCAGAAGTCGAAGATAAAGCCGTGGGTGGCCGAGCTGTTGATCTCGTCGGCGTCGGAGGGTGCCGTGAGTTGGGGCGGCGACCAGTAAACGGTCTCGCCGATCAACGGCTCGACGTCCGCGGGCAGTGTCCCCTGCGCCCAGTGGCTCGTGGCGGCGAGGCGGCGGAAGGGGACGGCGTTGTCCGGGTTGTCGCCGGCCCTCGCCCGGCCCGCTGCGAAGACGACCCTGTCCGGCGGGATGTTGAGCCGCGGTGCGGCGATGGAGGCGAGTCGGTCGCGCAGGCGAACAGCCGCCATGTGGGCCGCTCCGGCGACCGCGCCGGCGAAGCGACTGGAATAGTTGCCGCTGCTGATGGACCAGGGGTCGCGGGCGGTATCCAGTTCGACGTTGACGCGCACGTCGTCGAGGCCGACGCCGAGGACGTCGGCGACCACCTGGGCGAGGACTGTCCGGTGGCCCTGACCCTGCGGCGTCGACGACGCTCGCACCGTGACCGTGCCCGTGGGATCGACGGCGACGGTGGCGGTGGCCACGCCGCCGCCTTTGGGACCGGCCTTGCGCCGCTCCTCTGCGGTCAGCACTGTGGTGATGTAACCCATGTTGGAGATACTCGGCTCGACTACCGCTGCGTAGCCGATACTGTAAAGGCGGCCCTCGGCGCGGGCGGCGTCGCGCCTCTGGATCAGTTCGGCGAGGCCGCCCTCCGCCGTTGCCTTCTCGACGGCCGCCGGGTAGTCGCCGGAATCCAGCACCGCGCCGGCGGGTGTGCGATAGGGAAACGCCCCGTGAGGCACCAGATTGCGGCGGATCACCGCCAGCGGGTCGAGGCTCAGTTCGAAGGCGATCTTGTGCATCAGCCGCTCAAGGGCGAAGTAGACCTGCGGGCCGCCGAACCCGCGAACGAGACCGGTCGGCGTCTTGTTGGTGACGACGATGCGGTTGACGATCTCCAGGTTGTGTACCGCATAGGCGCCGGTCATGTTGCCGTGCATTCGGTACAGAGTCGCGGGCTCGGGGGCGCGGAGGTACGCGCCGCAGTCCTCAAGTTGGTTGTAGCGTAACGCTGTCACCACGCCATCCGGCTCCACAGCGGCGGCGATGTGGATGATTCGGTTGGTGGCCGAGGTCGCCGCGGCCAGGTGCTCCAGCCGGTCTTCGACCCATTTCACCGGCCGGCCGGCCTTGCGTGCCGCCAGGCACAGGGCGACAATATAGGGGAACACCCCCTGCTTGACGCCAAAGCTGCCGCCCGCGTCCGCCGGCATGCGGAGCCGCAGCCGGTTGCCCGGGACCTTGAGGGCGCTGCACATGACCGGGTGCAGGGCGAACGGACCCTGGAAATTGGAGAACACGTCGTAGGCCGTCTCGCCGGGGTCGAACGCGGCGACGACCACGTATCCCTCGATCGGCGTCGCCGAGTTGCGCGGGTAGCGCACCGTCAGATCGACGACCCGCCCCGCCCCGGCGAAGGCGGTGCCGGGGTCGCCGTAGCGGAAAAGGCGCTCGCTCACCAGGTTGCCGCCCACGTCCGGGTGCAGTATCGGCGCCGACGGTTCCAGGGCCGCCCCGGGGTCAACCACCGCCGGCAATGGTTCGTAGTCGACCCGTACGGCCTCGGCGGCATCCTCGGCGCGGTAGCGGTCGGCGGCGACCACCATTGCCACCGGTTCGCCGACGTAGCGCGCACGGTCGACGGCCAGGCACCAGTGCTCGATGGGCTGCTTGACTGCCGAGACGAACGGCGCGGCCCACTGCCGGACATCGTCGCCGGTCAGTACCGCCGTCACTCCCGGCATGGCCAGGGCCGCCGTGGCGTCGATGCCGACCAACCGGGCGTGGGGCGAGCGCACGAACGCCGCGTGCTGAGTCGCCGGCGACACCGGAACGTCGTCGGCGAAGCGCCCGCGCCCCGACAGAAGGGCCGCGTCCTCGACGCGCTCCACTGCTTGCCCGACCAGCGTTCCGCTGGCCGTCACAACCGCACCTCGGCGATCTCGGTTTCCTTGATGACCTCGCCCCGCTCGATGACGTAGGCACGGTCGGTGAGCATGGCGGCGCGCTTGAGATCGGACTCCGCCACCAGCACGGAGAGCCCTTCGACCCGCTCCTGGTAGTCGCGGATGGTCTCGGCCAAGCGCCGGGACAGCGCCGTGGAGACGCCCTCGAACGGCTCGTCCAGCAGCATCAGCCGGGTACCCGTCATCATGCTGCGGGCCAGCGCCACCAGCTTCTGCTGGCCGCCGCTGAGGTTGAGGGCGCGGAACGAGGCGTTCTTGTGGACTTCAGGCATCAGCTCGTAAATGGAAGCCAGCCGCTCCTCGGCGTCGGTCAGCCCGGTCGCACGGGCCGGGATCAACAGGTTCTCCTCGACGGTCAAGGCCGGGATCAGCCGGCGGTCCTCGGGCAGGTAGCCGATTCCCAGGCGGGCCCGCTTGTGGGGCGGCAGGCCAGTGATGGTGTCGTCGTCGAGGCGTATCGTGCCAGCGACGGTGGGGGCGAGGCCGACCATGCTGCGCAGTGTGGTGGTCTTGCCGGCGCCGTTACGGCCGACAAGACCGACGATCCGCCCGGTGGGCACCGTTAGGCTGAGGCCGCGCAGAATACGAAGCGAGCTGATGGTGACCGAGATGTCGCTGACCTCGAGCATGGCTAGTCGACTCCCAGAATCGCCCGGCGAACGTCTCTATCGTCCAGCACGTCCGCGACCCTGCCGTCGGCGATGATCTGGCCGCCGTCGAAGGCGAGTGCCCGGTCGGCGTAGCGCTCAATGATCTCCATGTCGTGTTCGATCAGTACGGTGGTGACGTTGGTCTCTTTCAACACCTGCATCAGCGTGTCCATGACCGCGAACTTGTCGGAGACGCTGACGCCGCTCGTCGGCTCGTCCATCAGCAGCAACGTCGGGCGGAGGATGAACGACACGGCGACGTCGAGGAGCTTGCGCGCGCCCTCGGGCAGGTTGGCGACGATCTGTCGGTCGGCGTCGTCGAAGCCGAACTGACCGAGCACCCGCTCGACCTCCTCGATCCAGGTGTCACGCCGAAGCGGCAACCAGAAATCCCAGCCCCGCCGCGAACGGCCGGCCACTGCTAGCAAAACGTTGTCGAGCACGCTCATGCCCGTATAGAGCTGGGGAATCTGGAATGACCGCGCGATGCCGAGGGCCGTCACCCGCTTCGGCGACAGGCCGGTAATGTCGCGGCCCTGGAAGCGGATGCGCCCCTCGTTCGGCCGCAGGTAGCCGGTGATCAGGTTGAGGAACGTCGTCTTGCCCGAGCCGTTGGTACCAACGATCCCGACCACCTCGCCGGGCGCAAGGGCGACGGAGATGCCGTCGACCGCAAACACCATGCCGAAGCTCTTGCTGAGGTCTACGGTCTCGAGGATGGGTTCCATCGGCTCCATCGGGTCCGGATTTCTCCCCACAGGCTCCACAGCCCCTGGGGCAGGAAGAAGATGATCAGCAGCAGAACCACGCCGAGCGTCATCTGCCAGGTCTGCGGCGAATACTTGAACGCGTAGTTCTTGAGAACTTCAAAGACGAGCGAGCCGGCGAACGGCGCGAACACGCTGGTCGAACCGCCGAGCACGGCGACGAAGACGAAGTCGGCCGAAGCCGTCCAGTAGGCCAGCTCGGGCGCCACATGCTCGACGTTCAGGGCAACGAGTCCACCGCCGAGCGCACCGACGGCGCCGGAGTACAGGTAGGTGAAGTAGATGGAGTCGGCGACGGAGGCGCCGACATACTCGACGCGGATTTCGTTGTAGCGCACCGCGGGCATCATGAAACCGAGCGGCGAGCGGATCAGCCGCCAACCGAGATAAAGCACGACCACGGTGACGGCACAGGTGACGCCGTAGTTGACCAGTCTCAGCGCTTCCCGGCCGGGCTCCACACCGAACACCGTGTAGGCGGACACCGCCAGGCCGTCGGTGCCGCCGGTGATGCGGTAGAACTTGAACAGCACGGTGTAGAGCACCATCGAGAACGCGAGACTGAGCATGGCGAAGAAGATGCCGCGATAGCGCCGCAGGATCAGCCCGATGACGGCAGCGATCAGGACGCCGACGATCACGCACAGCGGCAGGAGCAGAATGGTCTCCCGTATGCCCAGCTCATTGATGGCGAAGGCGACCGTGTAGGCGCCGGCGGCAAAGTAGAGCCCGTGTCCGAACGAGATCAGACCGCCCCGCAACAGGAGCGCGACGCCGAGCACGACCATGCCCTTGGCGAGGGCGATGGTGACCAGGAAGATGATCCAATCCGACATGAACGCAGGCACCGCCATGGCCGCGAGCAGCACGGCGACAACAGTCATCGGGGATCCGGAACCAAGCTTCATGGCTGTCAGATCCTTCGCACTTCGACGCCGCCGAAGAAGCCCTGCGGCCGGACGATCAGGACCAGGATCATCAGCAGGTAGATGACGATCACTTCGATGCCCATGCCCGGTTCCACCGAGATCATCGGCGCGGTGAACGCGCCGCCCAGGGCGGCGAGGAAACAGCCGATGGTGAACGCGAGGGTGTCGATGCGCGGAACGTTGATGCCGAGGGCGCCGCTCATCTCGCGGTCGTGGATGACCGCCACCACCTGGCGGCCGAAATCGGTACGATTCATGATTGCCCATAGAGCGATGCCGGTGGCGATGGCGATCGCGCTCAGCAGGAACGGGTATCCCGCATAGCTGATGCCCGCCAGGGACACCTGGCCGAGGGCGGTGAACGGTTTGTCGACGAAGTAGGGCTCGATACCCCACCCCAGCTTGATGACGTCCTCGAGGATGAGAAACAGGGCGAAGGTGGTGAGCAGGCCGATGACCTCTTCTTCGCCGTAAATGCGCCGGAGGAAAATCCGTTCGATCAGCGGGCCGGCGATGAGGGCGACGACGACAGCGGCCGCCACAAGCATCGGGAACGTCGCCCAGGTACTCAGATCGCCGAACAGGATACCCGTCAGGGTGGCGCCCATGTAGGCGCCGAGGGCGAAGACGCTGCCGTGGGCGACGTTGAGGATGCGCAGCACCCCGAAGATGAAGGTGATGCCGGCCGAGACGATGAACAGCCACGAGGCGAAGACGATGCCATCGAGGACGATGATCGGAACGACGTTCATGGGTGAATCCCATCAGCGGCCGGCCGGACCGCGCCAAGGTTCGGGCGCGGTCCGGCGCGTGCCGGCGGCTACCAGCTCTTGATCCAGTCGATCGTCTTGGTGCCGACGGGCGGGTTCACCTTGTCGGCCGCGAACACTTCCAATCGGTCGAGGACCGGATAGCCGAACTTGGGATCGGACTTGCCGGTGGTGATGCCCCACATGGCATCGTGGACCGCCTGGTGGTCCGACCGCACCGTGACGGCCCCGCGCGGGGTGTCATAGGTGAGGCCGACCATTGCCTCGGCGACGTCTTCGGTGCTGGGCCAGGACCCACCCTTGCCGGCTATCGCCTTCTCGAAGGCCGCCTTGAGGGCGAAGAAGCCCTGCGCCATGAAGGTGCCCGTGTAGTCGGGCGCCCTGCCGAACTTCTCGACGTAGCCCGAGACGAAGGTGCGGTTGGCGGCGTCGGTCGCCGGGTCCGGGTGCTGGAGGTGATAGCCGCGGCCGGTGAATGCGACACCCTCGGGGAACGCCTCGGCCTGATCCAGGAGACCGGTGGTCGCCATCAGCAGGCTGTTATTGAACAGCCCCCGCGTCGAGCCGTGCTTGTTGAGGGCGGTCAGTCCCGCACCCCAGTTGACGGTATGGATGACGTCGGGCTTGGCGGCGAGCAGCCTGGAGATCTCGGCCGAATAGTCGGTGGCCAGGAATTTCACCCACAGCTCGCCGACGACCTTGACGTCGGGTTTCAGCTTGAGGATCGCGTCGCGGAACATCTCCCAGGAATCGCGGCCATAGGCGTAGTCGTAGTTGAGGCCTGCGATGGTCTTGAGGTCCGGCTTGATGCTCAGCACGTAGAGCGCCGCGCTGATGTTCTCGGACGAGGCGTGGGCCAAGGTGCGGAACACGTACTTGTAGCTCGCGTCCTCGAACATGCGGTAGTTGGCACAGATCGGGAAGATCGTCAGCGTCTTCAGTTCCTCGGCCACCGGAGCGACACCCAGGCAGTGGGAACTGGACGTGTAGCCGACAACCACATCGACCTTCTCGTCTTGGACCAGGCGGCGGAACTCGGCGACCTTGTCGGCGGTCGATCCGGCCTCGTCCACGTAGATGGTGTTCAGCTTGATCCCGCCGATCCCGCCGCCGGCGTTGAACTGTTCGGTGAGCAGCTTCGCTGCATTGACCGCGGCGGCGTCGTGCGGCGCCGCGGCGCCGGACATGAAGTGGACGACGGCGATCTTAAGCTGCGACGGCTTGTCGGCCGCGAGTCCCGCCGCCGGCGCCCAAGCCATCGCCACTGCGACGATAGCGGCCAGCACCGTCGCCACCCACACCTTCGTCCTTCGGACGATCGATATCTGGTGAGACATGAACCCAACCTCCCTGTTGGTCTTATGTTGTCCGGTCGGTTGCACCGGCGTTCCGGTGGTCCGCCCTGTTCGTCGAACGGTCGGCCGAGGCAGCGACGCAGTCGCCGTCCCGGAGAGCATTCTGGCGGCCCGTCGCTGGACGTACCGACCCGATCCCACGCTAACCACGTGAGATCAGATACGGCCAGATCAGGGGGTCTTGGGAGTTATCCTAGAGTCTGAAAATCGACCGCCGGCGCGCCCACCGGGATGGTGCCGAGGATGCCCGCCGAGCGGGAGGCGCCGACTTCGGGAGCGAACAGGTCGACGACACGGCGGTACTCGCTGGGGGCGATGCCCAGGTGCTGGCGGAAGAAGCGGGTGAAGTTGCCGGGAGTGTCGAAGCCCAGATCGATGGCGATCTCGCCGATGTTGCGGTCACTGGCGCTGAGCTCGGCGACCGCTCGTTCGAAGCGCAGTACGTTGTGGTAGACGCCGGGGGTCAGGCCCGTGGTGCGCTTGAACAGATGGAAGAAGTGTGGCCGCGACAACCCGGCCTCGGCGGCCAGCGTCGTCATGTCCTGCGGCTGTCCGAGGTTCGTCTTCATGATGCCGATGGCGCGGCGGACGCGATGGTCGCCGACGCCGAAGCCGGCGAGGGGGCGGGCCCGGCCCTCCCGCCACGCCGAAAAGCGTTCGATGACGGCGATCATCAGGGCGAAGATAACGCTCTCGATCTCGTCGACGTCGAGGGTGACCTCGCAGGTCATCAGGTCGACGAGGACCCGGGCGCATCGAGAGATCTCGGGGCTGACACGGATGCAACGCTGCGGAAAGAAGCCGGGTAGCGCGCTGCCCAGGAACGCGCGATCGATGTCGGCCAGCCAGGCCGGTTCCACGTACATGGCGAGGATGTAGGTTTCGGGCGCTCCCGGATAGTGTTCGTAGGAATGGCTCTCCCAGGCGTTGACGAGAACCGCCGTATCGTCGTCGAGGGGACAGATTTGGTCGCCGACCACGAACCGGGTGTCGGCGCCGTGCGCCTTCAACAGCACGTGGCAATGATGATGGGCGTGAGTGACGAGCGGCCTATCCATATCGAGCAGGGCCGCCCGCCCAAACCGGCCCTGAAGGATCCGCAACGCCGCGGACACGGCTGCCCTCCCAAGCTTCCGCCGTATTTCGAGCCTCTTGATTCTTTGGATGATAGTCAATCACACTTCCCGCGCGCGGCAAAGCGAAACCCGGAGCGAACGCCCGAGCCGACTTCGGAACGAAACCCAGGTCAACTAGACGACCACGACACCATCAACAGTCCGCTTTCTGTTCTGCTCGTCATGTCTCACATTGGCTACACCCGGGCCCGACGTGCTCCGCGCACTTCCGTCCAGACTCCGGGCTACACCGGACATTCCGCCACCGACGCCCGTTTTCCGGCCTATGAAGTCCTCTCTATCCTTGGAGTCTGACGACCTGTCAGGTTTGGTGACATGGTACGCTTTGACCCGGGACCGACGAGGGCCGGCCTGCCGAGGGCTGCCGAGTAGGCGGTGGTGCCTTGGGTCCGGGCAAGATGAGCAGGTTAGCGCGACCATGAACAACGAGCATGTCACCGTGTTCGGAGGCTCAGGATTCGTGGGCCGCCGGATCGTCGGGCGTCTGGCCGCGGACGGCGCGAACGTCCGCGTCGCCGTGCGTCATCCCGAGAGAGCCGCTTTTCTTGCGAAGGAACACGGTGGCGATCAGGTCACGTTGGTGTATGCCGACGTCGGGAACGAGGAATCGGTGCCCGCCGCCGTGGAGGGTGCGGAGAGCGTCGTCAATGCGGTCGGCCATTACGTCGAGAAGGGCCCCTACACCTTCGAAGCGATCCACGGGAACGGCGCGTTGCGGGTCGCACAGGCGTCGGCGAAGGCCGGGGTCCGTCGGCTTGTCCACATCTCGGGGGTCGGCGCCGACCCAGCATCCGCCTCCCCTTACGTCCGGGCCCGGGGCCTGGGCGAGGTCCTGGTCGTGGACGCTTTCCCGGGAGCCACGATCCTCCGGCCGAGCGCCATCTTCGGGCCGGGGGATGCGCTATTCACAAGACTGGCGGCGATGGTCCGCAGCCTCCCCGTCGTGCCTATGTTCGGCCGAGGCGAAACCAAGTTGCAGCCGGTCTATGTGGTTGACGTCGCCGAGGCTGTTTCGAAGGCCCTTGCGACGCCCGAGACCGCGGGCAAGGTGTACGAGCTTGGCGGTCCTCGCGCCTACGCGTACCGGTCGCTCCTGGAGATCGCATCTGCGCACGTCGGGCGGAAACGGGTGCTGATGCCGGTTCCGTACTTCGCGTGGGAGGTCCTGGCAGCCCTGATGGCGCCGTTGCCCAGTGCGCCGCTCTCATCAGATCAAGTCAAGCTAATGCAAAAAGACAACGTGGTCGATCCACGAGCCCTCTCCTTCGCGGACCTGGGCATTGTCCCGACCCCGGTGGACGCGATCCTGCCCCAATACGTGGGCAAGGATGCCCGAGACCCGACCGCTTGACGGTGGACGGCTCGGTCCATCGACGTCGTAATGCCCGTGATTGGCTAAGAGCGCTGCTCGAGACGCCCTGCTCTTGGCGTCCGCTACGCCCTCGCTAACGGACCAAACACGGCCAATCGAAGTGTGAACCGTCATCGGATTCGCGGGGTCCATGCTGGTCCCTCCCAACCTGAATGGGAGAAAGACCATGCATCCATACGAGACAACGCACCAGGTTTCGCCGCACGGCCAGCCATGGAACCGAGGCAAACTCATTGGACCAAAGCCTCCGCTCCAGCCGAAGCACGTGTGGGCGATTCGGACGCGCCTCCAGCTTGGAAAAAGGACACGCGACCTGGCGCTGTTCAACATCGCGATCGATAGCAAGCTCCGCGGCTGCGATGTGGTGGCCCTCAAGGTCGAGGATGTCGCCCATCATGGCTATCCGCTCGATCGCGCCACCGTTCGCCAAAGGAAGACTGGTCGTCCGGTACGGTTCGAGATCACGGAGCAGACCCGTCAAGCGCTCGACGACTACCAGAAGGCAACTGGCAAACGTCCCGGCGACGTCCTGTTCTCGGGTCGCAGAGGGAAGGATCGAAGCCTCACGACGCGCCAGTACGCCCGTCTGGTCTCCAAGTGGATCGCCGGCATCGGCCTCAATCCGTCGCTGTTCGGCACCCACTCATTGCGTCGGACCAAAGCGACGCTGATTTATCGCCGAACTGGGTACCTGCGGGCGGTTCAACTGCTGCTCGGGTACAGCAAGGTGGAGAGCACGGTCCGATACCTCGGTATCGAGGTCGACGACGCACTCAACATTGCGGAGCAGATCGACGTCTGATCGTGGGGGCAGAGCGGAAACGCTCTGCCCGCCCCGCCTAGACCGGCTGTAGCCAGAAGCGGTCATTTGTTTGCTGCCGTCCGAACTGGAGCAACTACGAACGGAGTTTTTCGAGAGCATCGGGCGAAGAGCATCCTTATCGGAATAATCATCATGTGGTTTGTCAATAGATACCGCCGCAGTATCGGTGCTATCCGAAGTGGTCTTTTCTGTGTAGGCTGATCTTGGAGATCTCGCCGATCGGGTGAGGAGTCTGCGGTTCGAGACGCCACGAGCCGCTGTACGAGGGAGGTCAACCCCTGTCGCTCTGAAGACCGCCGTTAGAAGCGGTGATGGAGTGGTAAGGTTAGGTTGTCCGGTCGTCCTGGGGTCCGTCCGCGGTTGATGGTTCAGCCAACCGGCTGCTTTTGCGGTTGTTTGGCGGGCGCGGAGTGCGGCGGCCATGGCGGCTCCCTCGGACCCGTTGTTCGCAAGCCAGTGGCATCTGAGCAACGCCGGCGGCGTTGACCTCAACGTTTTGCCCGTGTGGGATCCGGGCTCCGGCGCGGCGTACACCGGCGCCGGCGTCAGCGTCCTGATCTTCGACGACGCCGTCGAGATCGACCCCCTCGGCGGGCATGTTCATTCCGACTTGGACGACAACTACGCCACCGACGGCGGCGGCAATTTCCTTCATTTGACCATCGGCGGCGTCACCTACGCGCCGGCACCGATCGACCGCAGCGGTACGAACTTCTCTGATACACACGGCACCCAGGTCGCCGGCATCCTCGCCGCCGAGCGCAACAGCGAGGGGGGCGTTGGGGTGGCCTATGACGTCACCTTCACCCTTGCGCCGATACTGCGCTCGGACACCCCTGCGCCGACGGTTGGCACTCTCGAACGCAGCATCGATTTCGACGTCACCAATCATAGCTGGGGCTTCCAGATCGACTTTGAGGACAACTTCGATGCGGCCGGATGGTCGGGATTTGCCGCGGCACTGGAGACCTCGACCACCGCCGGCCGCGGCGGCCTGGGGACGGTAAACGTCACCTCGGCCGGCAACGACCGCCAGGACGGGTCGGACACCAACTATCACAGCTTCGAGAACTCGCGGTTCACGGTCTCTGTCGCCGCCGCCGACGAGACCGGTTCGATCGCCCCCTACAGCCGGCCGGGGGCCAACATCCTGGTCAGCGGCCTGTCCGACGACGGCTCGGGAAACGGCACCATCACCACCACCGACCTTCTCGGTCCCGACGGCGAGAACCCGGCGGCCAGCCCCGACGGCGACTACACTGACACCTTCGGCGGCACCTCGGCGGCAACGCCGCAGGTGAGCGGCATTGTCGCTTTGATGCTAGAAGCCAATCCCTCCCTCGGCTGGCGCGATGTTCAGGACATCCTCGCCTACACCGCGCGCCATACCGGCAGCGCCATTGGCGGGCCGGCAGCGGAGCACGAGCTCTATACGTGGGGTTCAACGGTGCTGCCGACTGGAACCTCGGCGGCCTGCACTACAGCAACGACTATGGCTTCGGCCTCGTCGACGCGCGCGCCGCGGTGCGCCTGGCGGAGAGCTGGACGCTGCAGTCGACGACGGCCAACGCCGTCGACGGCGGCACCTTCACCACGGGCCAGATCCTCGCCGTTCCCGACGGCGGCCAGACCCAGTTGCAGTTCTCCTACGGCGGCTCGGTGCGCACCGAGTCGGCCGAGATCACGCTGACCATCGAGCCGTTCGGCGGCGTCGACCACCAGCCAGGCGATTTGAGTCTGGTCCTGGTCAGTCCGTCTGGCACCGAGAGCACCATCTTCGACCGGCCTGGATACCACGCCAGCGGCGATCCCGACGGCGCCGAGACCTTCTTCGGCGGCTCCGAGACCCTGACCTTCACCTTCCGCAGCGAGGCGTTCCGCGGCGAGAACTCGCAAGGCACTTGGACGCTCCGGGCCGAAGACCACAACGCCAACGGCTTGCAGGCCGTCATCACCGATATCGCCTTCACCGCCCATGGCGGCCTACCGCAGACCGACGACGTGTATGTGTTCACCGACGAGTTCGGCGCCATGGAGGCGCTCCCCGGAGAAGTCGGCCGGGCCACGCTCACCGACGGTGGCGGCATCGACACCCTCAATGCCGCGGCCGTTTCGGGTGCGGTCGACATCGACCTCACGGCGGGACAGACGAGCACCCTCGCCGGCGGAAGTTTCACCATCGACGGCGCGACGTTGATCGAGAACGCCATCGGCGGCGATGGCGACGACGCCATCGCCGGCAACTTCCAGGCCAATGCGCTTTTCGGCATGCGCGGAGATGACACGCTCTCGAGCGGCGACGGTGATGACGCGCTTTCCGGCGGGCCAGGCGCCGACAGCCTGGACGGCGGCACCGGCATCGACCTGGCGACCTATGCGGGTTCCTTGGGGGCTGTCGCCGTCGACCTGCAGTCGGGCAGTGGATCCGGCGGCGATGCCGAGGGCGACACGCTCGATGACATCGAGAACCTCACCGGTTCGGCCAACGGCGACACGCTGGTCGGATCGGACGTCGCCAACACCCTGATCGGAGGGCAGGGCGACGACCACGTTTCCGGCGATCCGATCGCATTCCTTGCCGATTTCGAGACCGTGACGCTGGGTTCGGCCGAGGCGATTGGGCCGGTCACCGTCATCGGCGGCGCCAATCCGGACGTTGGCGGTGCCTTCGTTGCCCGCCCGGTCGGCGGTGGCCCGACGGATCCCCTGGACACCGACATCGAGGCCATTCTCGGTCTCGACGCCGGCACATTGGATTCGATCGGCGGCGACGCGACCCGGGGGATGGCGATCCACGCGGACCTCGACGTGATCGCCGGCAGCGAAATCTCGTTCGACTGGTTCTTCAACAGCGCCGAACAAGGGACCAGCTTCTTCGACTTCGCGTTCTTCTCTTACAGCTACGCGGGCACGGGGACAAACAGCGCCATAAAGCTCATCGACACGTCGCATGTTCCGGCGTTCGGCGACACGTCGGGCCTGACCGGAGACGGCGACGGCTGGCTGACGTCGGTGTTCACCGCTCCGGAAACGGGGACGGTGACCGCCGGTATCGGGGTGATGAATTTCTCCGATACGGTCGCTCCGCCATTTCTCGACGTCGACAACGTCGCGCTTCATCGGAATGCCGCGGCCTTGATCCCGGTGGGCACTCTTCCCCAATCGAGCGAACTCATCACCGGCGAGCTCGAACTCGGGCTCGTCTTTCCCGTTGGCACCGACGATGTCCTCCTTGGAGGCGACGGCGACGACACGCTGTTGGGAGCCCCCGGGGCCGACAGTCTCGACGGCGGCAAGGGTGCGGACAGCCTCGGCGGAGGGGACGGCGACGACACCCTGACGGGCGGAGACGGCAACGACACCCTCGACGGCGGTACCGGCGAGGACACCGCCGACTACCAGAACAAATCTTCGGCCGTTTCGATCGCGTTGGCCGCAGACACCGCGACAGCGGGCGCATCCGAAACCGACACGCTATTCAGTATCGAGCACGTCGTTGGCACGGACCACGGTGACACCGTGACTGGCAGCGACGGTGTCGACAACCGTCTGACCGGCCGGGAGGGCGATGACACGCTGGGCGGCCTCGCCGGTGCCGATACCCTCGACGGCGGAGCAGGGCACGACTTCGCAAGCTACGTCGGTTCGGCCTTGCCGGTGACTGTGGACCTGGCGACCGGGTCCGTTTCCGGCGGCGATGCGGTCGGCGACACGCTGATCTCGATCGAGGGGCTGATCGGCTCGACACAAGACGACACCCTGACGGGCGATGCCGGCGCCAACTCGATTCTCGGCGGAGATGGCCTCGACACGCTGGCCGGCGGCGACGGCAACGACGTGCTGGATGGCGGAGACAAGGGCGACACGCTTCGAGGTGGGCGCGGCGACGATATCCTCGTCGAAACGGCCGACGGAGCATTTTCGGACCTGCAACTGATGTTCGGCGGGCTCGGCAACGACGAAGCCAGGTTCGCGGGGTCCATGGTTGACCACTTCGTCGAGGTTCGCGGACCCGCGGGCGGCGTCAGCGTCGAGCACGACGACGGCGGTGCCTCGGACGTGATGGGCGTCGAGACGTTGCGATTCGACAACGGCGTCCTCGTTCTGGTCCCCTCCGAAACGTCTGAGTTCGCGATCGCGGCGCCCGAGTCCGGGGGGGGCGGCAACTTCTCGTCCCCGGCGACTGCAATCCGAGACGATGGCGGCTACTTCGTTGCCTGGTGGGAAGGCGGCCTGCAAGGGGACGTAGTCGGGCAGTTCTACGACCACCACGGCGCAGCCCTCTTGGGATCACCCCGCCAGCTTAGTTCGACGCCGGACATCGATCCGTGGCGCCTCGACGCAGCGACCATCGGCAGCGGGCGCGGCGCGGCGCACGTCGTCGCGTGGAGCGATCCGGGAGCGGGCGTCGTCGCAAGCATCGTCGACCTCAGCGGCGCCCTCGCGAGCGAAGTCCCGCTCGAGAACGGCACGACTGTCGGCGAATCGCCGGCGGTTGCCGCGCTGCCCGTCTCGGCGGGTCTGCCCAGTGGCGGGTTCGTCGCCGTCTGGCAGGAAGCCGTCGGTGGCGGCAACTCCAACATCATCGTCCGACGGTTCCATGCCGACGGCACCGCGGTAGATTTCCCGACCGCCGTCAACACATCGACCGGCGCGATGGGAGACGCCGATGTGGCCGTGCTCGAAGACGGCGAGTACGTCGTCGGCTGGCAGAACTCCTTGGATATCTTGGCGCAACGGTTTGATGCGGCGGGCCAACCGGTTTCGCGCTCGGGTGACATGATCGGCGCCGACGAATTCGTCGCCGTGGACCGGTCGGCGATGTTGAACTACTTGCCGCCGGCGGGTTCGGTTCAGGACGCGTTCAGTCCCTCGATCGCAGGCCTCGAGGACGGCGGATTCGTTATCACCGCAAGCGTAATCTTCACCGACAGCTTCACCTCGGACACCGGCGCGATTCTCGGCCAAAGATTCGACGCGGGTGGAACCATTGCCCCGACCGAGGACGCCCTGGGTAATCTCGCGTCGACATTCCTTATCGCCACGAACCTGAATGACGTCTTTCATGTTTCGACGGTCTCCGGCCTCCAGGAGGGCGGTTTCGTCGTCGCCTGGGAATTCTCCCATGACGATACCTTGGGTGATCTGTCAGGGCAGCGATACGATGGCGTCGGGAACCGTGTGGGGACAGCTTTCGACGTCAGCGAGATCAAGGCTGGCAGCGAGGGTGACCTGTCGATCCTGGGGCTGACAGACGATGGATTCCTTGGCGTATGGGATATATTTGGCGAGCATATTGCGGCTCGCCGTTTCGATGCCGACGGCAACCCGCTCGCTCCCGTCATCGTCACGGGCACCGACGGCGATGATGTCTTCCGGGGCTCCGTCCTCGACGGCCGGGACGGCAACGACACGCTGACGACTATTGACGTTCCCAGCACGTTGATCGGAGGAAACGGCGACGATACCCTTGTGGCTCGTGCCGGCGAGGGAGATTTCTATGTCGGCGGACCTGGCCTCGACACGGTTGTTCTCGAGCAGGACGATTTCGTAGTCGATCTTACTTCCGGGACGGCGGGAGGAGCCAAGCTCTCCGGCATCGAAGCCGTCATCAGCGACGAAGGTCTGGACGTCCTTCGAGGAAGCGGCAACGACGAGACCCTGAAGGGCGGTGGAGGTGCCGACACGCTCAAGGGCCGAGGCGGCGACGACACCCTGGACGGCGGGGATGGAAGTGACGTCGCCGTCTTCGACGGCGACATCGCCCGCTACACGTTCGCCATCTCCCAATTCGAGGGAACGGTCGTTGTCACCGACGACGGTATCGGCGGGGTCAGTGACGGCACGGATACGCTGTCGGGTGTGGATGTCGCCCGATTCGCCGATGGTGAGGTTGAGCTGCTGTCTGACTCGCGGGTTGGGCCCGGGCGCTTGGGCGTCAGTCCGGCGGTCTCCAGCGCGCCGCTCGCCGATGGCGGGTACGTCGTTGCGTGGAGAACGCTCGCATCCTCCGGTTTGGCCGACGACCTTTACGGGCGCCTCTACAACGCCGATGGTAGGGCCCGTGGCGAAGCGTTCGCGATCGCCTCGGACGTTGCCCCGATCCTGGAACCCTTCACCGTTTCCGTTCCCCACGTGGCGAACCTTTCCGGCGGCGGGTTCCTCGTTACCTGGATCGACGACGACCCCGGCTCGGGCGAGTCGCGGGTCTTCGGTCAGCGCTTCGAGTCCAGCGGCAGTCCGATCGACGCGACGCCCTTCCAGCATGTCCCGGGCGCGGCCACCATCCCGACCGAGCCGTCGGCGGTATCGCTGACGAGCGGCGGCTTCGTCATCGTCTGGCAGTCGCGGGAGGTCTCCGGCACCGACTATACCCTGTTCGCGCAGGTTTACGACGACACCGCGACCCCGATCGGACCAGAGTTCGCGGTCAACACGATCGTCGACCAGACTCCTTACGTACCGACGGTGGCGGCGCTCGAAGACGGTGGATTCGTCGTCGCGTGGCGGCGCGATTTGAGCGACATCGGAACCCAGTTCGACATCCTCGGCCGGCGGTTCGATGCTGACGGCACTGCGCGCGATGGCACCGAATTCCAGATCAACACGTTCACGAGTGCCGCGTTCCTCACGCCGCAGCCATCGGTCGCCGGCCTCGCGGACGGCGGGTTCGTCGTCTCTTGGGCGACCAACGATATAGGGTCGATTCCGCTTCCGCTGGTTCTCGCGCGCCGATACGACGCGGACGGCGTCGCCGTGGACCCGGCCGAAACCCAGGTCGCGGTGCCGTTCGTGCCCGACGGAACATTGCACACGCCCGTCGTCGCGCTCGACGACGGCGGCTACGTTGTGTTCTGGGAGACCCCATTCGGTGCGTCCGCAGGGCTCGATATCTTCGGAAAGCGATATGACGCCTCTAGCGTTCCCGAGGGATTCGACCCGGTCGACTTTCCTTTGGGTCAGAGCTTCCGCGTCAACACGAAGGACGCCGGCGACCAGTTCGCCCCCTCGGTCGCCCGGCTCGCCGATGGCGGGTTTCCGGTCTATTGGTCGTCCGATGATGGAGACCGGAACGAAATCTTCACGCAGAGCTTCGGCGCGGACGGCAATCGTCGCGCTCCTCTCAGCATTGCCGGAAGCGACGACGCCAACACGATCCGCGGCGGCTCGGGGAACGAGATTATCGAGGCGGGTTCGGGAGACGATGTGCTTTCGGGAGGTGCCGGCGACGACACGTTGATCGGCGGTGGAGGGGCGGACACGACGACGCACGCCGACGACCCGGCCGGTATCGTCGCAAACGTCAAAAACGGCATCGTAACCGACGGCTTCGGCGGCACCGACACTCTGGCCGAGATCGAAACCATCGTCGGCTCGGCCTTCGACGACGTCTTTATCGTCGACTACGCCGGGTCGACTCTCGATGGCGGCGGTGGGATCGATACCATTGACTTGTCGGCGCTCGCCACGGACCCGCTCCTTGTCCACAATCTCGTCGATCTTTTGACTGGCCAGTATTTCCCGGTGGGAACTGGCCAAACCCCTTCCAGTCTCGCGTCGATTGAAAACGCCAGCGGATCGCCGTTTGTCGATATTTTGGCTGGAAGCTCCGGGGACAACACGCTTTCCGGCGGTGCCGGCTTCGACCGCCTTGCCGGCCGGGTCGGCGACGACATGCTGACAGGTGGCCCTGGGGACGACGGTCTGGATGGCGGGTTCGGGACGGACGTCGCCATCTTCAGCGGCGCGATGGGCGACTACCGCATTGAGGCCAATCTGTCCCAGTCCAGCGTGTTCGTCCGCGTCAGGGATGACGCGCCGACGGTCGATGGAAACGACGGTTCCGACTTGTTGACGGGTGTCCAGACGCTCCGATTCGAGAACGGCGATCTGCTGATCGAGACACGGGAATCGGGCGAGGATCTCACCGTCAATACCCAGACGGGCAACGACCAGTCCCAGCCATCGGTCATCGGCGACATCGTCAGTGAAAGTGCCTTCAACGACTGGACGGTCGTTTGGCGAGAGGTCAGCGACGACGGTGGCACGACGTCGATCCGTGGGCGCTTTTTCGACTCTTTTCGGGCGACACCGGATGGGCTGCCGTTTGAGATCGCCAGCGTAGGCGCGGCCACCGGCGACCTCGCCAGCCCCCGGGTGGTTCAAAAGGATAAGGGAGACCTTCAGGACGAAACGACATACTTCGCCACCTGGGAAGCGCTCAACCAGGACGGCAGCGGCTGGGGCGTGTTCGGCCGGCATTTCGACGCCACGGGTTCGCCGCTATCGAGCCCCATTCAGATCAATACCTTTACCAACTTCGATCAGGAAAGCCACGCGACAACTCGGCTGTTCACCACCGAAAATACTGGACACATCCTGACGGTGTGGGCGTCTGAAGGCCAGGACGGCCCTAGCGGCATCTATGGCCAAAGGATTGGCGGAAACGGCGAGCTGGTCGACCGACACGGCGTTGGCCCGGGCGCCGACGAATTCCGCATCGACACCGACACGGCGGCGAACAATTCCAATCCCACGGTGGCGACACTAAACAGCGAGTTCATCGTCGTAGCGAGGGAGTCGAAGGACGTGGGTACGGGTGCCCAGACGGTTCAGCTTCGCCTCTACGATAGTTCCGCAGGACTTGACCCGATGTATGGACCGACCGTGCGTTGCAAGAACAAAATCGGGATGAATGAACGGTCCTGCACAAATGTATCCGGCCTTTATGTGGCGCTTCGATGCGCCGAGCCATCATGGGTATCAGCGCGCGTCCGTT
>Ga0209259_1000089_pt1 | contig 23662 bp, 14 predicted proteins | sample WorMetGr2BELIZE1_FD_187417 | JGI IMG/M metagenome (GOLD analysis project Ga0209259, IMG submission 187417) | Marine gutless worms symbiont microbial communities from Max Planck institute for Marine Microbiology, Germany - Inanidrilus... ...
GCCGCGGCGCCGGCCGCCACAGCGCCTGCCACCGGAGCGCCGGCGACCGTCGGAGAAACCTTCCGACAACGCCTTAGCGATCTCGTTCCTCGGGGTGCGGCGTTGGGCCTTCCGCCGGCCAACGCCCTGGTGATTGGTCCGCGGGGGCCGTTGAACACCATCGTGGTGTCGTCGACCGAGATTGAAGTCGTCGATGTCGGCCCGCCGATCATCGAAGGCGGGGCGTTGTTCTCGGAGCCGACGCGGATCGCCCAGGCGACGGCGGTCGGACTGCCGCCAAGCGGCGGGACGATCAAAGTGGCGACAATCCTGTTCGACAACGGTTCGGCCAAGCTCAAGGCACGAGACAAGCGGATCCTGCGCGAGATGTCGGCGTTCCACCGCAAACGCGGCGGAACCGTTCGCGTCGTCGGCCATGCCAGCAGCCGCACCCGCAACATGGACGCGGTCAGGCACAAGATGGTGAATTTCCGGATTTCCGCTCAGCGGGCGGACTCCGTCGCCCGGGAACTTGTCAGCCTCGGCGTGCCTTCCGACAAGATCGTTGTCGCGGCTCACTCGGACGAGGAACCGGTCTACTACGAGGTGATGCCGTCGGGCGAGGCCGGGAACCGGCGAACCGAGGTCTATCTGGACTTCTAGTGCCCCCTTTCACGGATAGGATCGACGGATGATCGCCTCGGCGCGGGTACGCGGCAGGAGGCGCCGCGCGCCGCTTGTGATGGTTGGCCATCACGGCGCGACCCGCTCCTGGCCGTCGTCTCCCGGAAGTCCGTCATACCGGGCTCCTATCCGTGAAAGGGGGCACTAACAAGGCTGGACGCACGGTCCGTGGCGGGGTATTGCGAGATGCGGTCCCGGACGGTCGGGCGTTCGTTTGGATGAAGATCATGGAACAGGAATTTCACGCGATCCGGCGGCTGCCGCCTTACGTGTTCGCCGAAGTCAACGCGATGAAGGCGCGGGCACGGGCGGCCGGCGATGACATCATCGATTTCGGCATGGGCAACCCGGACTTCGCCACACCGCCCCATATCGTCGCCAAGCTGACCGAGACGGTGCAGGACCCACGGACCCACCGGTATTCGGAGTCGCGCGGGATCAAGGGGCTCAGGCGGGCCATCGCCGGCTACTACGATCGCCGGTTCGGTGTCGGCATCGACCCAGAAACCGAGGCCGTCGTCACGCTCGGATCGAAGGAGGGACTCGCCAACCTGGCCTCGGCGATCACCAGCCCGGGCGACGTGATCCTGGTGCCGAACCCCAGCTATCCCATCCACCAGTTCGGTTTCGTCATCGCCGGCGCGGCGGTGCGCAACATCCCGGTGCGGGCCGACGAGGAGTTCATGGCCGCCCTCGATCGGGCGGTGCACCACAGCGTGCCGAGGCCGACGGCCGTGGTGCTCAACTACCCCAACAACCCGACGACCGAATTGGCGACACTGGATTTCTATGCGCAGGTGGTCGACTTCTGCCGGCACCACGGCATCTACGTCATGTCGGACCTGGCGTACGCCGAGATATACTTCGGCGACGATCCGCCGCCGTCGCTGCTGCAGATCCCCGGAGCCAAGGACATTGCCGTCGAGTTCACTTCGATGAGCAAAACCTACTCCATGCCCGGGTGGCGGATCGGTTTCGCTTGCGGCAACGCGCGCCTGATCGGTGCCCTGGCACGGGTGAAGTCGTATCTCGACTACGGCGCGTTCACGCCGGTCCAGGTGGCGGCCACCGCGGCGCTCAACGGACCCCAGGACTGCGTCGTCGAAACTCGCGAGCATTACCGCCGCCGACGCGACGTGTTGATCGAGGGGCTGAACGCCGCCGGTTGGCAGGTCCCGTCGCCGCCGGCGACGATGTTCGCCTGGGCGCCGTTGCCGCCGGCATTCGAGCACCTGGGATCGCTGGAGTTCTCAAAGCTGTTGCTGAGCGAGGCCAAGGTGGCGGTCTCGCCTGGCATCGGTTTCGGCGAGCACGGTGACAATCACGTCCGGTTTGCCCTGGTCGAAAATACTCATCGCACCCGGCAGGCGCTGCGCAACATCAAGGCGTTCCTCGCCCGCTACCACAACGCCGTCGAGCGTATCGGTGGCGAGAACGTCTCGGCGGCGGAGTAGGGGCGATGGCGGCCGCCGCAGAACATCCATGAGCACCGAACCTCTGAAAGTGGCGGTCGCCGGCCTCGGCACCGTGGGCGGCGGCACGATTAAGCTGTTGCAGGCCAACGCGGACGTTTTGGCCGAGAGGGCGGGCCGTCCGATCGTCATCACCTGCGTTGCCGACCTCGACCGCCGCGACCGAGGATTTCCCGTCGACGGCTACGTGTGGTTCGACGATGCCGTGGCGATGGCGCGGAATGGCGACGCCGATGTCGTCGTCGAGTTGATTGGCGGCTCCGAGGGGGTCGCCAAGGCTGTCTGCGAGGCGGCGCTGGCCGCGGGTCGGCACGTGGTCACGGCCAACAAGGCGCTGATCGCGCATCATGGCAACGCGCTTGCTCGGGCGGCCGAGGAAGCCGGCGTCTCCCTGGGGTACGAGGCCGCGGTTGCCGGCGCGGTGCCGATCATCAAGGCCTTGCGGGATGGGCTGATCGCCAACCGGCGCAGGCGGGTCTACGGAATCCTCAACGGCACCTGCAACTACATCCTGACCTCGATGCGGGAATCGGGGCGCAGTTTTAACGACGTCCTCTCAGAGGCCCAGGCGCTGGGCTACGCCGAGGCCGATCCCAGCTTCGACGTCGATGGGGTCGACTCGGCGCACAAGCTGACGATCCTGGCCAGTGTTGCGTTCGGGTGCACCATCGACTTCGCCGCCACCCATATTGAGGGAATCCGGCACATCGCGCCTGAGGACATCGCCTTCGCCGAGGAGTTGGGCTATCGCATCAAGCTCCTGGGGATCGCCTCGCTGACCGATCACGGGGTCGAGCGCCGAGTGCACCCGTGCATGGTCCCGCTGAGCGCGCCGATCGCCCATATCGAGGGCGTATTCAATGCCGTCGTCGCCGATGGCGATTTCTCCGACACCATCATGCAGGAAGGGCGGGGCGCCGGAGAGCGGCCGACGGCGTCGGCCGTGGTCGCCGACATTGCCGACATCGCCTGCGGCCGGTCGGCGCCGACTTTCGGTGTCACCATCGCTCAACTCGCTGAAGTGCCGCCGGCGGAGATGAGCCGGCATCGTGGCGCCTACTACGTGCGGCTGATGGTCGTGGACCGGCCGGGCGTGTTCGCCGACGTCGCGACGGTGCTGCGCGACCACGACGTTTCCATGGAGGCGGTGCTTCAGAGAGGGCGTTCTCCGGGCGAACCCGTACCCGTGGTGATGACCACCCACGAGACGGAGGAGTCGGCGATGGTCGGTGCGCTCGGCGAAATCGCCGCCTTGAAGGCAGCGGTCGAAAAACCGGTGATGATCCGCATTGAGCCGTTCTAAAGTCCGTACGCGGACCTAGGAGGTCATCCTTGAACAGCCCCGCCGGCCGTTTCAGCCTGGTGATGCAGGCGGTGCGCGCCACCGAAGCAACCGCGCTCGCGGCAGCGGAGTTGATCGGCCGGGGCGACGAGCGTGCCGCCGATGAAGGGGCGGCGGCTGCGATGCACCGCGCACTGGCCGAGATCTCGGTCGACGGTACCATCCGTATCGGCGAAGGCGCCCAGGGGGAAACACGGTTTTTGCATGTCGGCGAGCGGGTCGGCTGCGGAGGACCAACCGTCGACGTGGCGGTCATGGCTTTGGAAGGCACCACCGCCGTTGCCCGCGACGAGGCGAATGCGCTGTCGGTCGTCGCCATCGCCGGCGATGGCGGTTTTCTCAATGCGCCCGACATCTATATGGACAAGTTGGCGGTCGGTGCCGATCTGCCGGCGGATATCGTCGACATCGACGAAAGCCCGGATCGCAACCTCAAGGAACTGGCGCGCGCACGGCGCGTCGAGGTTCGCGATTTGACGGTCTGCATCCTCGACCGGCCGCGGCACGCCCGGCTGATCTCCGAGGTCCGCGCGACTGGCGCGCGGATCAAGCTGATCTCGGACGGCGACATCAGCGGCGTCATCGCCAGTGCCTGGCCGAGCGCCGGCGTCGATGTCTACATGGGAGTTGGCGGCGCGCCGCACGGCGTCCTCGCGGCGGCGCTGGCCTGCATGGGTGGCCAGATGCAGAGCCGGCTGGTGTTCCGCGGCGACGACGACCGATGCGCGGCGGCGGAGTGCGGGATCACCGACGAGGACCGCCGCTACACCGCCGCCGACCTGGCCTCGGGCGACGTGACCTTCGCCGCCACCGGCGTTACCACCGGCGCCATCCTGCAGGGCGTCCGCCTTGATCGTGGCGTGCCGGTGACTCATTCCCTGGTTCTGCGCGCCGGACGCAAGAAAGTCCGCTATATCGAGGCGCACCATCGCATCGCCCGGCGGTCGCCCGTCGACGAGGCCTGAGTTGACCGGCGCGGCAGCGGCAGCGCAGACAGAAGACGGCGCCGCCGTTCTCGGGATCGAGAGGTCCCTGGGTGGGCGCCGCTGGTATTCCGCGCCGTCGGACGAGCGGACGGCCCTGACTTTGGCCCAACGGTTGGGCGTTCCGGAAATCGTCGCCCGCGTGCTCGCGGCGCGCGGGTTGGGGCCGGGGGATGCGGAGACGTTCCTCGAACCAACGCTGCGTGATCTGTTGCCCGACCCCAGTCACCTGAACGACATGGACAGTGCCGCCGAGCGGCTAGCCGCGGCGGTCATTCAGGGCGAGGGCATCGCCGTGTTCGGCGACTACGATGTCGACGGCGCCACCTCGGCTGCGCTGCTGAGACGGTTCTTCGCCGCGGTCGGTTCGGAGATGCGGGTCTATGTGCCCAACCGGCTGACCGAGGGGTATGGGCCGAACACCGAAGCCCTGCTGCGTTTGCGATCGGAAGGGGCTTCGGTCGTGGTCACCGTCGATTGCGGCACGGCGTCGTTCGAACCGCTTTCCGCGGCCGCGACAGCGGGACTGGATGTCATCGTCGTCGACCACCATGTCGCCGAGGCCCGGCTGCCGCAGGCGGCCGCGGTGATCAATCCCAACCGGCTCGACCAGACAAGTCCCTGCGGGCACCTGGCCGCCGTCGGTGTCGCCTTCCTTCTTGTCGTGGCGGTCAACCGGACCCTGCGGCGGGCCGGCTGGTACCGGGACCGGACGGAACCCAACCTTCTGGAGTGGCTCGATCTGGTGGCGTTGGGGACGGTGTGCGACGCGGTCGCGCTTACCGGGATCAACCGTGCCCTGGTTGCCCAGGGCCTCAAAGTCCTTGCGCGGCGCGGCAATACCGGACTTGCCGCGCTGGCCGACGTCGCTCGGCTCGACCGGCCGCCAGGCGCCTATCACGCCGGATTTATCCTCGGGCCCCGGATCAATGCCGGCGGACGGATCGGTGAGGCTGGATTGGGAGCCCGGTTGCTGGCCTGTGACGACGCCGGCGAAGCGACCGCCATTGCACTTCGCCTCGACGAACTTAACCGCGAACGCCAGGAGATCGAGGCTGCGGTCCTTGCCGAAGCGACGGCACAGGTCGAGATAGCCGAAGAGTCCGGTGAACGCGCACCGGCGCTGTTCGCAGCCGGCGAGGGCTGGCATCCCGGCGTCGTCGGCATCGTCGCCAGCCGCTTGGCCGAGCGTTTTGGACGCCCGGCGTGCGTCGTCTCGCTGAATGGCGACCAGGGCACAGGTTCCGGTCGCTCCGTCCCGGGCGCCGACCTGGGTGCGGCGATCGTCGCCGCCCGCCAGAAGGCTCTCCTGGTCAAGGGGGGCGGTCACCCCATGGCGGCCGGGTTTACCCTCGAGCGCCAACGATTGGCGGAGGTTCGGGACTTCCTGGCCGGCCGACTGGTCGACAGCGCCGCCGCCGCCGACAGGGTTCCCGGATTGCGTATCGACGGCGTGCTGAGCGCCGGCGGCGCTTCGGCGGACCTCGCCGCCCAGCTTGCCCGGCTCGAACCCTTCGGTGCGGGGAATCCCGAACCCCGGTTCGCCGTCACCGGCGCCCGCCTCGTTCACGTCGCACCCGCCGGACGGGACCACCTTCAGTGCGCGCTTGCGGGGGAGGGCGGTCAACGCCTCGACGCCATCGCTTTTCGGTGTTTGGAGACGCCCCTCGGCGCGGGCTTGCGGAACAACGATGGCCGCCCGCTGTACGTCGCCGGAAAGCTTCGCGAAAACACCTGGCGCGGCCGCACCAAGGTGCAGCTGGTCATCGACGACGCCGCGCCGGCCGGCGGAACGTCGTTCTGAACCGGAATCGAAAGGGGCGCGCGGCGGGTGCCGCACGCCCCAGATCGTGTCGGCAGCCGATCCTACGGGTTAAGGATCTTCGGCACCAGATTGAGCCGCAGCCGTGAGGTTTCCGGCATGCCCGCACCGAGCAGCGGACGCAGGTAGAGCCGGAACCGGTCGGTGATGTTGTTGCCGTCGTCGGAGATGAACTCCGGCGGCATCACCTTGGTCTTGGCGGCGATGTCCCCCAGAGGGCTCAGGTGGTATTCCACCGAATAGAAGCCGGTACGGTGGATGGTCACCGACCCCGTGTGCTCGCCCTTCGTGTCGCCGAAGTGGGCGTACTGCACGGCCTTCTCGCCGACTTCGCGGGCCTCGCGGGCGTCGACGTCTGAGACGCAGCCGAGGAACGACCGCTGCAGATAGCCGAAGGTGTCGCCACGCACGCGTTTGATGTCGCTGTTCTGCTTGATGTAGTCGGTCAGCAGGTCGGCCAGCGCGCCGGTGCCGGAGAGCTGAACGTTGCCATGGGCGTCGCGCTCGACATTCTCGGCAAGCTTGGTGGCAATCGGCTCGCCCGACTCGTCGTGGACGCCTTCCGAAACGGCGACGATGCACCGGCCGTGCTTGTCGTAGACCGACTTCACATCCTTGACGAACTGGTCGAGGCTGAAGGTCCGCTCCGGCACGTAGATCAAGTGCGGTCCGTCGTCCTGGTACTTGCGCCCGAGCGCTGAGGCGGCGGTCAGAAACCCGGCGTGCCGGCCCATGACCACGGCGACGTAGACACCGGGCAGCGCCCTGTTGTCCTCGTTGACGCCGGCGAACGCCAGGGCGACGAACCGCGCCGCCGAGGGATAACCCGGCGTGTGGTCGTTGATCATCAGGTCGTTGTCGATGGTCTTGGGGATGTGCACGCATCGCAGCTCGTAGTTGGTCGCCCTCGCCTGCTCGCTGAGGATGCGCAGGGTGTCCGACGAGTCGTTGCCGCCGATGTAGAAGAACGTGCCGATGTCGTGGGCCTGCAGGACCTTGAAGATTTCCTCGCAGTACTTGATATCGGGCTTGTCGCGGGTCGAGCCCAGCGCCGAGCACGGCGTGTTGGCGACGATCTCCAGGTTGTGGGTGGTCTCGCGGGTAAGGTCGATGAAATCTTCGTTGATGATCCCGCTGACCCCGTGATACGCGCCGTAGACCCGCTCGACTCCCGGGATCTTGCGGGATTCGATGACCGCTCCGACCATCGACTCGTTGATCACCGCGGTTGGGCCACCGCCCTGGGCGACAAGCACTTTCCCCTGCAACATCGGTTGGACTCCCCTCTAAGAACTCCTCGTGAACGCGTCGAGATTCGTGGCCCCGGCCTGCCCGCCGGAGCCACCGCCGCGCGGAGGGACCGCGCGGGTGAAACCGGCGGCGAGCGTAGCACTTCGCAACCGCACATAAAAGGGTCAAACATGGTCCATCGCGCCGGCGGCGCCAAACGTGGAAAGGCTTGATTTTGCCCGCCCGGACCGTTAGGTGATGGCCTTTCCGGCGCCGACCCCATCGTCTAGAGGCCTAGGACACCACCCTTTCAAGGTGGCGACACGGGTTCGAATCCCGTTGGGGTCACCAGCCGGATCAAGGGCTTACGCCAAGTCCCAGCGCGGCGGTCCAAGGACCTCCGGATGCTCGTCACGACGTTCCGAGGAGTGCGGTAGCGCCGTCGCTATTCGATGGCGAACTTCGATGCGAGGGTGCCGTCCTTGTCATAGAAGTACAGGTGCGTGCCATCGTACTTGGTGTCCTGACACTTCTTGTAGCGCGACTTGTCGCCCGAGCTTCCCCCCTTCGGCTTGATCTCCCGGCACCATCCGCCATCCGTGATGCGGTAGGTCATATCGAACTTCCGGCCCCGGGAGCCGCCCACTGCTGTACCGTCCTGAGCAAAGGAAACCCAGTGATCACTTCGCTCGGTATCGACGATCCGCTTGCCGACAATGAGGTTATTCAGCTCTTCGGTGCCGACCATTCGTTCTTCGGCCGAAACCATCTCGGGCACAAGAAAGGCGAGTGCCAAGGCTACGAGTCCGACGCAGACCGATTTCCATCGCCTGTTCGAGCTTTTCATTCGAGACCCCTTCATTTGGGCGTTCAGCGAACATGACGTTCGACCCGACGTGCGCCGGGCTTTGCGTCTTAAGGCTTGGTCTTAGCGGGGGTCGGGAACCCAAACAATTCCCTCACCATCGCGACTTCCTGCCAAATCGGTCAACCGCCGACAATGGCTCGGTTGGGAGCTCCTAACCCTCAGATCTCGTATGACCGATCCGCCTTCGCCGAGCGTTCGAGCCGGAAGCCGATCACCGAAACGTCGTCGCGGCGGGCTTCGTCGCCCTGGTACTCGTTTAGCGCAACGGCGATGCGCTGCTTCTGGTCGGCCATCGGCAGGTTCTGGACCGACACGACGACGTCGAGGAGCCCGCCGCTTCTCGCCGCCGATCTGATCGGTGAGCCCGTCGGTGGTCATGTAGAAGGTGTCGCCGTTCTCGAGTGCGACCTCGTGATTTGTGAACGCCTGGTCGGGCGGGACGCGGCGATAGCCGATCCCCGACTTGTCGCCCTTGATCTCCTCGACGCCATTGCCATTGACCCGGAACAGCGAGAAGCGGGCACCAGAGAACACAAGCTTCCCTGCTTCGGTGTCGATGTGGCAGACGCCGAGTTCCAGCCCGTCGTCCGAGCCGCCTTCGTCATCATTTTGGCCGAGGAAGTGCTTGATGCTGCGGTTCATCAACGGCAGCAACTGGGCGGGATCGCCGTCGGGGCGATCCCTCAGCGCCCGGTCCAGCGCGCCCGTCGACAGCATGGTCATGAACGCGCCGGGCACACCGTGTCCCGTGCAATCGGCGAGCGCGATGACAAAGCCGCCTTGGCTGCGCCGGTACCAGTAGAGGTCGCCGCCGACCACGTCCCTAGGTTCCCAGATGATGAAGTGATCGGCGAGGTCTTCGGCCAGGAACTCCTCCGGCGGCAGCAGCGAGCGCTGGATGTTGCTGGCGTACTGGATCGAGTCGGAGATGACGTCGTAGGCGTCCTTGAGTTGACGCTCGGCCTCGCGGCGTTCCGTGATGTCGACATCGCCGCCGCCGACGGATTCGATGGCGCCGTGAACGCTGCGGATGGGGAACTTGATGATCGAGAGAACCCGGGACTCGTCGTCGACCTCGAGTTCGGATTCGAACTCGACCACGCGGCCCTGCTCGATCACTTCGCGGTCCTGGTCCGCGTATTCCTTCGCCTGGGCGGCGGGCAGCAGGTCATTCAAGGATTTCTCGAAGATCTCCTCGCCTGCCACCCCGTAGATATCCCGATAGGCCTTGTTGATCAGGGTATAGCGGCCTTTGGTATCGCGCAGATAGACGGCCGCCGGCATGTTGTCGAGCACGGTTTGAAAGCGCGCCTCGCTCTCCTTCAACGCTTCCTCGGCCTCCTTACGGTCGGTGATGTCGACGTAGGAAATCAGCAGCCCGCCGTCAGGCGTTCGATTGGCGTGAACGTCGATGCTGCGCTGGTCATCGAATGAAACGTCCGTCCGGACATCGCCCTGCCACAGCTTCTCGACTCTTGCCCGAGCGAGTTCCGTCGGATCGCCTTCTCCGTAGCCGCCCTTTTTCGCGACCAAGAAAGCGAGTTCGAAGAGGGTCATGCCGCGCTTCAGGGCTCCCTCTTCGAGCCCAAGGAGGTCGCGGCTCCGGGGATTGAAGGTGGTCAGCCGCCGTTCCTCGTCGAACAGGATCACGCCTTGCTGCACGTTGGTGAGGATGCCGACGAGGAGTTTCCGCTGAGCTTCGACCTGTCGCGCCGCCTTCTTCCGTTCGGTGATGTCGATGAAGGAGATGACGAGACCGCCCTCCGGCGTCCGGTTGCTTTGAACGTCGTAGCTTCGGTCGTCCCCGAACGAGGCATCCGCGCGGTGATCCTCGGCCCACAGGTTCCCCACCCGATTCCGGGCCAGTTCCGCCGGGTCGCCGTCGCCGAGGTCGCCGCACTCGGCGACCCGATGGACGACATCGTAGAGCGTCATGCCGGACTTCAGGTCGGCTTCGTCGATGTTCAGGATATCCGGGTAGTGCGTGTTCCAGGCGACGATCCGCTGATCCTTGTCGAACAGCACGATGCCTTGGCGGATGTTGGTCAGGATATCGTTGAGCTGCGCCCGCTGGATTTCGATTTGCTGCTCCGCCTTCTTCCGTTCGGTGATATCGATGTAGGAGATGACGAGTCCGCCGTCTGGCGTTCGATTGCTGTGAACGTCGTAGCTGCGGTCGCTTCCGAATGAGGCATCGGCGCGGAATTCCTCGGCCCACAATTTCTCGACCCGCTGCCGGGCCAGTTCCGCCGGGTCGCCCTCGCCGTAATCGCCTCGTTCGGCGATCCGACTTGTCAGGTCAAGGAGCGTCATGCCGGACTTCAGGTCGGCTTCGTCGATGTTCAGGATGTCCGGGTAGTGGGTGTTCCAGGCGACGATCCGCTGATCTTTGTCGAACAGCACGATGCCCTGGCGGATGTTGGTCAGGATGTCGTTTAGTCGCGCACGTTGGGATTCGAGCTGCTGCTCGGCGATCACGCGCGCCGAGATGTAGTCGGCCACCTCCTGGGCCGTCGATTGGAAGCCTCGGGCGATCTCGGCGATCTCGTCGCGGCCGGGAAACCTGGAGAGGTCGACGGGCTTTCTTGTTTCCCGAAACTCCGTGATCGAGCGGCTGAGCTCGGCAAGCGGCTTGGTGATGGAACCGGCGAGGACGACGCCGCCGAGAGCGACCAGCAGCGTCAAGCCGATGCCGATGAAGGCGATGGAGTTGCGCATGGTATCGATGGGCGTATCGACCTCGGCCACGTCGATTTCCGCCATCACCGCCCAGGTGGTGCCGCTGAACACGAACGGCTGGAATGCCGAGAGCACGGGAACGCCTCGGTAGTCGTCGACCACATCGATGCCGCTTTCGCCGGCGAAAGCGCGTTTGGCCGTTCCGGTCGCGACCGAGGTCTTGAGGATGGTCGACGTCTCGGAGAACCGGGAATCCGACCGCATCAGGTAATCGGGGCCGACGATGTAGGTTTCGCCGGTTTCGCCCATGCCGGCGGTCACCTGCATCACCTCGTTGATGCGGTCGATGGGCATCTGCAGGGCGAGGACGCCGAGAGTGCGGCCGTCGCGGACGATCTTCCGGGCGATGAACGCAGCAGGCGCGCTGTCGCTCGGCGCGTATGGCTTGAAATCGGCAAATGCCTGTCCGCCGTCCAGGGCGCTGGCGAAGGCCTTGGCCAATCCCGACCCGGACCACTTGCCTCTGACCAGGTTGGAGGCGAAATCCGCTTCCTTGAACGCCGTGTAGACGACATCACCCGACGGCGAGACGAGGAACAGGTCGTAGTATCCCCGCACCTCGTGGGTGAACTGAAACCAGGTGTGGAACCGGTTGTGGAGCTGGAAGTACTGCGCCGTGAGCGGCGTGCCGGCAGACGTCAGCTGGTCGGCGTTGCCGGTCCGGTGTTCCGGCGAATAGACGCTGCGCAAGGCGCGCTCTTCCCGGTCCCGTGTCTCCGGGCCGATCCCCGCGAATGCCGCAGTGAACGCCTCCAGCGCGGCGGCGACGTGGGCGCTGGCTGAATAGAGCTCCAGGTCCTCCTCGATGGAGCGGAAATATTGGGCCAGCGCCGCGTGCCGGGACTCGCGAAGCGAAACGAGCTTGTCCGTCGCCTGGCGGCGGACCTCGCTCGCCGACTCGAAATAGGAGAACCCGCCGATGGCGATCGCGGCCAGGGCCGCGGCGAGGATGACGATGGCCGGCAGGCGGAAAGCGATCCTCGTGAATCGGGGAGTCACCGACGGTCGTTTCGGTTTGATCGGGGTTGGAACATGGTTCGAGAACACCGCGAGGAAATGGCCCAAATGTCCCGCGCGCAGGCAATGCGAAACAACTGTAGCATACCGTGGCGATCACACTGCACCAACCACCACGACATGCCGCGACCGTGGGGGCGCTGAGACGCGCTGATCCGACGAATGCCGCACCCACCGGCGCGCTCGAACGCCCCGTCGGTGGGTGGCTAATGCGGTACTCAAGGTTGCGACACGGGTTCGAATCCCATTGGGGTCACCAGCGCTCGAACAGTCTTCCGATACGTTCCCGAGCTACTTCCCGCTCATCACCCACACGCCGGTCCAGTCGGACGGCGGGTCGGCGGAGAAGGCACGGGCGCGCTCAGCCATGACGAACGAGGGACCGTCGGTACCAGCGTGCGCCGACCAGAGCGCATCGGCGTCGACAAAGGCACCTTTCCTGTAGAGATCGAGGGCCGCGGCGTAGTCGTCCATGCATGCGGCGTCCGGCACGGTTTCGCCGGCAAAGGCGACGGGTTCGAGGATACGCAGCGGCTCCTCCTTGCCCTTGACCGCAACGGTGTCGAGCTCGCGAAACAGAAACCGTCCGCCAACCCGATCGGCCGTCTCGGCCGTCACCACGACCCGGCACTTGTAGACCCCGGGAAGGCTCTCCAGCCGCGCGGCGATGTTCACCGCTTCGCCGACGGCCGTATAGTTGTAGCGCTTGTCCGAGCCGACGTTGCCGACCACCGCCGGCCCGGCGTTGAGGCCGATCTTCACGTCGAAGGCGTGCTCGCCGGTCGCCTCGGCCTGTTCCTTCGCTTCGGCGATGCGCCGGGCGATCTTCAGCGCCGCGCCAACGGCGTTGGCCGCGTGGTCGGGATCGTCTGCGGGTGCCCCCCAGACGGCCATCACCGCATCGCCGATGAACTTGTCGACGTAGCCCTGGGTGGCGTCGACCTCATCTGCAATCAATTTGAGGTATCCGTTGGTGTGCTCGATCAGCGCCTCCGGCGACAAGATGCCGGAGAGCGCAGTGAAGCCGGAGAGGTCGGCGAACATGATCGTCACGTCGCGCCGGTCGCCGCCGAGGCGGAGAGGGGCGCCGGTCTCGCTGAGCCGGTCGACGAGGGCCGGCGCCAGATAGTGGCCGAAGGCATGCTGGACTCGCAGCCGGCCGCGCTCCTCGGCCAGGAATCGGACGACATAGGCGACGATCGCACCGGCGGGGAGGGCGAGCACGGCGATTCCCAATTGCATCCACGTGCCCAGGGCCAAGGTCGTCGTCTCCATCAGCCAGATCACCACCATGCCAGCGGCGACCGCTCCGGTCGCTGCCGCAGGTCGCATTCCGAGGCCGGCGACCGCTCCGGCGAATGCCGCGATACCGGCGACAAGGGCAATCCAGCCGACACCTGCCGTCCCGACTAATCGGCCCGAAAGCGCCGCCTGGGCAGCGACAGCGTGTAGATGGACTCCTGGTACGGTTGGGGCATCGGGGACCGACGCCGCCAATCGGCGAAGACCGCACCCCTCGTCGACCGGTACTTCAGTTTTAGGCGAGGGGATAAAACGGGACGGGGGTTTTTCGGTCCTCCTCCGGCAGGGTCGAACCGACGAACACGACCCGGTTCCGGAAGGCTTCGGCAAGGGCTTCGGGGTTCGTCTGCGCGCACCGGATCACATCGATGAGGGCGTAAGTCGGGATGGTTTCCGGATGCTGAAATTCGGTCACGAGAATCTCGGGGGGAGGGGATTCGACGTCGGCCCGTCCGAGGGCCGCCCCGACCAGGCTCGGCAACACCGCGCCGCCCCTGGTTACGAACCGCGTCCGAATGCGCCGATAGACACCATCCTCGTCGGGAAAAACTTCGAGCAGGGCGATGGCGTCGGTGTCGAACCGCAGGGCCGCCTGATAGTTCCGAGCCGGCGCCATCCGGACCGAGCGGCCGAGGACGACCCGGTCGCTCTGGCGCGACAATGTGGCCAGGAAGGGCTTGTCGAAGTCTTTCCGAAACTGGTTAGCCGAATAGGACAGGATAAAATCGAAGGCCACCACCTTCGCTTCGGCCGCGGCAAGGGCGTCGATCAGTTTGGCCCACTCGGGTCCCATAAATGTGCGGGGGTAGCGAGACAACTCCTCTGAATCAAGGCTTCGCGACTCGACGGCAACGACCGCGACCTTGCCGTCATCGGTGTCGGCGGGGGCGAAGAGGGCGTTTGCGCCGATGGCCGAGTCGAACAGCAGCCCGTCGAGCCAAACCGGGCCCAGCCCGGCACCTCCGGCGAGCAGGCCGGCAACGAGGCATCCGATGGCAGTGACAACGCCATAGCGCTTGCGAAACGGCGAACGCGCGACTTCCGACACCTCTCAGTCGACCCGAAGCAGCGTCAACGTGCCTTTTCCGGAGCGGCCCGTGGAACGGACCTTCAGGCGTTTCTCGAACGTGCCGTCGCTGGTTCTGAGGGTGACGACATAGGGCTCACCCTTGGCCAGGTCCGGAGCGGACTCGGGCCAATGAAAGACCCGTTTCTCGACTTCGGAGTTGAGTAGCGTGCGATCGCCTTGCGACACGGCGATGGTCCCGAAGTCATCGGCCCTGGCGCCGACGAGCACGAACGTGGGCCGCGTCGGTACCCTGTTGCCCGATTTGCCGCTGCGCAAGACCACGCCGCCGACCTCCGAGGCGCCGCTCACGGCGATGGTCTTCGGGCACTTCGACCTTTTTCGGTCGAGGATCTTGCCGCCGCTGGCCAGAAACCGCTCCTGCGTGAAGTTGAGCCGGCCGCCGCGCACCGTAACCGCCTCGCACCGGGCGTAGTGCAGAAACTCAATCTCCGTGTCGGGACCGAGCTGGATCGGATTGCCCGGTTCGATCTCGGAGAAGGCTTCGACCGCCGGTTCGGTCTCGCCCGTGACAGCGAACACCAACGCGGCGGGCGACGCCGCGCCGACGGTCACGGCCACTGCGGCCACCACCAAAATCCAACGATGGAAGCGCTTCATCGCTGGTCATCTCCTTCGAAATTGTGTGTCCTCGGCTGTCCCGAGTGTGGAGTTGATGATAGCCTGATTCTGCGAATGAATATAATAATGACCGAGGAGTCATAACCTCGGCCGTCGGAGGTGGCGGTTTGACGTCCAAGGGGCAAAGCACGGCGAGACGGCGATGGCCGGCGATCGTGTTTGCGGTCGCCGCAGGATGGGTGCTCGCGTCGTTACCTTTCGACGGGGCGTCCGTGCGGGTGGCATCCGCCGCCTCGCAGGCCGATGATCTTCTCATCGTCGACTGTCTGCTGCCGGGTAAGGTCCGGCGTCTCGGTACCCGGGTCACCTATGTCACGGCGTGCAAGGCGGTCAAGACCACTGCGTCCGACTGCGCCATTCGCGGCGGCGAATATACGTCCGCCGACCGGGCCAGCTATGACACGGCATTGAAGATCTGGATGCCGCTGGCCCAAGCCGGTGACGCGGAAGCACAGACCTACGTCGGCGAGATCTTCGAAAAGGGCCTGGGCGTCGAGCCGCAGCATGCGATGGCGGCGCGCTGGTATCAGCTGGCGGCCGAGCAGGGGCACTCCCGGGCGCAGATGAATCTGGGAGCGCTCTATGAGAATGGCCTCGGCGTGCCGAAGGACAAGGCCAAGGCCTTCGAATGGTACAGCAAGGCGTCCGGACTCGAGGCCGGCTCCTTCGTGCCCGGCGAAGTTCAGGAGGAGTTGGAAACCCTCCGCCAGGAACGGCAGGACCTCCAGCGGGAACGCGACCAGCTGCGGAGAACTCTTGACGGTGTGCGCGATGAACTCGACCGCGCGCGAGAGGAACTGGAGTGCCGCGCCGATGCGGCCGCATCGAGCTGGGCGGAGTTGGATGCGGCCCGAGAACGGCTTCAGCGCGAACTCGCCGCCGGCCGCCAGGATCGGGTCGTCGAAGTCACCCGCGAACTCACCGCGAGATCGCGGGAACTGGAGCAGCGAGACAGTGAAGTCGCGGACCTGAAGGCGCGGCTTGCCGCGTTGGACCGTCAGGCCAAGTCCCTTCAATCGAACCTGAGCGACGAGGCCGCGCGGCGCGAGCAGGAAATCGAGCGTTACCGAGCGGAAGCTAAGGCCGCCAAGGCGCAGCTTCGCCAGGTCACGTCCGATCTTGACGTGGCGCGAAGCGATCTCAACGTTGAGCGGCGGCAGGCCGAATCCGCCCGCCGGTCTCTCGATACGGTCCGCGAGCAGTTGGAAGCCGAGGTTGCCGCGGGCCGCGAGGAGCGCATCGCCCAGCTTTCCGCCGAACTGAGCAGGAAGTCCACGGACCTTCTGCAAAGGGAACAACAGGTTGCCGACCTGACCGGCCGGCTCGGCGATCTCCAGCAGCAGGCGGAGACCCTCAAGACGACGCTGACCACCGAACTCGGCGCCCGCGAGGAGGAAATCCGCGAAGTCCGTTCGGAGGCGGAGGCGGCGAAGGCTGCGCTTGGCCGCCTGGGTTCCCGGCTGGAGGAGGCGGAATCAGCGCTCGCTGCACAGCGCAAGCGTACCGAAGCCAGGCGCGGCGAAGTCGAAGCATTGAAGGGGGAAATGAATCGCCTACGCCAGTCCGCTGAGCGGGACAAGGCGCGCGAGGAGGCCCTCCAGCAACAGATTGCCGATCGCGAATTGGCTCTTGATGCGGAACGTGAGCGGGCCGCCGAATTGTCCGCGACCGTCGAGTCGCTGCAGGGCGAGACCGAGCGGGTTCGCAGCGAGGCGGCCAAGCGGGCGGAGGCCGAAAAGGCGCAGTTAGCCGGCGGGCCTGTCATCGAGATCATCGACCCGCAAATCCCGGTCACCCGCGCGACGGAGCCAGCCACCGTGGCGATCAAGGCCAAGGCCGAACGGCTGGTGATCGGCAAGGTCCGGGCCGACGGCGAACTGCTGGGACTCACCGTCAACGATGTCGAGCTGACGCCCAACGACGCGGGAGTCTTCCGCGCCAAGGTGCCGATCACCGACGCGCGGACGAAAGTGACCGTTGTCGCAATCGATGGATCGGGCCGGCGCAGTACGTCGGAGTTCGTGCTCGCCCGCGCGGCGGGCACCGCCGCCGTCCGCAGTGCGGAGGAGGGCGCCAAGCCTGCGGCCGCTCCGGAAACGCTGGACATTGAATTCGGGACGTTCCACGCACTGGTGATCGGCAACAACGACTACAAGTTTCTGCCGAAGCTGGAGACAGCCGCCAATGATGCGGCAGCAGTCGGAAATTTACTTCAGAGCCAGTATGGATACGAAGTAAAGACTCTGCTGAATGCGGATCGCTACGCCCTTCTTTCGGCACTCAACGAGTTGAGAAAGGAACTAACCGAAGACGACAACCTTCTGATCTATTATGCTGGTCATGGGGAGCTCGATCGTGTAAATAATCGCGGGCATTGGTTGCCGGTTGATGCCGAACCGGACAGTACGACGAACTGGATCTCCAACATCCAGATCACGGACGTTCTCAATGCCATGTCCGTGCGGCAGGTCCTCGTCGTCGCCGATTCGTGCTACTCGGGCACCTTGACCCGCTCGGCCGTCGCCCGGCTCGATGCCGGCGTGTCCGAGCAGAAAAGGAGTAAGTGGTTCCAGTTGATGGCCGACAAGCGGGCCCGCGTGGTGATCTCGTCTGGTGGTGTACAGCCGGTTCTCGACAGCGCCGGCGGCGAACATTCGATATTCGCGCAGGCTGTGCTCGATGTGCTGTCGGCGAACGACCGTATCCTCGAAGGCCAGCGTCTGTTTGCCTTGGTATCCAAGAAGGCGGCGGTGGCGAGTGCCGAAGCCGATTTCGATCAGGTTCCGGAGTATGCGCCGATCAAGTATGCCGGACACGAGGCCGGGGATTTCTTTTTCGTGCCGGAGTCGCGATAAATCAGAATTGAAACGCGCACGACGCGCGTTGGTGCGGGGGAATGACATGATGAACGCAAAAGCAGGGATGCGCGCCCAATCGATCCTGGTTGCCGCCGGGGTTGCGGTGCTCACGATGATAGCGACGCCGGCGGCGGCGCAGGACGCCCTGTTCCAGAACTTCTCCACGACCATGTGCAATGCCGGCGGCGCATCAGGCGGATTGGCGACGGCATGCGGCGTCAACAACAACATCGCCGGCGACAGCGAAACCTCACTCAACCCGGCCCAGGTCAGCGCCGGCGCCGAGATTTCACGCGGCCGCGCCGAGGCCATGGTGGAAGAGGCAGGCGAGCGCATGGAGAAGTCCCGCGACGAGGCTGCCGGTTTCGTGACGGCGGCTGGCGGCGGCGACGAGGAAGTTTCGTTCGGCCGGCTCAGCTTGTTCCTCAACGCCCGATACGAAAGCTTCGATCGCGATCGCAAGGAGGCCGACGAGGAGCGTGGCTACGAAGGCGACGCCTGGAGCGGCCAGATCGGCGCCGACTACCGGATAACCGATAGCTGGGTGGTGGGCGCGCTGGTCGGCTTCGACCACACGAGCACCAATTTCGATGCCGACACGCCGTCGGGAGCGTTCTTCCCGTTTCCCAACGAGGGTGGCGTTCAGACCGGCGGCTACTTCCTCAACGTCTATTCGTCCTACAGCATCACCGAGGGGCTCTAGGTCGAGGGCACGCTGGGCGCAGGCTTCACCGACTACGCCTTCGACCGGGACGTGATCTATCTCGACGCCGGCCGGACGACACCGGTACCAGTCATCGCCGAGGGCGACACCTGGGGGATGCAGGGTTCGGCCAGCGGCGGCGTCGGCTACGACTTCTATTTCGACGCCTTTAGCATCGGGCCCTACGTGCGGGCAAACTACACACGCAGCTATGTGGACGGCTTCGCCGAGGACAACACCAACGGCTCCGGCCTGCACATGAAGTTCGGCGAAGACAACACCGATTCCTTCACCTCCGTCGTCGGCCTGGGCGCCTCCTATGCCATCAGCACGGACTTCGGGGTCATCATCCCGCAGGGCCGGGTCGAGTGGGAGCACGAGTTCGCCCGCGACGCCCGCACCATCGAAGCCCAGTTCGTCAACGACGCCACCGGCACGACGTTCCTCACGCGCACGGATTCGCCCGACCGCAACTACTTCAACGCGGCGGCGAGCGTGCTTCTGTTGCTGCCCAATGGCTGGATGGCGTTCGCCGACTACGAGGCGCTGCTCGCCTACCACGAGCTCGAACGCCACCGGGGAACCATCGGCGTCCGCGTCGAGTTCTGAACGCCTGTCCGACGGAGGTTTAGCTGGACCCCGCCGGGGCACCCGGCCGGGGTGCGCTGTCTTGATCACACGAGAACGTGCGCTGCGGGGTCCGTGACTTCGGCCGCCGATGTGTCGCGTCCATGCCAGCCGGACGACGTGAAGCTATGCCGCCGATATGCGGGGTGCCTCGATTGTTTCCTGCGTCCAGTTGGCTATCATGGCCCAAACATCGGTGTCTGAACCGCCGGTCCCCGTCTTGCCGAGGCTTTCTTCCCGAACTGGCTCGAACCCGCCCGAGGAGGCTCCCTTGACCGCGACAACGAACGATCCGTTTCTGCAGACTTTCTTTGGGCGCGTCCCGGCCGATGTTGCCGACAGCTTCACTCCTGCCCAACTCGATGCGATCAAGCGTGCGTTTGGCGCCCGCTCGCGGGGCAGTCACGCCGTCGATCTGCGATTCTCGTTACCTCTTGCCAGCGCTTACGTGGTTCTCTTGGTCGGGCGTGAGCACCGCCCGGCAAGCCGGCGCGCCATGGAGAGGGCGTTGCGCCCGGTGTGGACCCTTGCCAACGCCATCATCATTCTCACCTTCGTTCTGATGCTGCTGGCGTCGGCGTTCGCCGTGCTCTACACAGGCAAAAGGACGCTGGGCATCGACCTGTTCCCGGGGATCGACATGCTTCCCGACCAGAAGATCGAACGAATGCTGAAGTGACGTGACCAAGCCCCGAATTCGGCTAGAAGCGGACGAGTTCCGCCATCGGCTGGAGTAGCGGACTGAACGTGGTCGACGTCGGCGCATCGGGCGAAATTCATGGCGGGCCGATTCCTCGCGTGTGACGACGCTCACAGTTCCAAATCCCCGGTACTCGTATTGTTGTGAAATGAACTGGAGGGAACCAATCCCCGGCGACGCCGTTGGGATGATGACGGCCGTGCGCCGTCTCGTTGAGGTGCGGGGTGGTTGGCGTTAAGATACTGAACCCGGACAGGTCGAGACTGGCGAATGCACCCGTTTGCTTGCGCGGGATTGCGGTGATCGCCCGTTGCCAGAGTGCGTGGTTGCAACCATGTGAGACATCGGTGGGCGGCCGCGGCAGATGGTAGACACGGTTATGAAAGCCGACGCGACGACCGAAGACATAACTTCCATGCTGATTTCCGGCATAGAGGGGCTTCCCGGGCCTGTGTCGACGGTCCTCGACATCGACCTCCGGTCCCCGGCACCGTCTGGTAGCGTGCCCGATGATCCGCAAATCGGCTGGCACATTGACGCCATCAATGTCGAGGGCGCGTGGGCGGACTACACCGGTGCTGGCGTTCTCGTCGCCATCGTTGATGACGGCGTGCACTATTGGCACACGGACCTCGACGACAACTACAACACGGATATCGATCTTGATGCCCGCGGCGGTGACGACGACGCGGCTGCGGAAAGCGGCGACTATCACGGAACGTGGGTCGCTGGAATGGTTGCCGCGGAGGCGAACGGTAGCGGTACCGTCGGCGTTGCCTATGAAGCCGAGATCGCCGGATTCCGCATGGGATATGGCAGCGCTGGGAGCCTTAGCCAGGTCGAGGATGTGACCCGCGAGTCGGGACAGACGGCCGACGTTTCCAACAACAGCTGGAGCTTCACATCGGCATTCAGCGACAACTTCAAGGCCTGGTATTTCGCCGACTCGGCGGATGCTTTGCGCGATGGCGTCGCCGATGGCCGCAGTGGCCTGGGCGCGGTTTACGTGTTTGCCGCCGGCAACGGCCGCACCTCCGGCGACGATGCCAACTACCACAACTTCCAAAACTCGCCGTACACGATCGCCGTCGCCGCAACCACGTCCAGCGGACATCACGCGTACTACAGCAATCCTGGCGCGGCCTTGTTGGTCGCCGCGCCCGGCTCTAGCGTGACCACGACCTCCTATTCATCGAGCTATGCCACCGTCTCGGGGACGTCATTCGCGGCGCCTACGGTTTCGGGTGTGGTGGCGTTGATGCTCGAAGCCAATCCCGATCTCGGTTATCGGGACGTGCAGGAGATCCTCGCCTACTCGGCGCGGCTGACCGACGCTGGCGACCCCGGGTGGCAGGTCAACGGGGCGGGCAACTGGAACGGCGGCGGCCTGAGGTTCAGCCACGACTACGGTTTCGGCATCGTCGACGCGACCGCTGCGGTGAGGCTCGCCGAAACCTGGACCGCCCAGAGCACCTATCACAACGAGGTTTCGACGTCGGCGAGCCGGTCGCCGGGCCTCGCCATTCCTGACAACTCGTCGGGCGGAATCGTCGACTCGCTGACCATCGACCCCAGCGATGCCATCGACATCGACACGGTCGAGATCGACATCAACATCACTCACACATTCATCGGCGATCTGAAAATCACCCTGATCTCACCCGAGGGTACCGAAGCGGTTTTGGCGAACCGGCCGGGCGGCGCCGGCAACGGCTCCAACAACATCAATTTCGTCTTTACTGCCAATACCTTCTGGGGCGAGTCCGGTGCCGGGACATGGCAGCTCAGGGTTTCCGACCACGCCGGCCAAGACGTCGGCACGCTGAACTCGTGGACTCTGACGTTGAACGGCGATCCGCAGAGTGACGACGACGTTTACGTGTATACGGATGCGTACGGCGATCTTTCCGCTGCCGAATTGGCCGGTCGCGAAACGCTGAGCGATTCGGCAGGATACGACGTGCTCAATTTGAGCGCGGTGACGAGTGGAATTGATTTGGATCTCTCCGCCGGCGTCGGAGGCGTCATCGCCGGTAACGCCTTCGCGATCACCGCCGACACCGTCATCGAAGAGGCCGTCGCCGGCGTCGGCGACGACGTGCTGCTCGGCAACGACGCGGACAACCATCTCGCCGGTGGGAAGGGCGACGATACGCTCGCCGGCGGCGCCGGGCTCGACACGCTCATCGGCGGCGATGGCATCGACACGGTCGACTACTCCGAGTCGTCGGACGACGGCGATATTTACCTTACGACCGGATACGCGACCTTCGACGTGGCCGGCGAACAGGTTACCGGGTTTGAGAACGCCATCGGCTCGAGCGGAGCGAACACGATCGTCGGCAACACCGACGACAACTCGTTGTCGGGGCAGGCCGGCAACGACATCCTGGAAGGTGGCGGCGGCGACGATTTCGTGGAGGGCGGAAACGGCTCGGACACGCTGTTCGGCCAGTCCGGCAATGACACGCTCATCGGCGGCGACGGCGACGATTGACTGGAAGGCGTCAACCACGACGATGTGCTTTTCGGCGGACTCGGCGACGACGTGCTGTTCGGCCACGCCGGCATCGACACCCTCGACGGCGGCGACGGCGAAGACGAGCTGCGGGGTGGCGCCGCGACGGACACGCTGAAGGGCGGCGAAGGTGCCGACACCCTCGCCGGCGAGGGCGGAACCGACACACTGACGGGCGATGCCGGTACCGACACGCTGCTCGGCGGCGCCGGCCACGACACCGTGTTCGGCGGCCCAGATGCCGACCGGATCGAGGGCGGCTCGGGCGACGACCGGCTCGAGGCCGAAGGTGGCTCCGACGCCGTGTTTGGCCACGACGGCGCGGATACCGTCGACGGCGGCGACGGAAACGACGAACTGCAAGGCAACGGCGGCTTCGACCTCGTTCTCGGCGGAGCCGGCTTCGACACACTCCATGGCGGCGACGGTAACGATACGCTCGTCGGCGGCACGGACGCCGACTCGCTCTATGGCCAGGGTGGCCACGATGAACTTGTAGGCGGTGACGCGGACGACAGGCTCGAGGGGGGCTCGGGCGGTGACACGCTGACCGGCGGCGACGGCAACGACCGCCTGCTCGGCCAACCCGGCGCAGACACCCTCGACGGCGGGGTCGGCAACGACATCCTGTTCGGCAACGCCGATAACGACACTCTGCGCGGCGGCAACGGCGCTGACCGGATCGAGGGCGGCACCGGCGACGACCTACTGGACGCCGACCTCGCCGACCTCGATAGGGATCAGTTCGTCTTCGCGGCAGGTTCCGGGAACGACACTGTGGAGAACTTCGAACTTGGCACAGACACGCTGACGCTGACCGGAGGACTTACAGGGATAGCGTCCATCCAGGATATCAATGGAGACTTAGTGGACGATACCCTCGTCACGCTCAGCGACGGCGGTTCCGTGGAACTCCTCGGCGTCTCGGGATGGACCGACGACAGCGAAATTGGGATATATCACTGAGACATGTGTTCCCCAGTGGTCTTGGCCGTGTGAAAACGGTCGGGCGGATGCGCTTGTAGCTTGGTTGGCGTCGCTGGGCCTTGGGTTGCGCTGTTTTGGCGCGAAGTGGGGCCTTTTGGAGGGGCTGAGAGCGTCTTTGACACA
>Ga0209259_1000093_pt1 | contig 23104 bp, 18 predicted proteins | sample WorMetGr2BELIZE1_FD_187417 | JGI IMG/M metagenome (GOLD analysis project Ga0209259, IMG submission 187417) | Marine gutless worms symbiont microbial communities from Max Planck institute for Marine Microbiology, Germany - Inanidrilus... ...
GCATCTGCCAGTGGCGGCGAATAAACGTCCGCTCTTAATAGAAGCGGACGCCCAAAACACTCTTTCGGACGAGTTTATCAACGATATCGGGGGACTCCAGGATCAACTTCGCGTCCCGCTCCGCCGTCTCACCCTGGCTGAAGGCGACTTCGATCGCTTGACCGAGGTTGGGAAGCAATTCGAGGTCAGTCGACGAAATCTCTTCGCTGGTCGACGTAATGCGCGTCGAGACCAGAACCAGAACATCACACAGGTCCCTGACGTGAGACAAAGCTTGATCGTCGATCCGCGCATTTAGATCCGCCGCAGCGTCGATTATCTGCCCGGCGACGTCTCGGATTTCCCCATCCATGTCGCGTACACCGGTAAAATTTTTAATCTTCTCGATCGCCCACAATAGATGCTCGACGTGGCTTTCGACTTTTTTCATATTCAAGTCGGCAGCGACCTCCACCAGAACCTGATCGAGGTCTTCGCGGGTCGAACCATCGGCCAACAACCTCAACGGATTCGGCGTTTTGACGGTCTTCGGCTCGTCCTCGCCGGGGAAAGGCTCGTCGAGGCCCGGACGCCTGGGACCGACGTAATCCGTCTTTACGATAAACGTCTGACGCCCCTTCATCAGTTCGCCGATAACGTTGAACAGTTTGCGCTGCCCTTTGGATCCAAAAAGGACTTTATCGAACCCGGCTTCCATCGTTCCTTTCAGAATTTCCTGGGTTGGCGCCGGGGCCAAACAAATGGTCACGGCGAATGCGTTGTGTGGATGGAGCTTGCCCTGCCGGCTGTCGCGAACCAGATCACAAAGGTCGCCGCCGGGCAGTTCCGTATCGCAGACTACAAGATCGAACGGCTCTTGTTTTAACGCGTCCTTGAAATCTGGGAACAGGGCGACCACTTTGACCTTTCCGAAGCCCTTGGTTTCAAACGCGTAACTATAGGTTTCCCGGTTGCTGGCATTGGGTTCGCCGATGAGGACCGCTGCTTCACTGAACTTTGATTCCGTGCTCATCCGGAACCTCTACCTGTAAACTCGATATTGTGCGAGCGTGCCGAATAAGAATCTCGGGGCGCCCAACCGAAGACTTCCGCAACTGTATGCCCGGACTCGGCGATATTCAACGCTACGGCTTTAACGTGATGTTTCATCCGGTAAACTCCGGGAATGCAGTGGTCCGACGACGGTATTGTTCTTTCAACCCGCAAACACGGCGAAACGTCCTCGATCGTGTCGGTTCTCACGCGTGATCACGGGCGCCACATCGGGTTGGTGCGTGGCGGCAGCGGAAAACGGGCCCGTGGGATTTACCAACCCGGAAATACCGTCAGTGCGCGATGGAAAGCGAGGCTGCCCGAACATTTGGGTGCCTACGAATGCGAACTGACGAAAGCGTATGCGGCCGATCTGTTGAACGACCCCCTGCGCTTAGCGGCCCTGAGCGCCGCATGTGCCGTGGCCGAAGCGGCGTTGCCCGAGCGCGAACCCCATACGCCGGTTTTCGAGGGAATGGCAATTCTGCTCGATTCCATTCATGCGGGAACCAGTTGGCCAAGCGTCTTTGTCAAATGGGAACTGGGATTGCTTCGCGAACTCGGTTTCGGTCTTGATCTTAGCCGCTGCGCCGCAACCGGCCGCCACGACGGGCTCGCCTTCGTTTCGCCGAAGACCGGTCGAGCGGTATCGATGGCCGCAGCCGAACCCTATCTCAACGTTCTCCTTCCGCTGCCGGGATTTCTATTGACCGAAGGCGCGGCTGGAAACGGTGAAGAGGTCCAACAGGGGCTCAAATTGTCCGGCTACTTCCTCAGCCGGCACGTTTTCGCTCATCACGGAAATCAATCACCGCAGGCGCGGGATAGGATGGTCGAGCGCTTGCGCAAATCTCAGGAGGGTTCTCTCAACGGATGACTTTCGGGAGGACCGCGCGAGAAAGAACACCGACCAATTGACGAATTTGTCCTTTCAGCTACTATATTTTGAGTATTCACGCCTGTTCAAACCACAATCGGGCTGCCTCCATGACCGAACCCGCTACCGCCGGCGATATTCGTGATACCCGCTTGGCGGATGCCTTGAGTGAGCGTTATCTCGCCTATGCCTTATCGACGATCACCTCGCGCTCGCTGCCAGATGTTCGCGACGGCCTGAAACCGGTTCACCGGCGGCTGCTGTTCGCCATGCGTCAGTTGAAACTCGACCCGGAGTCCGGTTTCAAGAAATGCGCGCGCGTTGTCGGTGACGTCATCGGCAAATTCCACCCCCACGGCGACACGGCCGTTTACGATGCCTTGGTGCGCCTGGCCCAGGACTTCGCGGTCCGCTATCCGCTCGTTGACGGGCAGGGGAATTTCGGAAACATCGACGGCGACAATGCGGCCGCCATGCGGTACACGGAAGCGCGCCTCACGGCCGTCGCCTGGGCACTGCTTGACGGCATCGACCAAGACGCCGTGGATTTCCGCGACACCTACGACGGTGAGGATGAAGAACCGGCCGTTCTGCCGGCTCGTTTCCCCAACCTGCTCGCCAACGGCGCCGCCGGTATCGCGGTCGGCATGGCGACCAGCATTCCGCCGCACAACGTCGGTGAGCTGTGCGATGCCTTGAACCATCTGATCAAGTATCCGAGGGCGACTGCGGCCAAACTCGTTGAACTGGTCCCGGGACCCGACTTTCCAACGGGCGGCATCCTCATCGAACCGCGGGAAAGCGTTGTCGAAGCGTACAAGACCGGACGCGGTAGTTTTCGTATCCGCGCCCGCTGGGAAACCGAGGATCTCGGACGCGGCACCTACCAGGTGGTCGTCACCGAGATTCCCTACCAGGTCCAAAAGTCACGGCTGATCGAGAAAATCGCTGAGCTTCTGTTGAACCGGAAACTGCCGTTGCTGGCCGACATCCGCGACGAATCGACCGAACAGGTTCGCATCGTCCTCGAGCCGAAGAACCGTAGCGTCGACCCCGAGTTGTTAATGGAGCATTTGTTCCGGCAAACGGACCTGGAGTCACGCTTCGGACTCAACATGAACGTCCTCGGTGCCGACAACACCCCTGGCGTCATGAACCTTCGCGACGTATTGCAGGCATTCCTCGACCATCGCCACGAGGTTCTGGTCCGGCAAACGAAACACCGCCTCGACAAGATCGAGAGGCGCCTCGAAATTCTCGGCGGCTTCCTGATTGCCTATCTCAATCTCGATGAGGTCATTCGAATTATTCGCGAGGAGGACGAACCCAAGAAGGATCTGATGAAGACCTTCGGGCTGACCGACGTGCAAGCCGAGGCCATTCTCAACATGCGTCTTCGCCAGTTGCGGAAACTGGAAGAAATGGAAATCCGTAATGAAAACCAAGCCCTGGAAGCCGAACGCAAGTCGTTGAAAAGCCTGCTAAAAGACGAGAATAAGCGCTGGAAAGCGATCGCCGGCGAAATCGCCGAAATCAAGAAGCAATTCGGCACCAAGACGGACCTGGGGAAACGCCGCACTGAAATTGGCGCGCCACCGACAGAAGTCGTGGTACCCCTGGAAGCGATCATCGAGAGGGAACCGATCACCGTCGTAGCGTCGGAAAAAGGCTGGATCCGCGCAATCAAGGGACATATCGAGGACAACCAGTCCCTCAAGTTCAAGGAAGGCGACCGCTGCCGCTTCTCGATATGCGGCGAAACCACGGACAAGCTGATCGTTTTCGCGACGAACGGCCGGTTCTATACCCTCGGCTGCGACAAGCTGCCGGGCGGCCGCGGTCATGGGGAACCGTTGAGGCTTATGATCGATCTGTCCAATGGCCATGATATCGTCGATATGTTCATCCATCGCCCGGGCAGGCGGTTCGTGGTCGCCTCGGACGGCGGGCGCGGCTTCATCGTCGAGGAGAACGAAGTCGTCGCCCAGACCAAGAACGGCAAACAGGTCCTCAATCTGCGGGCCGGTGAGGAGGCCGCGGCGATCGCCGTTGTTGGCGATCACCATGACCACCTTGCCGTCCTGGGGACCCAGAGGAAGTTATTGATTTTCCCGCTTTCCGAGCTGCCGACCATGGGTCGCGGGCAGGGGGTTATCCTGCAACGTTACGCCAAAGGTGGGCTGTCCGACATCACGACCCTGGCCATCAAGGAGGGCCTGACGTGGAAGACGGCCGCCGGCGTGAGAACCGAGACCGACATTTCGGAGTGGATCGGGAAACGGTCACAATCGGGTATGCTGCCGTTCAAGGGCTTCACGAAGTCCAATCGCTTCAAGTAACATGGACGGCAAGCGGATTTACTTGTCCGGCATTGACTGTTAGGTAATCCGCATCCGCGATTTCCAGGGAGAGGCATCTGCCATGAGCACCTGCCACATCGAGCGTCCAACGCTGGCATCAACCATCTGGCCCGAAACGAAGACGTTGAAACTGTTTCGGTATGGCGTCCTGGCCGTTGCCGGCAGTTTGGCGCTCGCGGTGTCGTCCAAAATCCAGGTGCCGTTCTATCCGGTACCGATGACGCTCCAGACCCTCGTTGTCCTGACCCTCGGCATGGCCTACGGGTGGCGTCTCGCCGGCGCAACCATGTTGCTCTATCTGGCCGAGGGCGCCGTCGGCTTGCCGGTGTTCGCCGGAACGCCCGAAAAGGGCGTCGGGCTTGCCTACATGATGGGCGGCACGGGCGGTTATCTGATCGGCTTTCTGATCGCCACGGTAACTTGCGGCTGGCTCGCCGAACGCGGTTGGGACCGCAACGTCCTGACCACGGGTGCCGCCATGTTCATCGGCAATGTTCTTATCTATGTTCCCGGCATTCTCTGGCTCGGCGCGTTGTTCGGATGGGACAAACCGATCCTGGCCTGGGGCCTAACGCCTTTCATCTGGGGTGATGTCTTGAAACTGGTCCTGGCGGCCGCGATGCTGCCCGCCGCTTGGCGACTGGTGACCCGTTACATGCGGGGGCGCGGTGACTGAAACGGTCACCATTAAAGTATCCGGGATGTCATGTGACGGATGCGCGGCAAGCCTCGATCGACGCCTATCCGCTGAAAACGGCGTTCGATCCGCTCAAGTTTCGTTCGCCGACGGCGTCGCTGTAGTCGAGTTCGACGCGACCCGCGTTTCGCGCGAGCGCCTCAACGAGGTCGTTCGGGAAACTGGGTTCTCGCCGGCCTAACGCATCGGCCGCACCGACATCGTAAGGCGGCCCGCCCTTTGACGGCCAAACGCGGAATAGCCACTTATGCGTCTGACACTTCTCGGTACCGGATGCCCGGTCGTTGACGAAAGCCGGTATGGTCCCGCCCATCTGGTCCGTTCGGACACCGCGTCGGTTTTGATCGACTGTGGATCCGGGGTTACGCAACGATTGTTGAGTGCCGGCTCATCGGGGCGCGATATCGACGCCGTTTTCCTCACCCACCTCCATTCCGACCACATCATCGACTTCTATCAACTGATCGCCTCGTCATGGCATCAGGGCCGCGACAGACCTCAAGTCGTGTATGGCCCGCGCGGGACACGCCGTTACGTAGAGGGGTTGATGGACCTTTGGGAAGCGGAACGGAGTCAACGGATCGAACATGAACTCAGGCCTTCGATCAAAGCGCTCGAGGTCGAGATCGTCGAGTTTTCCCATGGTGAGACGTTTGGATTCGGCGATTTGACCGTGTCAGCAATCGAAGTCGATCACCGCCCGGTACGGGACGCCTTTGGTTTCGTCTTCGAGCAGGGCGGGTCGAAGCTCGTTTTTTCGGGCGACACCGCGCCTTGTGACAGCCTCGCGGAAGCGGCGAGGGGGGCCGATCTTCTCTTGCACGAGGTATTCATTCATCGCGAAATGCCGGTCATTGAAGGGGTGCGGACGGAAGAGGGCCTGCGCAACGTCGCCGGCTATCACACGCCTTCCAGCGCGATCGGCAAGATTGCCAGGGATGCATGCGTCGACATGCTGGTGTTGACCCATTTCGTGCCGCCGGATTTCGACAAGGGTGCGCTGCTCGACGAGGTATCCGGCGACTTTTCCGGAACCGTTGTCATCGGTGAAGACGGCATGACGATCGATGTCGCCCAGCGGCGTCTCCAAGACGGAAAAACCGTTCTTTCTATCGGAACGCCTGCGCCGCCGGAGAAATGAGCGGTAGCCCGCAGCCACCTAAGGGACCATTCAGCCCCGCGGGCGCTTCAGTGACTTGAAATCCACCCAACCGCTAGAGGCCCGGACTTCCAACGGGTGGAAATTCGCCTTGTAGGCCATCTTCGGTGAACCGGCGACCCAGAACCCCAAGTACACGTAATCGAGTGCTTGCTGGCGCGCCGCCTCGACCAATCGCAGGACCATCAGGGTCCCCAAGCTTTGTCGGGAAAGGGCCGGATCGAAAAAACTGTATACTGCCGATAGACCGCCGGCAACGCGATCAACCAATATGGCGCCGACGAGACCGCCGTTCGCTCGCCTAAACTCCCCGACGAAACTCTCCACCGGTGTTTCCTCGATCAAGGCCTGATAGTCACGGAAATCCATACGCGCCATATCGCCGTCACCATGGCGAATGTTCTGGTAATCCGAAAACACCCCGAATTGTTCGCTGGTCGCCACCGCCGGAACCTCCTCGAACGACAGTTCGCGGTTCCTGTTTAGAATGCGCCGTTGCGATTTTGACATTTGGAAGTCGCTGGCGCGGATCCTTACGGCCATGCAGGCTTCGCAAAAGGGGCAAGCCGGCGCATAGACAATGCCATGGCTTCGGCGAAATCCTGCGAGAGACAACTGGTCGTGTAATTCGGAAGCATTGCGCTCGACAAGCTCGGTGACGACGCGCCGTTCGATCTGATCGGGAAGATAGGGGCAGGGAAGGCTCTGCGTGGCGAAGAAAAACCGCGTTCTTTGGTAGGGAGAATGCCTCATCGTCTCGCGGTTCTAATGCCTCAGCCTTCAGAGAAATCGTAGATCACCCTCGGAAACGCCGCAACGGAAAGTGTCCGTGGGACCAATATCAGCCTTACTGGGCTTCCATCCGCGGCTGTAGTTCGAGTGTGAAACTGGTCGACGGTTTCGATGGCGCCGCCGGTGTCGATATGGTCGCTTCCGGCGCTTCCAGCGCCGCCGGGGCCTGATCCTGCAGCTGCCTGCGTCTAATCTCATTGAGCCCCGGCAAGACCTCGCCCTCGGGCCCATCGAGTTGGGATTCGGGGAAGTTTGCCGCCGGGTTGTCTTCACCGGTCCCGCGCAGGAGAACAATGGACAAGCGCCTGTTGCGCGCGTTTTTCGGGTCGTCCGGCAAAAACGGTTCCGTATCCGATTTTCCAACGACCCGGGCGATCCGTTTCTCAGGGACATCAAAATGCTGGAGTTCTCGACGCGCCGAGTTGGCCCGGTCCGCCGAAAGCTCCCAGTTGCTGTACCCGGTATCCGAAATGAAGGGCACAGCATCCGTATGACCGGATATCGAGAGCTGCTGCGGCATTTTCAAGATCACTTTGGAAACCAACTCCAGCAATCGTTTGGTGTGCAGGAACATCTCCGCGCTGCCGCTCGGGAACATGGCCAAACCATCCTGATCAACGAGCTGAATACGGAGCCCTTCCTGCGTATTGTCGATCATCAGGCTTTCGACCAACTGTTTCATCTGGGGAATACCGGCAATCGTTTCCTCCAGCTCCTCCTTCGCGTCCTCGAACTGCTCCTGTTCGCGCTGTTTGAGCGCTTCCTCGGAAACCTTGTCACTCTCGGATTCATCCTTTGATTCCGAATCCGGCGTGTCCCCACCGGTTCCGGCTTTCGGCGGCGGCAGGTCGACCGTCACCGCGTCGCGTGACGTCGAGCTTTGCGCAGCACCTTCCTCAGTGATTGTCTTGCCACCCAATATGTCGCCGCTGCCGCTTGTCGACGTCGACGTCGTCACCGGTGCGAAATAGTTGGAAATACCCTCAAGTTGTTCCTGGGTCACCGAGTTCAGCAACCAAAGCAGCAGGAAAAACGCCATCATCGCCGTCACGAAGTCGGCATAAGCGATCTTCCACGCGCCACCGTGATGGCCGCCGTGTCCGCCCTTGTTTACCTTCTTGATAATAACCGGTTGTTGAGCGGCGCTTTCCGCCATGAACCACTCCGTTAGACTCCTTCGCGGAGTCTAACCCACACTCGGTAGGTTTTGTATCATTTCCTCGACCTCTGCGAAGGTCGGACGAACGTGGGAAGATAGAGACTTGCGAGCGAACTCGACCGAAACCTGAGGCGCGTAGCCCTGCATGTGGCCGACCAGCGCCGCCGCGATCAAGCCGCCGAGAATCTCCGGCGGTTCGGTGATCGAACTCATGGTCACGATGACGCCGAGCACGGCGGCGACAATGCCAAGGGCCGGTGTGGCATCAGCAAAAGTCGCGATCGCCCCAGAGACCTGTGCCTGTTCATGGTGATGAATTTCGAGCTCTTCATCCATTACGGCTTCGACCTCGTGAGGATTGCTGGCGCCAAGGGTCAACAAACGAAGGTAGTCGCAGAGAAATTCGACCGCGTGATGATCGTTCTGAAACGACGGGAAATTACCGAACAGCGCGCTCTCGGCCGGATTCTCGACATGGCTCTCGAGCGCCAGATCACCCTTCGACTTGGCGAGTTTGAAGACCGAGAACAAGACGCCCAACAACTCGGTGTACTGGTCTTTCTTGTATTTGGGGCCCTTGAGCAGGGTGCCGATGGCTTTTCCCGAACCGACCAACACCGGTTTCGGATTGGCGATGATAAACGCCCCCATGCCGGCACCGAGGATGATGACGAACTCGATCGGCTGCCACAGAATCCCGAGATCACCGTGGACGGAGTAGCCCCCGAAAACGCAACCGAACACGATGACAAGACCGACGATGAAGAACATCTAGAGCCCCGAAACCCCTCAACCGGAACGCCGACAAAGCTGAACCATTGTTATGTTTGGGAAAACGCTATAATTTGCCGCCGCACCGAGCAAGTTTTTTGATTGAATTTCCTTCAACATTTTCCTCTTGTCTGCATTTGTTCGCGTAAACCCCCAAAAATCACGGAAAACACTGCGTAAGACGACTGCGATAAAGGGAATTACTTCTAATCCTTAGAGAAGAGGACCGTTCTTTGTCTTTCGATTCGGCAGAGTTTCGCTGGGCACTCGGGAAATTCGCCACCGGCGTCACCGTAGTCACGGCCACGTCCTACGACGGCGAACTCGCCGGAGTGACCGTCAACGCCTTTTCTTCGGTGTCTCTGGATCCGCCTCTCGTTCTGTTTTGCCTTGCCAACACATTGGCAACTCTACCGCTTTTTTCCGTCGGCCGGAGCTTTGCCATCAATATTCTCGCGGAAGGCCAGATCGAATGTGCCAAGCATTACGGCGGAATCGGTGAGGGGAACTCCACTCCCCACGATACGACCGCCGGAGATTCGGGATGCCCGATGCTCGACGGCAGCCTCGTCAGCCTGGAATGCCGCTCCGCCGCCGTTCACGACGGCGGCGATCACAAGATCATCGTTGCCGAAGTCGTCAACATTGTGGATGGCGCCGGCGAAAAGCCTTTATTGTTTTGTGAAGGCAAGTTCGCGAAGCTGCCATAGCCCTCGATGGGGTGGAGGCCCTACAGGGAGGATCCGATAACCGGTCAAACTCGTCCGGCCGACCGCGAGAAATCGTTCTTTTCCGGCTGGCCGCCAATAGCCGTTGCCCTGGCGAGCCAAGTTTTCGCGTTCGTTCCATGCATCGCGGCCGTGTCGATCCTGGCCACCGGTTCGGGCGAACCCGTTTCCCTATACGGGACCCTCATCGCCAACGGAATGATCGCCGCCGTTATCGGGTACGTCCTCGGGCTCGCCATTTGGTGGGGACCGATCCAACTGCTCTTCCCGCCGATGCTGGCCTTGGCCTACCAGGCGGATCTGCCGGCGTGGTCGTTCCTGGTCATTTTCGGCGGACTCGCCCTCGTCTTTTGGAACACAGGACGGGAACGGGTGCCCCTATACTTGACCAACGCGAAGACCTGCGAGGCAATCTCCGGCTTCATCGACGAAGACACCAAGACCTTCCTCGACTTGGGCAGCGGAACGGGAAGCACGGTGTTCTATCTGGCTCGCCGGTGGGCTGGAACGCACTTCCACGGGATCGAATCGGCGCCCGGAACCTTCGCTTTGTCCCGCCTCCGCCTCGTCCTTTCCGGGCTGTCCAATTTGGAACTGGATTACGGAGACATCTGGAAAGCCGATCTCGGCGACTACGATGTGGTCTATGCCTTCCTGTCGCCGGCCCCCATGGCGAGACTCTTCGACAAGGTCGTCAGGGAGATGAACCCCGGGAGTCTTTTCATCAGCAACTCCTTTGCCGTTCCCGGCCGGGAACCGGACGACATCCTCCACGTGGACGACAACCGCGCGACGCAGCTTCTCCTCTGGCGGTTCTAAACGGTCGAGTGCGTTTGTTTTGCTTGGCCCGGGCTCGTTCAATTGCCGCGCGCGGTTTCGAAACCCAGTTCGCTGACGACGAAACCGGCCGCATTGAGCGCCGCCTTGATCTCGCTCACGTGCTCTCGATCCCGGGTTTCGACCGTGATGTCGATATCGGCGGATTTCAAGGCCACATCGGCGAACAACCGCTGATGCTCCACCTCGACGATATTGGCCTGGTTTTCGGCGATGACGCGGGCCACATTCGCCAGTTGGCCAGGAATATCGGCCGCATGCACGCGGATACGCGCGATTTGTCCGTCGTGAACGAGGCTTCGCATGATCACCGTCGCCATCAGGCGCGAATCGATGTTGCCGCCGCTGAGCACGATAACAACGCGTTTTCCGTGGAACCGCTCGGGATTGTTGAGAATAGCCGCCAATGATGCCGCGCCGGCGCCCTCGGCAACCGTCTTCTCAACGTTGAAATAAAGGCTGATGGCGCGCTCGATGGCGCTTTCATCGACAACGAGCACATCCGAAACCTGGTCTCGAATGATCGGCAACGTGATTTCGCCCGGCGCCTTGACGGCGATCCCCTCAGCCACCGTTTGCCCGCCGTAATTTCTTGAGCGCCCCGCCAGTGTATCCGACGTGGAGGCGTACCTTTCGGATTCGACGCCGATGACTTCGGCGCCGGGCAACACCGCCTGCAGCGCTATGGCAACGCCGGAAATCAAGCCGCCGCCGCCGATCGGCACGACGACCGATTCGGCCGCCGGCGCATCTTCGGCGATCTCGAGACCCAATGTGCCTTGTCCGGCAATGATCGCTTCGTCATCGAACGGGTGAATAAAAGCCAACCCCCGATCCCGGGCGATCCTGTCGGCCTCGGGTTTGCACTCGGCGATCGTCTCACCGGTTAGAACCACCTTTGCGCCGAAGGCACGCGTCTGCTGGACTTTGACGAAGGGCGTGTTGGCCGGCATGACGATCGTCGCGTCGATCCCGAGGCGTTCGGCATGATAGGCGACACCCTGCGCGTGATTCCCGGCGGAAATGGCAATGACTCCATTCTGTTGGCCATCTTGTGGCAAGGTGACAAGCCGGTTGATGGCACCGCGTTCCTTGAAAGACGCCGTGAACTGAAGGTTTTCGAATTTGATGAAGACTTCGGCGCCGGTGATCTGCGAGAGCGTCTTGGAGTGATGGCAGGGGGAATGGAGCACAGACCCGGATACGCGCGAGGCCGCCGCCCTTATTTCTTCGATGGTGATTCCCGGCAAGACCGTCCTCCCGCTCCGCGACACGTTGTCCCGGTCCGGGTCACTGTTTGGGCTCGCCGGGCTTCAAGGTCAATACCTTGGCACCACTTTCGACCAATTGCTGTTCGGTCGCATCCAACCGGATGTACCGGCCGTCCCGCCACGATGACAGCATATCGTTGTAGTGGGGTGAGAGGGCGTTTCCCGATTGACCCGTCGCGATCATAAATCGCGATTCCGCTAAGTTCCCAAGGTCGTAGATGGCCCTGTAACCGGCGCCGTGGACGTGGGAAAAGGGCGATGCCTCATCGTTGACGCGGCTGGCTCCCCGGTTGACCGTGTAATTTCCGCCGTGCGTCGGCGTGATCAGGTTGACGAGGCCGCCGATCACAGGCACGGACGCCAACACGGGATGTTCGAACCGCGCTTCATGCTCGCGGCCCCAACGCCAATCACCACGGTCCCGCCCATATCTCTGTGTCAGGCCTTCGACAGCGGACTCGAAAGACCGGCGGATCATATCGCCACAGGTTTCGACCGCTGCCGTCTCGACGTTGTCGCACCAACCGGGGCCCTTCGACAGGGAAAAGTCGATAAAACCGGGCCTTAAGCCCAAATAGGACCGGCTTAAATCGCCGAGCTCATCAGTGTAAACGGCTTTGTTCAACTCGCGAAACCACGTCGAAAAGACCAGCGGTTCATGCCGGTCCCGGTCCATCCTGTAGTCCCAGGCCTTCAAAGAGGCCGCGATGGGCACATGGACGGGGTCGAGGTCTTCCAACTGCGCAAGCATTTTCGGAAGCATCTTCCGCGCCATATCAGAGACGATGTCGAGCTGTATTTCCCGCATCGAGGCGAAGGAATGCCCGGGGTTTCCGTCGATAAGTTCAACGATCCGCGAGGCCCTGAACGGCTCTTCCCAGTCGGACGAGACAAAGTAGGGGTAGGAGGGGCCGACGATCCGGTTGTTGGCATTAACGATATGGCCGGAGTCCGGTCGGCGAACGGCGGGGAGTTCATCAAATGGGATAAAGCCAAGCCAGTCCGTCTCACCGGTCCATCCGAGACTGGGAACGGTGCCGAAGCCTCCGCGGCGGATCGGAACCCGGCCGGGTGCGATGAACCCGATCTCACCCCCGGTGTCGGCAAATAGGAAATTCTGTTGCGGAGCGGCGAAGCTTCTGAGGGCCGTTCGAAACGCCTCCCAATTTCCGGCGCGCGCCACGTTGTAAAAAGCCTCGGCGGTTCGGTCTTTCGGTTCCAGGTAGGTGGCAGCCAGCGCGACGACGTGATCCTGGCCGGTCAGGCGCTCCAAGCCGCGGTGAAGGTCTGAAATCACCGGGCCATGCCGGGTTCGGCGTATGGTCATCGAATGAGACGGGCCGTCTTTGACCCCGATGATCGCCGTCTCGGTCCCGAACTCGGCACTACCGTCCGGTTCCAAATAGCGATCCGCCGATTGCGGGTCGATCTTCTCGACGAAGAGATCTTCGATATCCGATTGGGTCGACGTGATGCCCCAGGCAATCCGGCCGTTGTGTCCGAGTATATGGAAGGGCACGCCGGGCACCGTCGCACCGGTCATCTGCCATTCCGGCGTCACCATGCGGGCCAGATACCAAAGGATCGGCGTCGAAAATCCCAGGTGGGGGTCGTTGGCCAGGAGCGGTCCTTCGGTATCGGTATGTTCGGGCCCCACTGCCCAGGCGTTGGAGGCCCCTTGCGGTTGCCCTTCGGGCCACGGGGACAGGCCCGAAAGCCCGTCGAACAACCGGGCCCGGTCGCGGGCTTCGGTTCCAGACCCGGGTGCAGATATGGATACCGGCGCGTTTTCCGGATATCCCGGCCACAACTGGCGGACCTGCTCCGGATCTAGGCGCGACGCCAGGCGGGCCCGCAGGATCTCGCGGCGGTGATTGCCCCCGAGTCGGGTCGCCATGATCTTGCCCCAAATCAGCGAGTCCGCCGGCTTCCACGGCTCCGGGATATAGCGGAACACCGTGAATTCGAGGGCGGGCAGGGAGCCGCTGGTCGCCAGCCAATGATTAACCCCCGCGGCATAGGCCGTTACCGCTTCTTTTGCGGGCTCCGACAGATGATCGAATTGCTCCTCGGCGAGCCGGTAGAGGCCCAAGGTGCGCAACCACTTGTCAACAGCCAGCGTCCGTTCGCCGAATACCTCGGACAACCGTCCGGACCCGAGCCTCCGCATGGTTTCCATCTGCCAGAACCGGTCCTGGGCATGGGAATACCCGAGTGCCCGATAGGCATCCCGCTCCGTCGAAGCGAAAATATGCGGCACACCCTGCGCGTCGCGAAGCACGCGGACTTCGCCCTCCAAATCAGGTATGGCCAGCGATCCGGTCAAGGCGGGTAGGGAGGAGACGGCCCACAAAGCGGCCGCGATCACCGCCGATGCGAACACGGACGGGACGACGATCAGAACGAGCCGCAACCATCGCCCGTTTTTCGGCGCCGAAGTGTCGTTCATCGTACCTTTTCCCGATCGACCGCTATACGCTGTTTACAGGCTCTTCCGCCAACTTTATAAGGCCAAACGACCCCTGACATTTCATTTTTTGTCAACCGATTAAGGACCTTTGACCATGGCAGGTCCCCTGAACGGCATCCGTGTTTTCGATCTCACCCGCATCCTGGCCGGGCCGACATGCACCCAGATCTTGGGCGATCTCGGCGCCGACATCATCAAGATCGAGCGCCCTGGCACCGGTGACGACACGCGCCGCTTCGCGCCGCCTTACATACGCGACGCAAATGGCGAGGAAACCGTTGAGAGCGCCTATTTCTGCAGCGCCAACCGCAACAAACGCTCCGTCACCCTCGATTTGACGAAACCCGAGGGCCAGGCGCTGGCCCGGCGGATGATCGCCGAATGCGACGTCCTGACCGAGAACTTCAAGACCGGTGGACTCGCCAAGTACGGGTTGGCCTACGAGGATTTGAAGTCCGATTTCCCGGCCCTGATCTATTGTTCGATCACCGGTTTCGGCCACACAGGACCCTACGCCAACCGCCCCGGATACGACGTGCTGATACAAGGTATGGGCGGCTTCATGAGCGTGACGGGTGATCCAGAAGGGGAACCGCAGAAGGCGGGAATTCCGATTTCCGACCTGATTGCCGGCATGTATGCGGCCGTCGCCGTCAATGCGGCGCTCCGCCATAGGGAAGTAACCGGTGACGGTCAGATGATCGACATCGGCATGCTCGACACCACGGTCGCCATGCTGTCGATCATGGGGGCCAATTATCTGGCGACCGATCGGGTACCGCCGCGGCTTGGCAACGCCCACCCCAACATCGTCCCTTATCAGTCGTTCGGAACGGCTGACGGCGATATCATCCTGGCGGTCGGAAACGATGGTCAGTTCGAACGTTTTTGCGAATTCGCCGGGCATCCGGAACTCGTCGAGGACGAACGCTTTGCGACCAACGGTGCCCGTGTCCGCAACCGCGCGGAATTGATCCCGATTATTCGCGAAATTGTCGCCCAGCAACCGTCCCAACACTGGCTGGAAGGGTTGGAAGCGCGCAACGTCAGCTGCGGGCCGATCAACAATCTCGACCAGGTTTTCGACGATCCCCAGGTCCAGTCCCGCGACATGCGCCTTCAGATGGAGCATGCTGCCACCAACGGCGTACCTGTCGATCTGATCGCCAGCCCCATGCGGATGTCGGAAACACCGCCAGACTACCGTCACGCGCCACCCGCATTGGGCCAGCATACGGACGACGTGTTGCGCGAACTTCTCGATATGGAAGACGAAGAAATCGCCGACCTGAGAGCCCAAGGTGTGATCTGAACGATGCGTCGGCATGACCTGAAACTCGGCGGTGCAGCCGGAGACCATACGATCCGGGTCTACGATTGGGGAGATATCGAAAATCCGGAGGTTCTTGTCTGCGTCCACGGGCTGACCCGAAACGCCCGAGATTTCGACGTTGTTGCCGAGGCCCTTAGGCGCGATTTCAGGGTGATTTGCCCGGACATTGCCGGCCGCGGGGAGAGCGATTGGCTGGCCGATCCACAGTTCTACAGCTACGAGACTTATATCGGCGACATGGTCCACATGCTCACCCACTTCGGCCTCGAGCGAGTCGACTGGTTGGGAACATCGATGGGCGGCTTGATCGGAATGATGCTGGCATCGACGCCGGAACCACCAATACGCCGGTTGATCCTCAACGACATCGGCCCTTGGATACCGAAGGCGGCTTTGCAGCGGATCGCCGGATACCTACTGACACCCAAAACCTTCGCCAAACTTGCCGACGTCGAGGCTTATTTCCGAGAAGTTCACGCACCTTTCGGTCCTCTTTCGGATGAGGAATGGGCGCACCTTGCCCATCACGGTGCTCGCCAAATGCCGGACGGTTCGTGGTGCCTGAAATACGACCCGGCGATCGCCGATCCGTTCCGTAAAGGGATCGAGGACGATGCCGATCTGTGGGAGATTTGGGACGGCGTCCGATGCCCGGTTCTTGCATTACGCGGGCGGGAATCCGATGTCCTCCTGGGCGAGACGGCCAATCAAATGCATGAGAGGGGGCCGAAGGCCCGCTTAATCGAATTTGCGAACATCGGCCACGCGCCGGCGTTAATGGCGCGGTCGCAAATCGAAGCCATCGCCAACTGGCTCAACAGCTGATTGTCTACGACGCCATCCGAGATCGTTTTGTCACACAATGAAACATCTCGAAACTGAATAAATCGTGCATTAATTCAAAGGCTTTGATAAATACATCATAGATATTCGGGGCGCCGAAACCGACGCGGAGAGAAACAGATGTCCAGTGAAGTCGCTTCAACCGGAACCGGTCTGCAGAGTGCCGATTCCCACGATCTCACCGCCACGCATCCGGGTGAGGATCTCGAAGATTTTGTTACCTTCTTCGTGTCCGATCAGATGTTCGGCATCCCGGTCCTCAAAGTTCAGGACATCTTAACGCCTGACAAGATTGCGTCGATCCCGCTGGCGCCTCCCGAGGTCAAGGGCTCGATCAACTTGCGCGGACGGATCGTCACCGTCATCGACGTCCGGGTTCGCCTCGGTTTGACCAGTTCCTCGAGTGGCAATGGTTCCGTCGGTATGGGCGTTACCGTCGAACACGAGAGCGATCTTTATACCTTTCTCGTCGACCGCATCGGCGATGTCATCGGCCTTTCGACGGACCTATTTGAGAAGAACCCGGGTACGCTCGATCCGACATGGCGGGAAGTGTCGACCGGAGTCTACCGTCTCGAAGACAAGCTGATGGTTGTCCTCGACATCGACCGTATGCTCGACATGGTCGGTGGCAACTAGACGGACACCGTCGCTCGATCTCAGCCTTTTTGCAGTAATGCGGCGGCGTCTCGCGCCGCGTACGTCAGGATGCCGTCTGCACCGGCGCGCTTGAAGGCGCTCAACGCCTCCATCATCACCAGTTCGTAGTCCAGGCAGCCCTTTTCGGCGGCCACTTTCAACATGGCATACTCGCCGCTCACGTTGTAAGCGAAAGTCGGGATTCCGAACGCCTGTTTCACGCGCCAGATGATGTCGAGATAGGGCAGGCCCGGCTTGACCATGACCATGTCGGCGCCTTCCGAGATATCCAGAGCCACTTCGCGTAGCGCTTCGTCCGTGTTGGCAGGCGCCATCTGATAGGTTTTTTTGTCGCCTTTCAATGCACCGCCGGAACCGACCGCATCACGAAACGGGCCGTAGAAGGCGGATGCATACTTAGCCGAATAGGCGAGGACCGCGACGTCGTCGTATCCCTTGGCGTCCAACGCAGTCCGTATCGCTCCGATCCGTCCGTCCATCATGTCCGAAGGCGCGATGATGTCGCAGCCGGCCTCGGCTTGAACGATCGCCTGCTTGCAAAGAGCCTCGACGGTCTCGTCATTGACGATGATGCCATCCCGGACGAGCCCGTCATGGCCGTCCGCGTTGTAGGGGTCGAGAGCCACATCGCAGATTACGCCGACGTCCGGAACCTGTTCCTTGAGCGCCCTCACGGCCCGGCAAACCAGGTTTTCCGGGTTCCAAGCTTCCTCCGCATCTCGCGTCTTCAAGGCATCATCGGTGTATGGAAATAGCGCGACAGCCGGGATCCCGAGATCCCGGGCCTTCGAAACCTCCTCGCCCAACAAATCGATGGACAGCCGTTCGACGCCGGGCATGGTCGGTACTGCCTGTCGCTGCTCACTGCCCTCGACGACGAATATTGGCCAGATCAGGTCGTCCGGCGACAGTCGTGTTTCCGCCACCAAGCGCCGCAACCACGGTTGCGCCCGATTGCGGCGCATCCGGGTTTGTGGAAAGGACGGGGAAGGGGTGGCCGCTGCCATAGGCTCACACTTTATCCAGGGATTGCGTAAGGTCGCCGATGATGTCGTCGACGTGCTCGATACCGACGGACAAACGAACATAGCCTGGGGTGACGCCGGTCGCCAACTGGTCATCCTCGGTCAATTGGGAATGGGTCGTCGTCGCCGGGTGGATGGCCAAGCTTCGCGCGTCCCCGATATTGGCCACGTGATAGAAGAGTTCGAGAGAGTCGATGAAGATCCGCCCCGCCTCGCGGCCGTCCTTGAGTTCGAATCCGACCAGTCCGCCGTACCCGCCGTTCATGTAGGCATCCGCCCGGCGTTTGAACTCGCCGTCCTGCAGACCGGGAAAAATGACTTTCGAGACTTTCGGGTGATCGTCGAGAAAAGCGGCGACCTTTTCGGCGTTCTCACAATGGGCGCGGATCCTGAGGGGCAGGGTTTCGAGGCCCTGGATGAATTGGAAGGCATTGAAGGGGCTCATCGAGGCGCCGACGTCACGTAGCAGGATGACCCGGGCGCGCAGGATATAGGCGATGGGCCCCAAGGGTTTAACGGCATCGACCCAGACGGCGCCATGATAACTCGGGTCCGGCTCGGTCAGCGTCGGGAAACGCTCGCCGTGGGCCTCCCAGTCGAATTTCCCGGAATCGACGATGAGACCGCCGATCGACGTGCCATGGCCGCCGATATACTTGGTCGTCGAATAGATGACGATTGCCGCACCGTGGTCGATCGGGCGGCAAATGACCGGCGCCGCGGTGTTGTCCATGATCAGCGGAACCCCGAGTTCGTTGCCGATGTCGGCGACCTCGCGGATGGGAAACACATGGAGTTTCGGGTTCGGGAGCGTCTCCGCGTAATAACACCGGGTTCGGTCGTCCGTGGCCCGTCGGAAGTTCTCCGGATCCTCCGGATCGACGAACCGGCACTCGATCCCCATGTCCTTGATGGTGTTCGCAAACAGGTTCCAGGTCCCGCCGTAAATATCTGTAGAACAGACGAAATTGTCACCAGCGCGACAGAGGTTGAGAACGGCGAAGGTCGAGGCGGCTTGGCCCGACGCCAAGGCCAGCGCAGCGACACCGCCGTCGAGGGCAGCGACTCGCTGTTCGAGCACATCGCAGGTCGGGTTCATGATGCGCGTATAGATGTTGCCCAATTCCTTGAGGGCGAACAGGTTCTCCGCATGTTGGGTATGGTCGAATTGGTAGGACGTCGTCTGGTTGATCGGAACGGCAACCGAATTGGTCGCCGGGTCTTTGCGGAAACCGGCGTGCAAAGCGATCGTTTCGGGACGGTGTGAATGGGTCATAGCGTTCGACTACCCGGTCAAAGTTGAAAATGCAGAGGTCAAAAAACAAAAACGAGCGATCAATTCACGTGTGCAGCAGAATGTCAATGTTGCCGCGGCTTTCGGGCACATCCGCGCTGGCGAACAACGGCCATATACGAACTTTACGTTTACGTAAACGTAAAGTTCGTATATATCCGCCACCAGCGCTCGCGTTGGCGGTATACTTTGTTGCAGCGGACGCCCATCTCGTGCGGATCGAGGGAGGATTCCATGCCCGATGACGGCAACCCCTTAACTTCGGCATCACCGAAGACATACAAACCTGAGTTCCCGGTCCGGTTCGTTACGGCCGCGAGCCTGTTCGACGGACACGATGCGTCGATAAACATCATGCGACGCATCCTTCAGAGCTCGGGTGCCGAGGTCATTCATCTCGGTCACAACCGGTCCGTCGACGAAGTGGTGAACGCTGCCATCGAGGAAGACGCCAACGGCATTGCCGTCAGTTCTTATCAGGGCGGCCATGTCGAGTATTTCGAGTACATGCTGGATAAACTGCGTGAGAACGGCCGATCCGACATCAAGGTCTTCGGCGGCGGCGGCGGCGTCATAGTGCCCGACGAAATCGAGCGGTTGCACAACTACGGTGTCTCCCGGATTTTCTCGCCCCATGACGGACAATCCATGGGACTGCAGGGCATGATCCTCCAAATGATCGAGGCTTCAGACCGGGACCTCACGGCCGACGTTCCCAAGGATTTGGCCAAGTTCAAGAGCGGCAACAGGGCCGATTTCGCGCGCGTGATCACAGCCATCGAAGCGTCGAAACTGCCGGATGATCAGATGGACGCCTTGAAGGCCTTAGCCGAACAAAACGGTCCGATACCCGTGCTCGGTATCACCGGAACCGGCGGCGCCGGAAAATCGTCGCTGACCGACGAACTGATCCGCCGCCTGCAGCTCTATTCGCGAAACCCGAAAATCGCCGTCATCGCCATCGATCCGTCGCGCAAGAAGACCGGCGGCGCGCTGCTCGGCGATCGGATTCGCATGAATGCGATCTCCGATGACAACGTGTTCATGCGCTCGATCGCCACGCGCCAGGCCGACAGCGAGGTGCCAGAGGCGATCGCCGACATCGTTATCGCCTGCAAGGCCGCCGCCTATGATCTTGTGATCGTCGAAACGCCGGGGATCGGGCAAGGGGATACAGCCATCGTCAACATCGCCGACGTGTCGCTCTACGTCATGACGCCCGAGTTCGGCGCGGCCAGTCAGCTCGAGAAGATCGACATGCTCGACTTCGCCGACGTCGTCTGTATCAACAAGATGGACCGCAAGGGCGCCAAGGACGCGCTCAGGGACGTCCGCAAACAGGTCCAACGCAATCGCCAGGCTTTCGCGGATGCTCCCGAAGCCATGCCCGTATACGGCGCCATCGCCTCCCGGTTCGCCGACCGCGGCGTCACGGCGCTCTATCAGGAACTGTTGCGCCAATTCGAAAGCCGCGGTTTCCCGCCGCTTCCCTGTGATACCGAGCCGGAATCGGAAAAGGCATCGGAACCGGGCCAGGCTATCCTCCCGCCCGATCGCCAACGCTATCTCGCCGAAGTCGCCGAAACGGTTCGCGATTACCACGCGACGGTGGAACGACAATCTCAGGTCGCCCGGCAACGCCAGCAGTTGAGCGAAACGAAACGGATGCTCGAGGAAGCGGACAAGCCGAGTTCCGACCTCGACGACCTTATCGCTGCACGTGAAGAGGAACTCGATCCCCGTGCCCGGAAACTGCTCGAGATATGGCCCGAAGTGCGCGCCAGCTATTCCGGCGAGGAATACGTTGTCAAGATCCGGGACAAGGAGGTGCGGACCCGGCTGACCAGTGAAACCCTGTCCGGCAACCACATCCCCCGCGTGGCTTTGCCTAAGTTCGAAGACCACGGCGAGCTCCTCCGTTGGCTATTGCGTGAGAACCTGCCGGGAAGCTTTCCCTATACGGCCGGCGTTTTCGCCTTCAAACGCGAGGGTGAGGACCCGACACGCATGTTCGCCGGTGAAGGTGATGCCTTCCGCACCAACAACCGTTTCAAGAGCCTGTCCGAACACTCAGCCGCGAAACGCCTGTCAACGGCATTCGACTCCGTCACGCTCTACGGGTTCGACCCCGACGAACGCCCTGACATCTATGGCAAGGTCGGTAATTCCGGCGTATCGATTGCTACCTTCGAAGACATGAAGGTGCTATACGGCGGCTTCGATCTCTGCGACCCGACAACCTCGGTCTCCATGACCATCAACGGGCCGGCGCCGATGGTCCTGGCCATGTTCCTGAATACGGCCATCGACCAACAACTGGAGAAATTCAGTAGGGAGAACGAGCGTCACCCGACCGATGAGGAGGTCGAGAAGATCTCGGCCTGGGTGCACGAAAACGTCCGCGGCACGGTCCAGGCGGATATCCTCAAAGAAGACCAGGGCCAGAATACCTGTATCTTTTCGACTGAGTTCGCGCTCAAGATGATGGCCGACATTCAGGAGTATTTCGTCCACCATCGGGTGCGGAACTTCTATTCCGTGTCCATTTCCGGCTATCACATCGCCGAAGCTGGCGCCAACCCCATATCGCAGTTGGCCTTCACGCTGGCCAACGGTTTCACCTATGTGGAGGCCTATCTGGCGCGCGGCATGCACATCGACGATTTCGCACCGAACCTGAGCTTCTTTTTCTCGAACGGTATGGACCCGGAGTATTCGGTCATGGGCCGGGTCGCCAGGCGCATTTGGTCAACGGCCATGCGGTTCAAGTACGGCGCCAACGAGCGATCCCAGAAACTGAAATACCACACCCAGACCTCTGGCCGCTCACTGCACGCCCAGGAAATGTCCTTCAACGATATCCGCACCACCTTGCAGGCGTTGATCGCCACCTACGACAACACCAACAGCCTGCACACCAACGCCTATGACGAAGCGGTGACGACGCCAACCCTGGAAAGCGTCCGTCGCGCTCTGGCCATTCAGATGATCATCAACAAGGAATGGGGCCTCGCCAAGAACGAAAACCCCAACCAGGGTTCGTTCATCATCGAGGAGTTGACGGATCTCGTCGAGGAAGCCGTGCTCAAGGAATTCGAACGGATATCGGAACGCGGCGGCGTCCTGGGGGCCATGGAAACGGGGTATCAGCGCTCGAAAATTCAGGACGAATCGCTGTTCTATGAGTCGAAGAAGCACGACGGGACCTACCCGATCATTGGGGTCAACACGTTCCTCGATCCGGATTCCCGATCGAGCGAAGCGCAACCGCAATTACAACGCTCGACGGAAGACGAGAAGAGAAGCCAAATCGAACGGCTACGCGCTTTCCAGGCCAAGAACGCGACATCTGCCGAGCACATACTGGCGGAACTGAAGCAGTCGGCGACATCGGGTGGCAACGTCTTCGAGGTGCTGGTCAAGGCGGTCCGGGTCTGTTCTTTGGGTCAAATCACCGATGCCCTGTTCGAGACCGGCGGACAGTATCGACGGAGCATGTAATCGGGTATATTCCCGAGGCGATGAAATACAAGGACGTCTTTCTGCCCGAAATCCTCTTCGAGTTTCGCAAGGACGGCAATGCTGTCCGCGTATCTGCTATTGACCCGATCACCGGAACCGAGGTGACGACGGTCGCCTCGACGAAACACACCAGGAGAGAGATGAAAGGTAACCGTCCGGCGAACGCGCCCTTTCTTATGATGCTTGTTCAGCGTAGGCCCATGGCAGGAGTTCGTCGATGCGGTTGATCTTGTGGTCGGCGATGCGGTCCAGGACCCAGGCGAGCCAAGCCTGA
>Ga0209259_1000094_pt1 | contig 22945 bp, 18 predicted proteins | sample WorMetGr2BELIZE1_FD_187417 | JGI IMG/M metagenome (GOLD analysis project Ga0209259, IMG submission 187417) | Marine gutless worms symbiont microbial communities from Max Planck institute for Marine Microbiology, Germany - Inanidrilus... ...
GCATCCGATCGAGCACCGTTTGTTTTGTCATGTCGCGCGTCGCTTAAGCGGTGTCATCCTCGATTCGCACCAGACCGCCCTGGAAGCGGTACAGCGCACCCACACCCAAACCGGCCTCACGGTCACGTCACGCCTGCTCGATACCCTCTACGAGCTGGGACGAAATGTTCTGAGACATTCCTCGATATCAACGGCAAATTCATTCGCCACGACCCTGTTCTCGGGAAATGAAACTACGTCGTCTGTTCCAATTGATTTTCGTGATAATATGCAAGGGAAAAACAGGTATTTCAGGCGTTCACACCTTTGGGAAGCTAAATTCAGAGCACTTATACGCTATTTCGCGCACGATTTGCGGGCCTGGAAAATCGCCGAGCTGAGTGGTATAAGCCGCTCGACGATTAATCAGCTATTCATGAAGTTACGAATCAGAATCGCCTAGGTTTGTAACGCTTCATCCCCTCTATCCGGTGAGGGTGAAGTCGATGAATCTTATTTTGGCGCACGCCGTGTTCGCGGAAAAAAGGGGGCGCGGAGCAGGCGGTAAACCGATCGTCTTCGGAATCTTGGAACGTCACGGGAAAGTGTCGGAAATCGTCCCTGACGCCTCCAGGAAGCAGCTACAGAGCGCGATCCAGGTTCATGTAGCCCTGGAAGCATCATCCACTCGGACGGCTGGAGAGGCTACAATGGGCTGGTGGACACGGGCTACAAAAAGCATTTCCGGGTACATCATGGTGAGCTGAGTTTGCCTGCGGTAATTGCCATATCAATGGCATTGAGTCATTCTGGTCATATGCCAAACGGAGGCTTGCAAAGTTCAATGCTGTTCCCCGACAAACATTCCTTTTGCACATCAAGGAATGTGAATTCAGATTTAATCACTGAGAGGAAGATCTCTCTGATAGAATACTTACTCTGCTGAAAGAAAACCCACTCTATACAGTTATCTAGACCCCCCCGTTATTTTCGTCCCACGGAAGTGGATACATTGCTGTGTAATCCCGCCAAAGCCAAGCAGCGACTTTCTTGGGCCCTTAAGATTTCTTTCACGGAATTGATTAGTGAAATGGTGGCAGCGGATTTGTGCGATGCAGAACGTGGTATTTTAAGGCTCTTTATGAATTCCAGACTGGTAGGATATTTTGCGCAAATTCGCCTTCTTCAGCAAGCCAAAGGGGCATCGTATAACTTGCTGTTGTTGTTGAGAAAAGACTGCCTGTTCTATCGTCAGTCAGAGTGCTACGGACCGCCGTCCCCTTCGATCAGTCTGGAATCCATAAAGAGCCTATTTTAATTAAACAAGAAAGATACAAAGCATTCAGTTACCATGAATAAATACGCCATCGCCCTCACCTTTGTCGCCTACTTTGCACTGGTGCTAGTCATCGGCTGGTATGCCTTCCGGCGTACCGCGAACCTGACGGATTTCATCCTCGGCGGGCGTCGGCTGGGCAGCAGTACCGCAGCCCTGAGCGCCGGTGCCTCCGACATGAGCGGCTGGCTGCTGCTCGGCCTGCCGGGCTTTGCCTATGTCGCGGGACTGCAATCCCTGTGGCTGGCAGGGGGCCTGTTGCTGGGCACCTGGCTCAACTGGCTGCTGGTGGCAAAACGGCTGCGTGCCTGCAGCGAGGCATACGGCAATGCCCTTACTCTGCCGGAGTTCCTGGCCAACCGCTTCGGCGACGACAGTGGCTGGTTACGCGGCATCAGCGCCTTCTTTATCCTGCTGTTTTTTCTTATCTATACGGGCTCCGGGCTGGTGGCGGGCGGCAAGCTGTTCGAGTCCGTGTTCGGCCTGCCCTACCTCTGGGCGGTAGCGGTCGGGGCCTCGACCATCCTTCTTTACACCGCGGTGGGTGGATTTCTCGCCGTTTCGTGGACCGATGTCCTGCAGGGGCTACTCATGGCCGTGGCCCTGGTGGCCGTCCCGCTGATGGCCTTTGGCAGCGTCGGGGGCCTAGAGTCCGGCCTGGCGCGCATCGAGGCGGTCAATCCGAATCTGTTCGATATGTTTACCAAGGCGGATGGATCGGCCTTGGGGCTGATCGGAATCCTGTCACTTGCCGCCTGGGGTCTCGGTTATTTCGGTCAACCCCACATTCTGGCGCGCTTTCAGGCCATAGGGTCCGTCGCCGCCGTCGGGCAGGCCCGCCTCATCGCTGTCTCCTGGGTCGCCGTTACCCTCACCGGCTCCGTGCTTGCCGGGCTATCCGGTATCCTGGTACTGGATCCGCCGCTGGCCGCAGACGACCGCGAGAAGGTCTTCATCGAGCTGGTAAATCTGTTGTTTCACCCGGTGATCGCCGGCATTTGCCTCGCCGCTATCCTGGCGGCGATCATGAGTACGGCGGACTCGCAGCTCCTGGTCTCGTCCGCGGCCTTCACCGAGGACCTGTACCGCACGCTGTTGCGACGGGAAGCGGGGCCGCGGGAGCTGGTGGCGATAGGACGCGGATCGGTCGTGGTGCTGGCAGGCCTGGCCTTTCTCATGGCCCTGGACCCCCAGACCATGATCCTGGATCTGGTGGGCTACGCCTGGGCCGGCTTCGGCGCCGCCTTCGGCCCGGTGGTTCTCCTCTCCCTCTACTGGCCGCGCATGAGCCGCCAGGGTGCATTGGCGGGCATCGTCACGGGCGGCATCACGGTAGTGGTGTGGAAGCAGCTCGAAGGGGGCCTGTTCGACTGCTATGAGATCCTACCCGGCTTTTTGCTCTCTCTGGCAGCGATCCGAATCGCATCCCTGACTGATCCTGCGCTGCGCGCCGGACTCGCAGCGGGATGTGAGCAAAGGCTGCGGTAATCTTTCGTTAACTTCCCGGAAATAACCTATGTTCGGTTTTGTATTTCTCCCTCACCTAGGGATCTTGAGCTATGGCGAGTGTCTTAGTTGTCGACGATGAACCCGATATCCGAGAAGTGATTCGATTTGCCCTCGAAGGAGCGGGGTTTCGCGTGTACGAGGCCGGCCACGCTGACGAGGCCTGCAAGCTCCTGGGGACCGAGAGCCCCGACCTGCTGCTGCTCGACTGGATGCTGCCGGGACGTTCCGGTCTGGAGCTGGCCCAGCAGCTCAAGCAGAGCGCTGCCACGCGCGCCACGCCCATCATCATGGTGAGCGCAAAGGGTGAAGAGGAGGATCGCGTCAAAGGGTTAGACACGGGGGCGGACGATTACATCACCAAGCCGTTCTCCCCGCGCGAGCTGGTCGCACGGGTCAAGGCCGTGCGGCGGCGGGTCAAGCCCGCAGGGCCGGGCGACCGGATCGAGATCTCCGGCCTGTGCATCGATAACGTCAGCCATCGGGTCAGTGCCGACGGCAAACGGATCAATATCGCCCCTACGGAGTACCGGCTCCTGCATTTCTTCATGACCCACGCAGATCGGGCGTTCAGCCGCACGCAGCTCCTCGACCAGGTATGGGGCGATCAGGTCTATGTGGAGGAGCGGACGGTGGATGTGCACGTTCGTCGCCTGCGCAAGGCCCTCGAGGCGACCAAACACGACTACATGTTGCAGACCGTCCGCGGTATGGGCTATCGCTTTTCCAACAAGACGTGAGCCCGCGGGGGAGATGGATTGAATGAACCGAGACTAAAGTATACAGCTGTCGCAAATGTCAGAGCGAAGATCTCGTTAAAAATGGCACAAATGCATCCGGTAGCTCGCAATATCACTGTAAAGCCTGCGGTGCCTATGGCGTACTTGAGCGCAAAGAACGCGCGACGGAAGAAAAGAAAGAACTCATCATAAACGTTTATCAAGAAAGATGCAGTATGCGCGGGATTGAACGGACGTTTGGGGTCTCGCGCCGAACATTGAGCGCCTGGTTAAAAGAACAGGCGAATGACCTCCCACCCCTTGAAGAGACGCTACAACCTGTTGAGTGCAAAAAGATTCCTGTGCTGGATGTGGATGAGTTGTGGTCCTTTGTCTTTCGTAGCAAAGACAAAGTGTGGGTCTGGATTGCCATGAATAGAGAGATCCGAGAAATCGCTGCCTCTGGCTACGGTGATCGCACCGAAAACACCTGTCGGATACTCTGTGATCGCGTACCGTCTGCTTATAAAGAAGCCATCGTTTTCAATGATTATTGGAGCGCGTATCAAGCCTTCATTCCGAGCGAGCAACAGCGCCCTGTGGGTAAAGAAACGGGGGGAAACGGCTCATATTGAGCGTTGGAATAATACCTTACGGCAACAGTTGGAACGCTTCCTACGTAAGACGTTTTCTTTTTCTAAATGTATTAAAATGCATGAGATTTGTTTAAAACTCTTCATACACCGCTATAATACCGAATTATTGCCGATTGTTGGCTGGATATCACTTCGAAAATCACCACTACCGAATGATGAATGATGAATGATGAATGATGAGTATTCCCCGCACCCGCGGGACAGACGTAAGACCAGATATGCTCGAATCCCTTCTGTTCGAGGTCTTGTTGCTCCTGGTCTTCCTGACCCTGTCCCTACTCCTGATGTGGCTGGGTCTTGCTCCGACGTCGGCGGCGCTCCTGACTATCCTGCTCTACCTCGGGCGCAACCTTTATTACCTGAGTCGCCTGACGCTGTTCATTTACCACCGCCACCGAATGGCACCACCCTTTCCCCAAGGGCTCTGGGGGGAGATCTACCGCTCCGCCGCCCGGCACCAGCAGCGTGGGCGTAAACATCGCCGGCGTCAGATCCGTTTCATCCGGCGCTTTCGCGAGGCGGCGGTCTCGGTCCCGGATGCCCTGGTTATCCTCGACAAGTGCCGATGTATCGAGTGGGCGAATCCGATGGCTGCCGAGCTGATGAATGTTCATTGGCCACAGGACGATGGCAAGCCCCTGACAGAGCTCTTTCCGCAGGCACCACTTAAGGAGTTCATCGCCGCCGACGAGTATGTGCGGCCCCTCGAGCTGGCACCGGAACACAACCGTGCCGTTATGCTCTCCGTGCGCATCACGCCCTTCGGCGAACGCAAACGGCAACGACTTGTCCTGGGCCGCGATATTACCGAGGTCTTTCATCTCAATCTGATCCGCCGTGACTTCGTGGCCGATGCCTCGCACGAGCTGCGGACACCGCTGACGGTGATCTCCGGATTTCTGGAGAACCTGATGGATTCCCTGCTCACGCCTGAGCAGCACCGCCAGCCGTTACACCTGATGACCAGCCAGGCCGAACGCATGCGCTCCATTGTCGAAGACCTGCTCACCCTCTCGCGGCTGGAGATGGAAGACCCCGCCCCGCAGCCGGAGTCGGTGGACGTACCGGAAGTGTTGCAGCTGACTCTCGACGAGGCCGGATTGCTGGACCAGGGCGGACACGAGCTGATCATGGACATCGCCCAGGACCTGCTGTTGAAGGGAAACCGGGACGAGCTGCGCAGCGCCTTTTCCAACCTAGCGCTCAATGCGGTCAAGCACACGCCGGCGGCGAGTCGGATCCGGATCACCTGGCGGGAAGATGAGGGTGGACCCCTGTTCGCCGTCGAGGACAACGGTGAAGGTATTGCGCAGGAGCATATTCCACGCCTGACCGAGCGATTCTACCGCATCGACAAGGCACGCTCCCGGACCTCGGGGGGAACCGGGTTGGGATTAGCGATCGTCAAGCATGTGCTGAATCGCCACGAGGCCCGGCTGACCATCGAGAGCGAGCCGGGGCAGGGAAGCACCTTCACGTGCCGCTTTCCCACGGACAGGGGACTTAAGCGGTCGAGACTCATCCCCGCGGACCCGACTGCTTGAGGATCACAAGATTGCTGGGGCCAGTTTTTTTATCGGATAATTGTTACAAAGGGAGAAGCTGTCCGGTTAAAATAGATCCTAGCGAAAATGGTCCGAAATGAGGGCCTTTTTTCGCTTTTTCGAGGCGAATAGCCAGCCTATTGAACGAGAAAGGGTGTGCGACTTAACGATTCGACTCCCACTGCTTTTGCCATCCCTGGCACCTGGATTCCGGCAATCCTTGCCGGAATGATGGGGTAGATGTCGGCAGACTTCATCACTTAAAATTTAGCCACTACTGCCGATACTACTTTTAGTCAGACAGCTTCCAAGCACAGGGCCTTATGATGTTTCGCGAAAGTCGCGGTGGCCTCCGGTCCGCCGCCGGGATCGAGCGTCGGGCCGTTCGTGTCGGCCGCCGGTTCTCCTGGCTACATTCTCCACCGTATCGGCAAAGGTGAACCCAATGTCACATCGATTGGTCGATCAATCACCTACTCCGGGGACCGACCCGCAACCTCCCGGCCCATACCAGCACGAAGATCTGGAACGCTACTATCGGGCCAACCAAGCGGTCGTTTCCAACCGTAACCGGATCCAGGACGCCCAGGACGAGATCCAGGCGCTGGAGCATAGCGAGGCAGTTGAGGTCTTTCAGAAACAGATCGACCTGCTGCAAAAGCGCCTGGTTACCGATCCCCAATACTTCAACAAGCTGTTCATATCCGAAGGCATCGACGCCATTGCCTGGGAATTTCGGAAGGATGAGCTGGACCCGGACTTTACCCACAAGCTCTGGGAGCTACTGCTGCGGGGGGATGACATGAGCACCCTCCTGATGCGCTTCCTGTGGAATATTCCCTTGAAATCCAAGCGCAAATTCATTCGTGCCATCGATACACACATCTCCGACCGTTACCCTATGTTCGAGGGGCTTTCGGTCGGCTGGCCGGGAGAAAACAATATCCCACCCTATATTCGTCCGCCCGAGGAGCGGGCTAAGGACTTCGATCTAGTCAATCAGGGTTACCTCGGCTACATGGGGCTCGGCTACAGTCTCCGCGAGGTGGAACTTTTCGTGTGGCTGGAGGTGCTGCGGGACAAACAGTGCGACGACCGTCCCTGCGAGCTCGGCCTGCCGGTCATGGACGGGAGCGAGAATAAGGGCGGCTGTCCGGTCAAGATCCATATCCCCGAGCTGTTGCATCTGATGGGGGAAGGTAAGTTCCGTCGGGCCCTGGAGCTGATCAAGGAGTCCAACCCCCTGCCCAACGTCACCGGCCGGGTGTGCCCGCAGGAAATCCAGTGTCAGGGCGTCTGTACCCACAACCAGCGCCCCATCGAGATCGGCCAATTGGAGTGGTATCTGCCTCAGAGCCAAAAGGTACTGAATCCGGACAAGTACCGACAGCTACCCCAAGTCATCAGCCCCTGGGCCAAGGCCGAGCGACCGCCCATTGCGGTGGTCGGCTCCGGCCCCGCCGGCCTGATCAACGCCTATCTGCTCTCCAAGGAGAGCTATCCGGTCACGGTATTCGAGGCCTTCCACGAGCTGGGGGGAGTCCTGCGCTACGGGATTCCGGAATTTCGTCTGCCCAACGAGCTGATCGACGACGTAGTCAAGAAGGTCGAACAGCTGGGCGGCAAATTCGTGCGCAACTTCATCGTGGGCAAGACCGCGACCCTGGAGGCCCTGAAACGCGCCGGCTTCTGGAAGATCTTCATCGGCACCGGTGCCGGCCTGCCCCGCTTCATGAATGTGCCCGGCGAACACCTGCTCGGCATCCTGTCGGCGAACGAATTCCTCACCCGCATCAACCTGATGCAGGCCCATAAGGACGAGTACGAGACGCCCCTGCCCGCCACCGAAGGCAAACAGGTGATGGTCATCGGCGGCGGGAATACCGCCATGGATGCGGCCCGCACGGCCTGCCGTCTGGGGGGTGAGGTCACCATCATTTACCGCCGCACCCAGGCCGAGATGCCGGTGCGCGTCGAGGAGCTGCACCACGCCCTGGAAGAAGGCATCCGGCTCAAGGTGTTGCGGGCCCCCCAGGAGTTCATCGGCGACCACAAGACCCAGTTCGTCACCCGCGCCCTGCTCGATGTCATGGAGCTGGGAGAGCCTGACGCCTCCGGGCGCCGGCGTCCCGTCGCCACCGGTGCCATCGAAGAGATGCCCGTGGACCTGGTCATCATGGCCCTCGGCAATACCTCCAACCCCATCGTCAAGGACGCCGAGCCGGAGCTCAAGACCAGCAAGTGGGGCACCATCGAGATCCGGTCCGGCACCCAGGAGACATCGATGGACGATGTCTACACCGGCGGCGACGCGGCCCGGGGCGGCTCCACCGCCATCAAGGCCGCCGGTGACGGCTGGGAGGCCGCCCGCGAGATCATGGGCGAAAACCCTTTCAGCCCGAGCGAGATCAAATCCCTGGTCGAGCACGCGGAACGCTACACCGAGACCGGCCAGGACCCGGCCAAGATCCTGGACAAGATCGACCTCACCGCCGGCATCGTCGAGTTCGTGGTGCACTCACCCCTGATCGCCAAGACCGCCAAGGCCGGCCAGTTCGTGCGCGTCCTGGCCTGGGAGAAGGGTGAGCTGATTCCCCTGACCCTGGCGGATTGGGATGCCGCGGCCGGCACCATCGATCTGGTCATCCAGGGGCTGGGCAGCAGCACCATCATGATGAACAAGATGCAGGTCGGCGACGCCTTCACCGGCATCGCCGGACCCCTCGGACTGCCGAGCCGGTTGCACCGCTATACCGAGGGTGAGACCGTCGTCTTCACCGCCGGCGGCGTCGGGCTGCCGCCCGTGTACCCTATTATGCGCGAACATTTGGCGCTCAATAATCATGTGACCCTGATCGCCGGCTTTCGTACTCAGGAGCTTATGTTCTGGACCGAGCCGGATGAGCGCATCGGCCAACTCCAGGCCGAGTTCCCGGATACGCTCGAAGTCATCTACGCCACCAACGACGGCAGTTTCGGCGTCGAGGGCTTTGTCACTGGTCCACTCCAGGGCCTGCTCGATGCTGCCAAGGCCAGCGCCGGTCGCACTGTCGGCGAGGTTGTCACCATCGGCCCGCCGCTCATGATGCGTGCCGTCAGTGACCTCACCCGGCCCTACGGCGTGCGGACCATCGCTAGCCTCAATTCCATCATGGTCGACGCCACCGGCATGTGCGGTGCCTGCATGGTCCCGGTGACCAGTGACGGCAAGCTGGTGCGCAAACACGCCTGCATCGACGGCCCGGAGATCGACGCCCACAGCATCGACTGGGACAAATTCATTCCCAGATTCCAGCAGTACCGGGCGCAGGAAGACCACAACCGGCAACGGCATGGGGTGTGGGAACGGTGATTTTCAGGATTGGGAGAGGCTTCCGGGGTTGCTGTCTGCTCCTTTCTCCCGTCTGATTGCAGGATCCCGATCCGTATGCCGATTAGAAGCTGTCCGGCTAAAATGGATCCTAGCGAAAATGGTCCGAAATGAGGGCCTTTTTTCGCTTTTTCGAGGCGAATAGCCAGCCTATTAAACGAGAAAGAGCGGGAAAAGGGACCATTTCGGGACATTTGCAGCCGATACCACTTTTAGCCAGACAGCTTCTCAGATAGTAGGTGCCCTTAAGGCGGACAGAACCCTGAATGGCGAGCTTCCGTGGACATCTCTACGGCGGTGCAGTCGTGAGCGCCGCCGCCGGGCTGGGTGTGGATCATCTCGGGTGGGCGCGTCCCGATCAGATCCTAGTGTTGTTCGTGCTGGGGGTGGTCGGGGGACTGCTGCCGGACATCGATGCGGACAACTCGACCCCGCTGCGTGCGGTGTTTACCTTGCTCGGGGTCTCGGCGGCATTCCTGGTAAGCCTTGTAATGATCGAGGACATTGCGCCCGGCGCGCCTGTGTTGCTGTGGGGTGCGGTGTTCCTTCTGGTACGTTTCGGCCTGTTCGAGGTCTTTTGCCGCTTTACCGTACATCGGGGGATCTGGCACTCCTGGCTCGCCGTGGCCTTTGTCTCCTTGGCGACAGTCGATGCCGCCCACCATTTGGCCGGGGCCTCGGCCTGGGAGTCTTGGCTAGCCGGCGGCTTCGTGGCACTCGGATACCTGACCCATCTGGGCCTCGATGAGATTGCCGGCGTGGACATGCTCAACTACCGCGTAAAACGTTCCTTCGGTACGGCGTTCAAGCCCTTCAGTACCAGCTCGCCCACCGCGTCCATGACCATGTTGCTGGGCACACTCGCGCTCGTCTATCCGACCCCGACCATTGCACCGGTCGTCACGGCCATAAGGGCATTGTCCCTGGATTGAGTGCCGTTTTCTCTTCCGGAGCCGATAGGTGCGAGGCTGCTATGAGCCGTTCTATGCACGGAAATATTCTTGACTAATTTACTCCGATATAGCTATGCTTCTTGCTAAGGGTTTGCCCGGTGGTTGGCATGTGCGATGGGCATAACGCAAGATAGGGTAACCGTTCAGCCCTCTCCGGGTCCTGACCTCGGAAACGGGAAATCAAAGGATTATGTCCATATCGAGCTGCAATCCGGCAGAGACTGAAGGGTTGAGACTGCAGGAAAAACGATCATGAGACTCTCTACTAAAGGAAGATACGCGGTTACTGCTATGTTGGATCTGGCGTTGCACGTCGGTAAGGGGCCCGTGACCCTGGCCGACATCTCCGCGGATCAGGGGATTTCCCTATCTTACCTGGAGCAGCTGTTTGCGGTCCTGCGTAGTAAGCAGCTGGTCCGGGGTGTGCGTGGTCCGGGGGGCGGTTACTACCTTGGCAAGCCGTCCGACGAGATTTCCATTGCGGATATCATCTGTGCCGTAGACGAATGGGTCGAATTCACACGCTGCGCTGGGCAGGAAAACTGCCGCGACGGCGACCGTTGCCTTACCCACACCCTCTGGGATCGGCTCAGCGACGATGTCTTTAATTTTCTGGATGCTATCTCATTGGCCGATCTGTTGCAGCGGGGCCTTGCCGACGGTGCCGAGGCCGATAGCGGAGATCAGTCTGTTTTAAGCAAGAAACGGGCCGCCTGAGCGACTCACCCCTTCCTGACAGGGTCACAAATCGCTGCTCCGGCAGAGTATATCGGCTTCCCGTCTCCGAACCCTTCCAGCCGTGTGAGCTAGGCACCAAATCCGGGGCATATCGAGGAGGGTAGTAAGGAAATCGAAATTGAGGTACTCGTTCCAGAGATGACGGGCAACCCGCTGGACGGAGACATTCCCACCGTCGCTTTGTCCGGGTCGCGATTTGGTAGTGGTGATTTTTGAAGTGATATCCAGCCAACAATCGGCAATAATCCGATATTATAGCGGTGTATGAAGAATTTTAAACGAATCTCATGCATTTTAATACATTTGGAAAAAGACAACGTCTTACGTAGGAAGCGTGCTAACTGTTGCCGTAAGGTATTATTCCAACGCTCAATATGAGCCGTTTCCTCCGTTCCTTTACCCACAGGGCGCTGTTGCTCGCTCGGAATGACGGCTCGATACGCGCTCCAATAATCACTGAAAACGATGGCTTCTTTATAAGCAGACGGTACGCGATCCCAGAGTATCCGACAGGTGTTTTCGGTGCGATCACCGCAGGCAGAGGCGACGATTTCTCGGGTCTCTCTATTCATGGCAATCCAGACCCAAACTTTGTCTTTGCTACGAAAGACAAAGGACCATAACTCATCTACCTCTAGCACAGGAATCTTTTGCACTCAACAGGTTGTAGCGTCTCTTCAAGGGGTGGGAGGTCATTCACCTGTTCTTTTAATCAAGCACTCAATGTTCGTGCGCGAGACCCCAAACGTCCGTTCAATCCCGCGCATACTGCATCTTTCTTGATAAACATTTATAATGAGTTCTTTCTTTTCTTCCGTCGCGCGTTCTTACGCCATAGGGCACCACAGGCTTTACAGTGATATTGCAAGCTACCGGATGCATTTGTGCCATTTTTAACGAGCTCTTCGCTCTGACATTTGCGACAGCTGTATACTTTAGTCTCGATAATCATAATTGAAAACTTTTCGGTTCGTTTTATCAATGAACGCAATCGTTCAGACCAAGCGTATTCTTCCGGAAGAGAGGGCTAAAATCTAGAATCAGGTAACGAGAAAAACGGTGGCAATCGGAATGATTACCGATGAATCCATCTACCCTATCACTTCAAAAATCACCACTACCAATTGGATTTGCCTGCTCCGTTTGCACCGAGGAATACGGCAGGCGCGGGTAGCTCGATGTCCACATCGCGCAGGCTGCGAAAACCCCGGACCTTGAGGCGGGAAATACGTGTCCGAATCGACTCGCTGCTCGTATCCGGGCTGCTCAAAGGTCAAACCTCGAGTTGTCGATTCGGGAGCCGATCCACCGGACCGTCGTTCCGGCTGGAACGCCGGAACCCAGTTGCCGGGGACGGCAAGTTTCGCAGGAAGCCGATCGGGATCTCCACCGCGACCAGTGCAGTAGCCGGTGAGCGATTATGATCGCAATAGTAAGGTGTTGAGTGCGAGCCATCCCTGACCTTTTGCCTGCCGCCTATGGCCGTCGGACTCCGGCGCGTCAGACTCGCCGGAACCCGGCAATCTTGAAAGACACGCCTGGCCCGACCTGTCTTTTTGACGAAATCGCCTCAATTGAGGCCGCACATGCCGGTCGGGCAGCAGACCCCGGTGCTGCAGGCGGGGGCAGGGGTGGTGCCGCTGCCGAGATTGGTGCTGGAGACGAGGTTACCGCCGGTAGCCAAGCGGTGGACGGGGGCATCGATCGGGGTGCCGGCCGGCTCGATGCCGAGATGCCGGCAGAGCTCTCCCCAAGTGGACAGGCTCTCGCTCATGCGGTGGTTGACCTCCAACACGCGACCGTTGGCATCACAGCGATAGTCGTAAGTGGGCATAACGATTCTCCGAAGAAATAGCAATGATCTCTTAGCCATGCGGCATTATATTCAGGGCGCGGGTTGAGGCAAGGTCTGAGCCGATTGGTCCTTCAGTCCGATCAATCCAGCACTCCGGCTGCCCACAGGCGTCCCCGGAGCCCGATTCCGATGGTATAGCCGATGGTAGCAAATCGTATGCGGCCGTTGCCGTCCAGGACGAAGTTGGCGGGTACGCCGGACACCCCCCAGGCGGCCGCCAGCGCTCCTTGGGGATCGGGGATGACGGGGAAGGAGAGGGACTCACGGCGCATGTGTCCCATGATTTCCGTAGCTCCCCCCGACCGGATGGCTACTGTGATGATACTGAAATCCTTCGCCATGGCGTCGATTGCGTCGTCGCCGAACCGGCACATGGGACACCAGGTGGCCCAGAAATGCACCAGGGCCGGCTTGCCCTTCAGGCCATCGAGATCGAACCTACCCCCATCCACCAGCTCACCGGTCAGGGACGGGGCATCGCCGCTGGTGAGGGACCTCGATTGCCACCAGTGCAGGATGGCGAAGATTGCCAGGATCAGGGCCAGTTGGCCGAGCCAACGGCGGCTGCGTCGTTGGGGACCGACCTTCGGGTCTGTATCCTTTGTGCTCAACCCGACCTCCCCCTTCCGCAGTAGAACAGTCGTAAGTCAGACAGCCCCTCAGACCCGTTGCGCATGACCAGGGGGCTCACCCGTGGCAGGGCCAGCGAGCAGCCGTCGCAGGGCTGGAGAGCGGCACCTTCGCGGCATTGCTGCAGTCGCAGGTCGAGCAGGTCCAAAAGCTGTTCGTGGGCACCGATATAATCCGCCCGCACAATCACCCGGTTGGGATACTGCGACCCGAGGCGCTCGACCTGCCGTTCGATACGCTTGATCAGGCGGCCGGTGAAGAGATAGTAAGGCAGAACGATGATCTGGCTCGCATCGAGCCGATCTAACCGCTGCACCACCTGTTCCAGGCGCGGGAAGCAGACATCGGTAAAGGCCGGCAGCACCAGGTCGTGCCGGGTGGTCTCGTAGATCCAGTGGGCCATCTTCGCCACCTCGCCGGTGGCTTCGATATCCGAGGCTCCCCGCGCCAACAGCACGACGCCGGTGGTGCACGGATCCGGCATGGCCAGCTCTACCATGGCCTGGTGCAGTCGAAAGCGCAGCGCCTTTAACAGCTGGCCGGTCGTACCCAGATGATGCCCGTAACGGAATTCGACGTTCGGATAACGCGCTCGCGCCGCCTCGATGGCCTGGGGAATGTCATTCTTCACGTGACCGGCGGCGTTCAGGATCAGCGGCAGCACGAACAAACGGCCACCCGCATCGCCCAGACCGGCAGCCGCCCAGTCCATTCCCTGTTCCAGCAGCACCGGCGCATGTTCGATCCAGCACACCTGAATCTCCGTCTTCGGATGGCGACCGCGCCAGAGCTCGGCCATCTCTTCTACCTCCCGGTTACCTTCGTTCCCCGGGTCCCGGGCGCCGTGGGCGACCAGCAAAACTACTTCTTTCGTCATTCGTTCTTACTCTTCGAATGCCGCGCTCATGTGATGGCCTTTGTCTCGGGGACAGGCGGTCACGCGCGGTCAAGGTGCTCGTAGGCCGCCAACGTCTGCAACCGGGTATCATCGACCGCTCCCCCGACGGTGAAGTGGTAGAGCGACTGCATGGCTCGACCTTCCAGGCCGAGCACGGTGTGCAGGACGTCATCAAAGAAACAACCGATGCCCGTGGCTCGCACGCCCGCCGCTTCGGCCTCCAGATAGAGCAGCTGCCCGATCAGACCTGTCTCCCAGAACAGGCGACGATAGAACCACAGACCCAGGGCAGTCAACCGCGGCTCGAACTCAGCCAGCATCGCGACGGCGAAGGCACCCGCCCCGGCGATGTCCTGGTGGCAGCAGATCGCCTGGGCCGCTGCACGACAGTCACCCGCCTGTAAGAGAAACAGGCTCAACCCTTCGGGGGCGCCGGGCGGTCTGCTGAACTCGAACTTTCCTGAAAACAACCCGCGCAGCAAACCCCCAGCGCCCGGCCGGCGCATGAGCAGATAGAGCCCCGGTGCCAACTCATCGACCCGATGCACGAACAGTACCAGATGGACGCAGGCCGGCCAGGGCCAGCCCCGCCAGACCGGGTGGCGCGCCGCAGGCAGCGTGCGCGCCAGCATTCCATAGAAGTCGGCGGCCTGCAGGCGTGTCCGTCCATCCATGTTCACCGCGCTTCGACGCTGCCGGATGAGCCCCCCGGCCAACGCCTGACGCGAGGCTGTCTGCAGGCCAAGCCACGCCGGGTCCCGCTCGAATACCTGTGCGGTCGGGTCATAACCCATGGATGAGGGTTTGGCACAGGCGTGGCTGACTTCGTCGATGATCGGCCACCGGTGGTGCTCCCGGCTGAGCCGGTTGGGCTCGCCCAGTAAGGGTGCGGTGCCGATTTGCGCGATCGCTTCTCGCCAAACCGGAGTTTGCGGCGGCATCGCGCCGGACAAGCTATTGTCCGCCGGCTCGGGCGCCACAATCGCGAGCAGTGCGTCCGGATGCTCCGCTTCGATACCTGTCTGCGCGTCGAGCCCCAGCAAAGCGATCAGGTCCGCATCGCCGACGGACTCGATCAGGGGCACCTGCCAACCGAGCCTGACCGCCGAGAGGTTTAAGGCCCCGATCGCATGACCCACATCATGCTGGCAGTATCGATAGGCCCGCTCGCCGTATTTCCAGGATCCGCGCCAATGGATGCTGGTGAGCGCCACCAAGCCGACAGCGCCGAAGGCGTGACAGAGCGTTTGGAAACCGGCCGGCTCGATCCAACGGCGAACATCCAAACCGTGCTCGAACGGCGCGTAATGCAGCACCGCCGGCCGCTCGGTCAGACCCGCGATCGGTCCGCCGATCAGGTACCCCTCGGTCGGATACAGGTTGCCGCTGGAGGGATTGACCCGTAAGGACCATCAACTGCCCCCGATCGCCTTCCACGCACTCAGCGCAAGGCCGTAATAGAAAAACGCACTGACCTGGTCGGCCCGGATCAGACCGTCGGTATCCGCTTGTGGTAGCGCCTGGTCCGGCGTTGACGCCTAGTGCATGGCCGTAGTCTGCTCCGCCCATGAGCTGTCGAATAACGCCTCATAGGTCGGACCAGGGTCGTCGCTGGGGCGAGCCAGGTGCAGCATCGGGGCGCCCTCGAAGCGACGGAAGGGGTCGGGTTGATTAGCCCAATCCATGAACCCCGGCGAGCGCGCATAATGGTCCATGTGATGCTTCGTCCGCCGGTGGCACCGGAGGATGATGTCGAGGTAGTCGGCGTCAGCAGGGTTATCGCTCATAGGCTCGGAGCCTTTCTGGTACGGTAGTACCGAAATACCAATAACATCGGTTCGGTTCTTCCATTGGAAATTCTTTTCCGACGCCTCAGCATTCCCTGCCTGTCACGACGGTCTTTACGGTCGGTACGATCACGCGGGTACCCTCCGTGAGCTGGCCGGCGCGGCGTGCGAACCTGCGGTCGTCGAAGGTATACAGAACCGTGCAATGGGTGCTGCCCGTCAGATGTAGAGGGCGTCCGCGAAGTCCATTCCTTGAGTTGTGAGGGAAAGCGCCGCGGCGATGCGTTCGGCTTCTTCGGTGTTGATGTGTTGAAGCCCGATCAGGTGTTCGAACACGCGGACAACTTACGCTACGTCGAAGCCGTAGAAGGCACGCAGGTAGTGGTGATTTTTGAAGTGATAGGGTAGATGGATTCATCGGTAATCATTCCGATTGCCACCGTTTTTCTCGTTACCTGATTCTAGATTTTAGCCCTCTCTTCCGGAAGAATACGCTTGGTCTGAACGATTGCATTCATTGATAAAACGAACCGAAGAGTTTTCAATTATGATTATCGAGACTAAAGTATACACCTGTCGAAAATGTCATTGAGCGCCTGGTTAAAAGAACAGGCGAATGACCTCCCACCCCTTGAAGAGACGCTACAACCTGTTGAGTGCAAAAAGATTCCTGTGCTGGATGTGGATGAGTTGCGGTCCTTTGTCTTTCGTAGCAAAGACAAAGTGTGGGTCTGGATTGCCATGAACAGAGAGACCCGAGAAATCGTCGCCTCTGCCTGCGGTGATCGCACCGAAAACACCTGTCGGATACTCTGGGATCGCGTACCGTCTGCTTATAAAGAAACCATCGTTTTCAGTGATTATTGGAGCGCGTATCGAGCCGTCATTCCGAGCGAGCAACAGCGCCCTGTAGGTAAAGAAACGAGGGAAACGGCTCATATTGAGCGTTGGAATAATACCTTACGGCAACAGTTGGCACGCTTCGTACGTACGTAAGACGTTGTCTTTTTCCAAATATGTTAAAATGCATGAGATTCGTTCAAAATTCTTCATACACCGCTATAATACCGAATTATTGCCGATTGTTGGCTAGATATCACTTCAAAAATCACCACTACCTTTTCCTGGTGAATTCGATCCTCATGCCCTCTGACCGATAGGGAGGCCCCCAAATGTACTAATGCAGCGTTACAGCGATTGGCGATAGAATGCGTGCAATGCTTTACCCCGGCGCGTTTGGGAGCTTAAGAAACTGAAAAACGAGGTGAAACAGGGTGCCAGGGCACGGGCGACGGCGGCTTTCGCCATACACGCGGTCCGCGACCGGGGACGATCTTTGGACGAGGTCCTGGCGGGACTCGAGGACTTGGACGACCAGCGCGATCATTCGCTAGTCCGGGAGTTCTGCTATGGGGTCCTGCGCACCCTGCCGCGCCAGGAGGCCCTGGCCGGCGCCTTGCTGCACCGGCCGCTCAAGCGCGCGGACCGGGACCTGGAAGCCCTGATCCTGATCGGCCTGTATCAGCTTACGGATACCCGCATCCCTGCCCACGCCGCGGTCGCGGCAACCGTGGATGCGGCCCGGACCATGGGCAAGTCCTGGGCACCAGCGCTGGTAAATGCCCTGCTGCGCCGCTTTCAGCGCGAGCGCGAGCGCTTGCTCGACCTGTCCGATCCCGCCCCCGAGGTCCGATGGTTATTTCCACGCTGGCTCCTGGAGCGACTGCGGACGGCCTGGCCGCAGCACTGGCGCGAGATCATTGCCGCCAGCAACAGCCGGGCCCCCATGACCCTGCGCGTGAACCGTACCAAGACCACACGCGCCCATTATGGGCAACGTCTCGCCGGTGTTGGCCTGACGGCCCGTCCCACTCAAGACTCCGCCGACGGGCTCACAATGGAGCGGCCAGTGGCTACCGCCGACCTGCCAGGCTTTGCGGACGGCTTGGTCTCGGTCCAGGACGCCGGTGCCCAGCTCGCGGCAGAGCTGCTGGACGCCCAGCCGGGGGAGCGTGTGCTCGACGCCTGCGCCGCCCCAGGCGGAAAGAGCGCCCATCTCCTGGAGCGCGCCCGGGGGAACCTGGATCTTACAACCCTGGATATCGATCCGGTGCGCCTCGAGCAGGTACGGCTCAACCTACGCCGACTCTCCCTCTCGGCCCGGACCGTCCAGGGCGATGCCACAGCTCCGAACGGTGCCTGGGCTCAGACCCGCTACCACCGCATTCTCCTCGATGCGCCCTGCTCCGCTACCGGGGTCATCCGCCGCCATCCGGACATCAAATGGCTACGCCGAGACAGCGACGTCTCGGCGTTGGGCGACTTGCAGGCCCGCATGCTGGATACCCTGTGGCCCCTGCTGGTCCCCGGCGGTACCCTGCTCTACGCTACTTGCTCGCTCCTTCCGGAGGAGAACGAGGGGCAAATCCGAGCTTTCCTCGGGCGCCGGGATGATGTGCGTGCGCGTCCGCCGGAAGCGGTGTGGGGAGTGGCGCGACCCTGCGGGCGTCAAACCCTGCCCCGGGAGGGCGGTCCCGACGGTTTCTACTACGCGGTATTGGAGAAATCCGGCTGATGGGGAGCACGCGACGTCACCGCACACCCCGAGTGCTGCTCATCCTCTGGGCGCTGACCATGGCTCCCCAGGTGGCGGCGGAGTTCACCGTCACCGCAGTGCAAACCAGGATCGAGGGAGAGATACTGGTCATGGACGCCGACATCGGTTACGGCTTCAGTAAAAAGACCCTGGAAGCCCTGGACAACGGCGTCCCCCTGATCCTAGAGGTCCATATCCAGCTGCGCGGCGTCGACGACTGGATATGGGAGCAGAGTGTGGTCGACCAACGGTTGCGCTACGCTATCCGCTACAAGCCCCTGTCCGAACGCTATTGGGTATCCCAGCTGCCGAGTGACGGCAGCACCGGCTCCGACTATGTGACCCGGGATGCGGCCATCGCCGCCCTAGGGAAGATCGAGGGCTTCCCGCTGGTATCCAAGGAACGGCTCCGCAAGGCAGACAGGCCGTTCCGGCTCTGGGTCAAGGCCTTTCTGGACCCCGAGGGGCTACCCCTTCCGCTCCGGCCCATCGCCTACATCTTTCCCGCCTGGAAGCTCTCCAGCGGGTGGACCCAATGGCCCCTGCAACCCTGAAACGCCTGCGCTATCCCGGCATGATCCCAGTCGCGGCGCTGCTGGTCGTCCTGTTCGTCGCCCTGGACCTGATGAGCGATGCGGTCCAGAACTCCGAGGCACTGAGCCGCGCTTTCCTGCCTTTGCTCTCCCTAGTACTCTTGGGACTCTCGGTCCTGGCGGTGATGGTGGCGGTCAACATCGTCAAGCTGGTGCATCGCTATCGCCGGCAGGCCGCCGGCTCGCGCCTGACCGGTCGCATCCTGGTGCGCTTCGCGCTGATCTCCCTGCTCCCGGTAGGCGTGGTCTACTATTATTCGCTCGGTTTCCTGCTCCACGGAATCGACAGCTGGTTCGATGTGGAGATAGACCGCGCTATGCAGGATGCGATCGAGCTCAACCAGTCCTCCCTCGACCTCAACCAGCGGCTGCTGCTCAGGTACTCCGAGCAGCTGCTCGCGGGCATCGAGGACAGATCCACAACGGCGTTGGCGCTGAGCCTGGAGGAGCTCAGACGCCGTGCCGGTGCGCTGGAAGCCTTGGCCCTCGGTGCAGGCGGACAAGTCTACGGCCATGCCCACGATGACCCCACGCAATTGGTCCCGGATTACCCGAAGCGGGAGATTCTGCAGCGGGTGCGTGCCGGCACCAACTATGTCGGACTGGAGACCCGCCCCGGCGGTGATCTGGTGATCCGGGTTCTGGTCGCGGATCCCATCAGTCGCTCGCGCGCGATGCAGATCATCTTTCCTACTTCCGAGCATATCGGCGGGCTCTCGCAACGCCTGGAAGACGCCTACAACCGCTACACCGAGCTCTCTTACCTGCGGCAGTCCCTGAAGCTCAGTTTCTCTGTCACCCTGTCGTTAGTACTCGGGTTCGGCCTGATGGCGGCCCTGATTGCCGCCTTCCACACAGCACGCCGCCTGGTGGCACCGGTGGAGAATATCGCCCGCGGCACCCGGGCCGTGGCCGCGGGTGACTACGAGCAGCGGCTCCCGGTGCCGAATCACGACGACGAGCTTGCCTTCCTGGTGACCTCATTCAACACCATGACCCACCGGATCGCCCAGGCCCGAGACGCCGCGGCCCGTAGCCGGCAGGCGGTCGAGGCCCAGCGGGCCTATCTGGAGACGGTGCTCGGCAGGTTATCCTCCGGGGTCGTCTCCATCGACTCCTCCCAGCGGCTACGTACCACCAACCCCGCCGCATCGCATATCCTGGGTCTGTCCCCCGACGAGATGCGGAAACAGGACCTGGCCGGGCTCACCCATCGGCACCCGCAGATCTCGCACTGGGTGGAGATGGTGCGAGAGCACCTGGACGACCCCGAGGATTGGCGGGCCGAGATCACGCTCTTCAGCGGCGAGGGCCGACAGGTACTCCTGTGCCGGGGCAGCCCCCTGGTGCCCCCGGACGGCAGCGACCATGGACATGTGGTAGTCTTCGACGACATCACGGCCCTGATCGTAGCCCAGCGCGACGCCGCCTGGGGCGAAGTGGCCCGGCGCCTGGCCCACGAGATCAAGAATCCGCTGACTCCCATCCAGCTCTCCGCCGAACGCCTGCGTCACAAGCTGTTACCCAAGCTGCAGGACCGGGACGCGGACATCCTCGATCGGGCCACCCACACTATCATTGCCCAGGTGGAGGCCATGCAGGCGATGGTCAACGACTTCTCCAGCTATGCCCGCACGCCTAAGATGGAGGCCCGGCCGCTGTACCTGGATACCCTGATTGCGGAGGTCATGGACCTCTATCGCGGCATCGGCCCCGCCGGCGGCCCGGAGCTGAGACTAGGGGCTCCGGGTGCCCGGATCATGGGCGATCCGCGGCGCCTGCGCCAGGTCATCCATAACCTGATGAAGAACGCCGAGGAAGCCGTGGAGGGCCGTGCCAAGCCCCGCACCCTGGTAACTACATCGCGCGTCGAGCACGCCGAACAGGCCCACGTCGACTTGCGGGTCCAGGACAACGGGGGGGGTATCGACGAGTCGCTGCTCGGCACCCTCTTCGATCCCTATGTCACCACCAAAACGAAAGGGACGGGCCTGGGACTGGCCATCGTCAAGAAGATTATCGAGGAACACGGCGGTATCATCCGGACCGAGAATGCGGACGGCGGGGCACGATTCGTCGCTAGGTTTCCCTTGTGGCAGGGTGAGACCGATCCATCCGCTCCGTCGCTCGCCGTGGACACCATCGGCACCTAACCGATAAGGATCGGCAGGTATGAGTTCACCCCACATCCTGGTGGTAGATGACGAACCGGATATCCGAACCCTGGTTCAGGAGATCCTGGAAGACGAAGACTATACCGTCACCGTCGCCGAAAACGGTGCAACGGCGCACCACGCCCTGCGCGACCGCCGGCCCGACCTCGTGCTGCTCGACATCTGGATGCCGGATCGCGACGGCATCAGCCTCCTCAAAGATTGGGTGCAAGGCGACAGCCTGCCCTGCCCGGTGATTATGATGTCCGGCCACGGTACAGTAGAAACCGCGGTCGAGGCCACCCGCCTCGGTGCTTACGATTTCCTCGAAAAGCCCTTGTCCATGGCCAGGCTGCTGCTGACGGTGGAGCGCGCCCTGGAAGCCGACAGGCTGCAGAAGGAGTGCGCGGGTCTGAAGCAACGGATCGCCATTGTCCCCGAACCGGTCGGCCGCAGTATCCCCATGCAGCGGCTGCGTGAGCAAGTCAAGCGTATCGCCCAGCACGATACCTGGGTCCTGATCACCGGCGAAGCGGGCAGCGGACGCCAGACCTTCTCCCGCTACCTCCACGCCCAGAGTGCACGCCGGGAGCGCCCCTTCGTAGAGCTGGGGGTCTCTGCCATTGCCCGCAGCAATGCCGCGCGGGAGCTGTTCGGGACCGAGAAGGACGGACATATTCACTACGGTGGCCTGGAGCAAGCCGCCGGCGGCACACTGCTGCTCGAAGAGGTAGCGGACATGGATCCAGAGGTCCAGGGCCGACTGCTGGGCGCCCTGGACACAGGTTCATTCCTCCGCGTCGGGGGCTCCGAACCGGTGCAGATCGACGTGCGCATCATCGCCGCCACCCAGCGCAATCTGGAGGAGGAGGTACGCGACGGGCGATTTCGCGAAGACCTCTTCTACCACCTGAACGTAGTACCTCTGCACATCCTGCCGCTACGTGAGCACAATGAAGATGTCCCTGAACTGCTGAGCTACTACGTGGATTATTTCGCAACCCACGAGAGGTTGCCCTATCGCCGGTTCAGTGTCGGGGCCCAGAATTTCATGCGCAACTACAGCTGGCCCGGTAACGTACGCGAGCTCAAGAACTTGGTGCAGCGGGTATTGATCCTGGGGAGTGGGGACGAAATCACCCAGAACGAAGTCGAAACCACACTCGGGGCGGCTCCGACCCTTCCCCCCGATCCGCCGGCGGAGGAAGCGGCAATGGTCCCCTTTGACCAGCCACTGCGGCAGGCACGCGAGCAGTTCGAGAAGACCTACCTGGAATACCAGATGGCCAAGCACGGCGGCAACGTCAGCAAGCTGGCCAAGGAAGTGGGCATGGAACGCACTCACCTGTACCGCAAGCTGCGCTCGTTGGGAATCGACATCAAAGAGCGGCGGTAGCTACCAGCCGCCGGAGACCGGTGACGAGGCCTTGTTGACATTTAGCCCGTAGACACTCTGTTCCGATGCAAGTCCAATTTGCGTCCTGCTCCCCAAAAAAACACCACTTAGGCATAAATCAGATTAATCAGGCAGTCGTTTCGCTGGGGGAATAGAAGCGGCTGCTGTCGAAGGGAGTCTGTGTCTTGAGCATGGCATGGATGGCGAGCAGGAGCTTGCGCATGACGGCACAGAGG